>Ga0209631_10008280_pt1 | contig 10179 bp, 8 predicted proteins | sample COG_08_FD_184752 | JGI IMG/M metagenome (GOLD analysis project Ga0209631, IMG submission 184752) | Pelagic Microbial community sample from North Sea - COGITO 998_met_08 (SPAdes) (version 2) | ecosystem: Environmental > Aquatic > Marine > Neritic zone/Coastal water | place: Helgoland, sampling...
CCGCATCGATCACAATACGGTCTGACACGAGTTCGCCAGCATCCATCATCGCTGCAACTTTCTTGCCGACCTCGGTTTTATCTGCTACCGCCTTTCGCAGAATATCTCCCGTCGAGATTTGAGGAACGCGATAGGCTTCTGCCATCATTTTGGCTTGCGTGCCTTTGCCCGAACCGGGGGCGCCCAATAAAACGATTCTCATTCTGCAATCTCCACAAAAATGGCTGATTTCCATCAGCCGGGTTGAACCCTAAAAACTGTCACCACAGCCTGATCGCCTCACGGGCTACTGTTTTAGGCTCAAAAAAGGGGCGTTTACTATAGTGGGGTTTGAGAATCTGTCAATGTGCGCCCAAAAAACGCATCCGCTTCAACAATCTCAACCCAGAAAATGGTCGGCGTTGTCGAGCCCAAGAAACCGCTCAAGATAAAGTTCCCGGCCCATTCCCATTAAAAATTAGCTATTGATAACTGCCAAAGATCGTCGACAATTGAGGTTTGTGAGCCTCATCCGAGTCGTCCGTCGTCGATCGAAGCGTCTGAACCCTGCGATTAACCCAAATACTAGATCAATACCATGAGCAAAAAGATAAACGCCTTTTACGCCCAATCGGGTGGTGTGACTGCTGTCATTAACGCGAGTGCCAGCGGTGTGATCGAAACCGCTAGGGCGCATCGAGATCAAATTGGCAAGGTCTTTGCGGGCCGAAATGGAATCATCGGCGCTCTGACAGAGGACCTCATTGATACCTCTCGAGAGAGCGCCAGCGCAATTGCAGCCCTAAGATCAACGCCCTCTGGAGCGTTTGGTTCCTGCCGATACAAACTCAAAAGTCTTGAAGAAAATCGTATCGAATATCAACGACTCATTGATGTTTTTAAGGCGCATAACATTGGCTACTTTTTTTATAACGGAGGGGGGGACTCAGCTGACACCTGTCTGAAAGTATCCCAGCTATCGAAAAAAACCGGCTACCCCATTCAAGCGATTCACATCCCGAAAACCGTCGATAATGATCTGCCCATCACGGATAACTGTCCCGGCTTTGGATCTGTCGCGAAGTACATCGCAGTTTCAACCCGAGAGGCGAGTTTTGATGTCGCATCAATGGCAAAAACGTCAACAAAAGTATTCATCCTTGAGGTCATGGGGCGTCATGCCGGCTGGATAGCAGCGGCAGGCGGTATGGCGAGCGATGAAGATACGCCTATTCCTGTGGCAATCCTGTTTCCCGAAATAAAATTTGACCGAAAAAAATTCATTAAAAAAGTAAAGGACAGCATCAAAAAGTTCGGATACTGCTCGGTCGTTGTCTCCGAGGGCGTTCGAAGCGGCAACGGGCGCTTTCTCGCAGATCAAGGCCTGAAGGACGCGTTTGGCCATGCGCAGCTGGGAGGTGTGGCACCCGTCGTCGCGTCGATCATCAGAGAAGATCTTGGCGTCAAATATCATTGGGCAGTTGCTGATTATCTTCAACGTGCGGCCCGTCATATCGCCTCTAAAACCGACGTAGAGCAGGCCTATGCAACGGGTGTTTCCGCAGTCCAAATGGCGCTGGCAGGCAAGAATGCGGTGATGCCAGCGATTATCCGGAGTTCTGATCAACCCTATCGCTGGAAAATAGGAGAAGCGAAACTGACGCGCGTCGCCAACCGCGAAAAAATGATGCCACGTAATTTCATTACCACCGACGGGTTCGGCATCACCGAGCGCTGCAGGCGCTATCTTTCACCGCTGATGCGAGGGGAAGATTACCCCGCTTATGACAAGAATGGCCTGCCAAAATACGCGCGATTGAAAAACATCGCCGTTAAAAAGAAACTTGATGAATCCTTTGAAATCTAGCTCCACCTTGACCTAAGGTTTTACCAACATCACGCAGGATTTAGTCAAATGAATTGCGATAAAGGAATCGTCGCTCCAGCTCACTTTGGATTAACGTTTTTATGAACCCATCAAGCGAATCGGCTGAACTAATATCAAGCGAGCCTTTTTTTGCATCCGAAGGCAATGAAATCGCGATTTTTGAAGCTGCCTGGCAAAACCAACTGCCCATCCTCCTCAAAGGACCCACGGGATGCGGCAAAACGCGCTTCATGGAGCACATGGCGTGGCGCCTTCAACGACCGCTGGTCACCGTCTCGTGTCATGATGACTTGACCGCATCTGACCTCGTGGGTCGCTATCTGATCATTGGTGGTGAAACAAAATGGATTGACGGGCCGTTGTCCGCAGCAATTCGAAGCGGCGCGTTATGCTATCTTGATGAAGTGGTTGAGGCGCGCAAAGATACAACCGTGATCATTCACCCGCTCGCGGATGATCGCCGCCAACTGCCCATTGAAAAAACTGGTGAGTTGCTCAATGCACCGCCGGAGTTTTGCCTGGCCGTTTCCTATAATCCGGGGTATCAAAGCGTGCTTAAGGATCTGAAGCAAAGCACCCGACAGCGATTTGTTGCGATCGAGTTTTCATATCCTTCAGAGTCGCTCGAACGCGACATCGTCGTTAAGGAATCCAGTATTGATGCCGATACGGCGATGCGGCTGGTTCGCTTTGCAGGAATGACCCGCAATCTAGCCGGAAATGGTCTTGAAGAGGGAGCCAGCACCCGACTGTTGGTCCATGCGGCCAAACTGATGGTGAGCGGCATCGATCCCAATACTGCTTGCCAGAGTGCTATTACCGAGTCGCTAACCGATGAGCCTGAAATGCTCGAGGCCGTAAAAGAGCTTGGGGCGACGCTTTTTTAACAACATTAAAGTAACTTAACTGAAGAAACACGCCATGACTTTACCCCATCCAAAACCCGTTCTCGGCATTATTGGCGGGAGCGGTTTATATGAGATTGACGGCCTAGAAAACATCCGCTGGGAAAAATTTGAATCTCCGTTCGGTGAGCCCTCAGACGACTTGTTGTTTGGTCAGTTAGACGGAGTCCAACTGGTCTTTCTGCCACGTCATGGAAGAGGGCACCGCCTCAGCCCCAGCACAATCAACTATCGAGCAAACATCGATATTCTCAAACGTGCGGGTGTGACCGATATTATTTCGCTGTCAGCGGTTGGCTCTTTCCGTGAACATCTTCCGCCTGGCACCTTTGTCATTGCTGATCAATTTATTGATCGCACCTTCGCTCGTGAAAAAAGTTTTTTTGGCACCGGGATGGTGGCACACGTCTCGATGGCGCACCCGGTGAACGCTCGCCTCGGCGACTGGTGTCAATCCGCTTGTGAACGGCTCGACATCAAAATGCAACGCGGCGGAACCTATCTCGTAATGGAAGGCCCCCAGTTTTCGACATTGGCCGAATCAGAGTTATACCGGCAATGGGGTTGTGACGTGATTGGCATGACCAATATGCCCGAGGCAAAACTCGCTCGCGAAGCTGAGATACCTTACTGCACGGTTGCGATGGTGACCGACTTTGATTGCTGGCACCCGGAGCATGACAATGTCGATGTGGCGGCGGTTATCAACGTGCTCACCCAAAACGCGGGCCATGCAAAAGAGCTTGTACGCGCCGTTGCAAAAAAAATGAACGACCGGCCTGCAATATGCCCATCTGGAGACGACCGGGCGCTAGACACGGCTTTAATCACGCACGAGAGCGCGCGTGAACCCACCATCCTGAAAAAGCTGGATGCCGTTGCGGGCCGACTGCTTCAAGAGACTTAATATGAAAATTGAAACCCTCGTTCGATCCATCCCTGACTATCCCAAGCGTGGGGTAATCTTTAGAGATATCACGACCCTGCTGCAAGACCCGCAAGGATTTCGCTATACCGTAGACCAGCTCGTTGCGCCGTTTGCGGGCAGCCAAATTGACTGCGTTGCGGGCATTGAGGCAAGAGGCTTTATCCTGGGTGGCGCGGTGGCGCACCAGCTTTCGGTCGGCTTCGTTGCGATTCGAAAAAAAGGCAAGCTACCTTGGCAAACCATTTCGGAGGAGTACCAGCTTGAATATGGTAGCGACGAAGTCGAAATCCATACCGACAGCCTAATCGCTGGCCAAAATGTACTTATTTTGGATGATCTGATTGCCACTGGCGGCACCGCCTGCGCGGCGGTTGCCCTTGTCCGCAAAACCGGTGCTCATGTTGTCGGTGCCAGCTTTGTCATTGACCTCCCCGATCTGGGGGGGCGGAAAAAGCTTTCAGAAATGGATGTCCCCGTTCGCACGTTAATCGAATTTGCCGGCGACTAACCGCAAGAGACGTCGGCAAATAAACAAAACGTCATGGTAAAACCATAGGCGGCTGTCCCGCACGCGACCGAATTTTGTTAATCGCGTTGTGCACGGCAGGCATGCCGACAATCTTTTTCTCCAAACCCCGCTTGCCGGGAAAATCCAACAAACTGATCCCGATCAGCAAGGTGAGAATACCTTGACCCGGAAGCACCAACATCAAAATTCCCATCAGCACCAACAAGACGCCAACGAGGTTTTTGATCGACAGGGCGACGACTCGCAGTAGCGGATGCCGTGAACGCCACCCGCCGGGCGTCTTATCTGACTGAATAAAATAATCCGGACTCATTCGAGCAATCGCAACATAAATCAGCGCAGCATAAATAACCGCCAGCACCAAAGAGCCCACTAATATCGCACCGGTCAACCCGGGATGCGCTTTGAACCAATTTAAAATAGCATCCATTTCTTAACGTCTCGCCAGCGTCAATCGACTGAATCAATGATCAACTTTTCTGAACGAAAAGAGATCGCGTCGAATCGAATTAAAATAACATGGGCGAACTATACTGAGTGCTCAAATAAAAATCATAATCCGATGCACATCTCCCCAACACGCCTCAGCGCCGATCAAATTTTAGAGCAACTGAACCAGACGCTAGACCCTGTCCTTTCCTCGAGTCGAACCGCTGCCCGCCCAGCCGCTGAATTAGCGTTATGCAGCGACGCTGAACAATCGTTCGCGCTTCGCTGGCTTGAAATTATCGCCCGAACGAACTCCGAACTTGGATTTCAATTTATAGCTCACGTGCCGCACGCCTTTCGCAATATGAGTTTAGATCAGGTCGAAACATGGCTCATTCAGGCGCTGGATATTTATGACCGACAAGGTCTTTATCCCGGCAGCCAATCTCTTGCGAACGTTGATGATTTTCTGAGAACAGTCGAATCCTCAAAACGCGAAGTGCGTCTCGACAGCCGGTTGAATTCAATATTAGTTCACTATCTCGACGGCCTTTCCGCTCGGTCGCTGCATATCAAATCCGGCACGGCGCCTACGACGGATACAGAAACAATCTTTCTCCCGGAGAGGCTTGACGTCTTTAGTTCAAAAGCACAAAACACCGCACTCTATCGAATGCTCGTCACGCAATTGTGGGCACAAACCTACTTTGGTACCTTCCGGCGCAAAGACCGAAAAACCCCGACGCTTTCGGAACAACTTGATCGATACAGTGACCCGGCGCGAGCGCGGGTGATTTTTCAACGCGTTGAGCAGGCCCGCCTCGATGCATGCATTAAACGCTCCTTCCCCGGGCTTGCCCGTCAAATGAAAGCACTGAACACGACTACTGAAGACCCTAAATGGCACACGTTGATCGAGCCTCTTTTAAACCCTCACTGCACGGTCGAGGACTCACTCGAACTGGTCAGCACGCTATACCACTCAAAAGCAGCGATTCCAGAGTCACTACCCTGGGCATGTGAGATTGACATTATTCATGGGCAACAAGCAACCGACGCACGGGTGGCAAAAAACCAGCGTGATCTAGCAGAAGCATTATCAAATTGGCTCGAGGAGGATATGCAAAGCACAGATATTCTCGATTCAGTGAAAATTGAAAATGCCGCAACTGACGCCAGCACCGATCAAGACCCGCCTTCGTTTACCCTGAGTCTTGATGGCACCGTCCTTACGCCCCCAGCGGAAATCCAAGATCTGATGCAGTCAATTTTCCTCGATCTTGGAGAAATACAATCATCCGGGTCATCGGGTGCTTCCGAGGACGATCAATATGACGGGCAATCCCCAGGGGGTCCGCCTGAATCATCGGAAGAATCACTGATAGCCGCGCCAGAGGACGCCCTGGTTTATGACGAATGGGATTTCCGGCGAGGGCACTATCGAAAAGCGTGGTGCTACCTAAAAGAGCTCGAAATGCCGGAAGGGAAAATCGACTTCTACGCCCAAACCATTGAAAAATATAAGGGTTCTTTGATTTCGTTGCGGCGGAGTTTTGAAACACTACGCAACCGAACTCAGCGACTGAAACACCAAAACAATGGCGATGAGATTGATCTGGACGCGTTAATTGATGCTCGCGTCAGTGCGTTTTCAGGCGCCGAAATGAGCGATCAAATTCTTTCGCGCCTCGATCGGCGCGAACGCGACATCGCGGTCATTTTCATGGTGGATGTAAGCGGTTCAACTAAAGGGTGGATCAATGACGCAGAGCGAGAATGTCTCGCGCTCTTGTGTGAGGCCCTCGAGATTCTGGGGGATCGTTACGCAATCTACGGGTTTTCAGGCATGACCCGAAAACGTTGTGAGCTTTATCGAGTAAAAGAAATCAACGAGCCCTTCTCGCAAACCGTTAAATCACGGATCGCTGGAATTGAACCGCGGGACTACACCCGAATGGGGGTCACCATTCGCCATCTCACAAAAATTATGAATCAAGTCTCAGCACGATCAAGACTGTTAATCACCCTATCGGATGGTAAACCTGACGATTACGATGGCTATCGTGGCGAATACGGTATTGAAGATACCCGGCAAGCCCTTATTGAAGCGAAGCGCGCGGGCATTCACCCGTTTTGCATCACGATTGATCAACAGGCGCGAGAGTATCTTCCGCACATGTACGGCGCCGTAAATTACACCGTGATCGACGACGTGCGACAACTGCCGACCAAGGTCGCGGCCGTTTATCGACAGCTCACGATCTGAACGAGTGCTTTTTTTAACTGGTTTTTACTAGGCAGACAAAAAAATTTGACCTCCCTATATGTTGGGCGTATTCTCTCCTCCACGCCACTACATATAGTGTTTCCAACCATGCCTGCCAAGAAAACGTGGCGTCAAAAACTTCTGGCAAATCAGGAAAAATGTAGAACACCACAGCAAAAAGAGCGTTTTTAGCTCGTCGCTGGGGATGTTTATGGTCAAAAAACCAACGGCGGATAGACAACATCGATGAAAACAGCCACTAACCTTAATGCAGTCGCCCAGACTGAAGAGATTCCGTTTCAGAGCGCTTCTGTTGATATCTGGGAAAAGAAATATCGCCTTGCAACCAAATCAGGGGAAGCGTTAGACACTGATATTGATTCCAGTTACCAACGCATCGCGAAGGCGCTTGCAGATACAGAAGCGCCCGAGAAAAGAGAAGAATGGTTTGAAGCTTTTTTGTGGGCCTTGCGAAATGGCGCCATTCCGGCAGGACGAATCGTTTCGAATGCGGGCGCCACGGAACATAAACCGGCGACCAGCACAATTAACTGCACGGTATCCGGCACGATCCCTGATTCAATGAACGGGATTCTGGGTCGGACCCATGAGGCCGGGCTGACATTGAAAGCAGGTTGCGGTATTGGCTATGAGTTTTCAACACTGCGCCCTAAAGGGGCGTTTGTGAGTGGTGCAGGAGCCTATACCTCTGGACCTTTATCTTTTATGGATATCTATGATGCGATGTGCTTCACCGTGTCGTCTGCCGGGGGACGGCGAGGCGCACAAATGGGGACCTTTGATATCGCTCACCCGGATATCACGGACTTTATTCGGGCCAAACGCGAAGATGGGCGCCTTCGGCAATTCAATCTATCTTGCCTGATAACCGACAAGTTCATGCAGGCCGTCAGAGATGATGAAGATTGGGAACTCGTTTTCCCGGCCAACGAGGCTGAACTTGCTGAAGACGATACGCGCGTGATTTGGCGATCTTGGCCGGTGACCGCGGGCTATCGAACCAACGAGGTCGGTGAGGTCGCCTGCAAGATTTATGAAGCCATCCCCGCGCGAAGGCTTTGGAATTTAATCATGGCATCAACTTATGATTACGCTGAACCCGGATTTATCTTGATCGATCGAATTAACGAGATGAACAATAACTGGTTCTGCGAGGATATCCGTGCGACCAATCCCTGCGGGGAGCAACCGCTTCCCCCCTATGGGAGTTGCCTGCTGGGCTCCATTAATTTAACCCGCTTTGTTAACGCGCCGTTTACCGAAGCGGCGAGTTTTGACTGGGAGCGATTCAGCAAAGTCGTCTCAATCTTCTCTCGAATGCTCGACAACGTTGTGGAAGTACATGGACTCCCGCTAGAACAGCAGGGTCACGAAATCCAGCACAAGCGCCGCCATGGCATGGGCTTTTTGGGTCTCGGATCTGCGTTGACCATGCTTAGAATGAAATACGGCGAAGCCGCCTCGCTGGAATTTACCGAGCAAGTGTCGCGGGAAATGGCGAAGGTGGGCTGGGAAACCGGGCTAGAGCTCGCCAAGGAAAAAGGACCCGCTCCAATTATGCTCGAGACCTTTAAGGTCACGCCAGAAATGCTGGCCCAGCGCCCCGAAATGGTCGCCGACGGATACTCAATTGGCGATCAGGTAAAAGGATCGGTACTGATCGCAAAATACAGCCGCTACATGCAACAGTTTGATTCAGAACTAACGGATCAAATCGCGGAACACGGCGCACGCTACAGTCATCACACGTCGATTGCGCCGACAGGGACCATTAGCCTCTCTCTGGCCAATAATGCAAGCAACGGCATCGAGCCATCATTTGCACATCTTTATAGTCGCAACATTATTCGGGAAGGCCGAAAAACGAAAGAAAAAGTCGACGTGCTTTCATACGAGCTTTTAGCGTACCGCGCACTGGTAAACCAAAATGCATCCCCGGGCGGTGAAGGCCCCGACGCATTACCCGAGTACTTTATTAGTGCTGATGACATCTCTCCAAAACAACATGTCGATGTGCAGGCTGCGGCCCAGAAATGGATTGATTCTTCAATTTCAAAAACCGCGAACGTGCCCACAGACTTCCCGTTTGAAGACTTCAAAGATATCTATATGTATGCCTATGAAAAAGGTCTGAAAGGTTGCACGACATTCCGCTTCAACCCGGAAGTATTTCAGGGCGTATTGGTTAAAGAAGAGGATCTTGAAAACACAACCTATCGGTTTACCTTGGATGATGGAGAAATCGTTGAAGTTAAGGGCAATGAAGAGATCGAGTACGACGGTGAAACGCACACCGCAGCTAATCTCTTTGACGCCTTAAAAGAAGGCTACTACGGTAAGTTTTAATTACGCTCAATAAAGCGCACTGCTGAATTAGGAAAAAAAATGGCCATCAAAATTGCCAAATCGATATCCAACTTTGAGGTCGTGACCCAAAGTCCCGAACCATCTGCGACTGAGGCTCCTGAAGCGCCCATCATCATTGGACAGGATGAAGGGCTTCCCGCGAATGTCGTTCAGATGCATGAAAAAGTGGAACGGCCAGAGATGTTGGTGGGAAGCACTTACAAGATTAAAACCCCGCTTTCAGATCATGCGCTGTACGTCACCATCAACGACATTATTCTAAACCCTCAAACCCCTTATGAGAAACGACGTCCATTTGAGATCTTTATAAACTCAAAAAATATGGACCACTTTCAATGGATTGTCGCGCTCACCCGAATCATTTCGGCCGTATTTCGAAAAGGGGGAGATGTCACTTTTCTTGTCGAAGAGTTGCGTAGCGTATTTGATCCCCAAGGGGGCTACTTTAAACGCGGCGGAAAATATACGCCCTCGCTGGTGGCCGAAATTGGCGATGCCATCGATAGTCACATGCGAATGATAGGAATGATTCGTGATGACGGATTAGACGAGCATCAGCAAAAACTCGTTGACGAAAAGCGCCGTGAATTTGAAAACCAGAGTCAAGCTGCGATAAGTGATACCGAAGAAGACAGTACACCCACGTTCCCGCCAGGGTCGAGACTCTGTGTTAAATGCCAGACCAAAGCGGTCGTTCTGCTCGATGGCTGCATGACGTGTCTTAGCTGCGGCGATTCAAAATGTGGCTAAAAGGCATATTGCCCTTAATAGTTGGAACATAAGTTTAATTCGTGGCTCAATACTAATCTCGCTATCTGCCAAAGTGCTGCGTCGCCATGTAGATCAGCTCGCCCCTCAGTTACTAAA
>Ga0209631_10008282_pt1 | contig 10179 bp, 12 predicted proteins | sample COG_08_FD_184752 | JGI IMG/M metagenome (GOLD analysis project Ga0209631, IMG submission 184752) | Pelagic Microbial community sample from North Sea - COGITO 998_met_08 (SPAdes) (version 2) | ecosystem: Environmental > Aquatic > Marine > Neritic zone/Coastal water | place: Helgoland, sampling...
AAATACGTTTGGATTCTTCTGCAAACCACTCGATGAAGGATGCCCCATAGACAATCTCACCCAATGCCTCAGCCATCGGCTTTCCCATTTCCAAAGTCATAATAGTCGCCAAATCTTGCTGGCTCTCTAAGATAAGTTCGCACCAGCGTCTCAAGATCCTTGCTCTTTCTTTGGCAGTTCTTGACGCCCAGGCGGGTAGAGCAGCAGCAGCGGCATCAATAGCGCGGGCTGTTTCAGCTTGACCCATTTGCGGGACTTCTCCCAGCTTTGATCCATCGACTGGGTTATAAACACCAAAGGTCACTCCATTGTCCGCAGTGGCCCATTGACCATCCAAGTAACACTGTTCACGAAATAAGGATAAGTCATTGATTTTCAATATAGCCTCACTAGCATAATTTTTGTTGGACGTAAGAGAATTAAACAGATGTAGGTTGTGATAAGTCTATTCAATAGTTGGAATAGACAAAATATGATTTATTTTCTAAAAAGAGACGTGTTCTGTTTGCAAAAAGAGTTTGCGCCCAGCGTGATTTTTAAGTCTGTACATAGGTGACGCCACAAACTTTTACTGGTAAGAACACCTTTACAAAGCAAAAACATCCAATTTTTTCATATGGAATGTGCCGCCTCAGACATAATTTTCATTTTTTTTATTGCTTGCTCTCGAGTGAAAAAACCAAGGCCGCAATCGGGTCCAGCTATTAATCTCTCGGGATCAATATGCTCTAGTGCCTCCAGTAATCTAGCCCTTACTTCTTCAACGCTCTCCATTCTGCTACGAGCAATGTCAATAACACCTAATATCACTTTTGTTTTTGAGAATTTTTCAAGAATTATAAGATCATTATTCCGATGGGCATCTTCAATTGAAACTTCGTCTATGGAGGAATTTTCAACCGCATCAACAATCTTCAAATAAGCGTCTCTATCAGCTTTTTTATAATCCTCTGCGTCAAGGGAACTAGGATAGCCACAGCACATATGAACAACGCGGTTTATTGCTTTGGGAATTCCATGCAGTGTTCTCTCGAGGTTTTCAAAACCATATTCAAGGGCCTCTTCAGGTTTACGTGCAAAAACAGGTTCGTCAATTTGAATATATTGACATCCAGCGTCAGCAAGCGCCTTTACTTCTTTATTTAATGCCGCCGCTAAATCAGCACCCATAATTTTGTCATCAGAATAATAATTATTCGCAATTGAATCAGCTATAGTCATCGGCCCAGGCAAAGTTATCTTTACAGGATTTTTTGTAAACTGTTGAGCAACTTTCCAGTCAGTGTCCAATCTGGTTTCACTGAGCCTAACAGGCGACAGAATAGTTGGTAAATCCGCCTCAAATGCACCATCGCGAACTGAACGATGGGTGACATCTTGAAAACTAACCCCAATCAATCTACGGCATTGATAGTGTATGTAGTTTTCTCTCCTAACCTCTCCATCAGTGGGGACGTCAATTCCAGCACTTACTTGATCATTAATTAACTCTTCCGTAGCTTGAAGAAATCTCTCTTCAGCACCAACTCCTGCTTCCTGTAAAGCATCTTCATATTGCCCTGGCGTCCAATTTTCTAGGAGCCCCTTTGAGGACTTTCTTTCTTCTTTACTTTTATTTGCCATAAACCAATCGCCAACTGGAGTTGACTTTGGCTTTGGGAAGGCACCAATTGTTGTCGTCTTTAACGGCATCGAAAAATTCTCCTACACACTTTTTTTTATAAATTTAGGTTAATAAAAAAACTATAAACTAATGTTAATAAATAAAATCATATCCTCTTTTATTTCCACTCTACCTATAGAGATATCATTAGTTTCCCCAGGTTGATTGGGTTTGTTAGAGAAATATGTAGAAACTCACCGACAGCAATTTTCCTTAAGTTTTTTTTGGCGGGCACAGTTTCCACAATAAAAATATCCATCCTAAAAATACACAATACAAAACAACAAAAAACTGGGTCGGAAAATCCCAGTAAATTACTTGCTCAATCCAATATGCAACAAATGATTTGGATTGATTGAGTCCACGTAAACTATTTTCAATCGAAGTAAGTGGGCAGGCTACTCCCAACAATATCTCCAATGTGATGAATATCATCATTCCACAATGTAACATTCTGAATCGTCTATTTTTGATCCAATCCCAACCGTTCTTGTAACCTATAGGTATAAGAAAAAATCCAAAGGTGACAAAAATCACAACGCAGAAATGAAAAACTAGAACGATGTCAGCAATCAACAACATCAGTTTTCGTTGGTCCAGGATTTATCAATTTTTGTTGATTATTCGAGCGTACTGTTACCATCACTTATTAAAATCCCTGAGAGTAGCAATCAACACAAACCACATGAGCCGTAGCTTACCCCACAAGGACGTGTTTTTTCGCAATTGGTGATATTTGTCAATCCCACAACTTGTTTTAATCATTTTTGGATTAGACATTTTATTCAACACACTTTGTATTTTTTACGGACACGTATCCAAGCCCCATGAATTACTGAATACTCCATGGCAACGGAGGGCATCTCATGGTATAATTTTGTTTGTTTCCTAATACGCTGCCGATCTTTCACAAATAAATTCTGACCTTTTTATCCCATGACCATTATTAACACGATTATTTAAAACCTTAACTTTTTTGGTTTTAGTGTTCACAATGAATATTATTAGAAATATCTATGTTCCTATGTATCTTAATGTTAACTGTAATTAGGATGATTCAGAGTACGTATGTGCAATTCGAATCAAACGTTTCAAAACTGAACTTGCGACACGAGACAACTGAAGTTTTTTTATTTGTTCCAGATTGTGATAATCATTGCCAACTATGATTAGACCTAACATACCCATGCTACCATGCGGTGTGCAACCATACAAATAAACACCAGGAAACTCAAAAACGACGGCGTGAACCTCGTCTATCTTTGAACCTGCTGGCAGCGAGCTCATTTTGGGACCTTTAAGAAACTCTACATTATGCCCCTCATTCTTTGGCAACCATTCTATAGTATCCCCAACATTAATGTGTGCAACTTCAATGCTATACGTGTCATTTTCAGTAAACTCAATTTGAATAGTTTCCGCTGTAGCAACTTTTAAAAATACCAGTAAGATAATGATAGTGAATGATGTCAGAAATATGACCGTGATTTGGAACACTGGGGTTATAAGATAACCTACTCTGCTATCGCTAGGAGACAATTTGACTACTAACCTATTAACAGAACTGACATATTTTGGAGCTTGTCATTTTTTCAATCACCAGCTTCAGAATGACTTTTATAAACATTAAACATGCTGACTTTACGCTAGAATACAATACAGTTATCTTTACCTTTGTCTCAATTAAAAATATAGCCTGAAAATGTTAGAAAAATTTATAAAAATTTTTAATGCAAACTCGATTTCTCATTTAATAATTATTTTTATAGTCTTTGGGATTACAGGAAGTTCGTCTGTTGTGCTCTCTGAACCAATTCTAAATTATTTAAAATTAGACGAAATCACAAACTACACCGCTGTTCATATGCTATTGAGAATTTTCGTTATAATAGTAGTTTATCAAGTCTTGCTGATTGTAGTTGGATCGATATTTGGGCAATTTAATTACTTTAAAAAAATTCAAAAACGGTTTTTAGTCAGAATTCGACTTATCAAAGAATAGAAGCGACAATTGTATCGCTTACTTTATTTTACTTCAGAAAAAAATTATTCAATAATTAGCATTACAATCATCTCCTCATGACCAAAAACTTGCAGGGTGCGTCCCATCAAACTTTATGACAACGAGTCGATTGCCTCTTTTGCTCTTTATAACAATTACTTGCCTTTTTATTTTCTACTCGGAACCTAAACTAATTTTTTTGAAAAAATTTTAATTCAGTTTAGGGTTTGAATACTTCCAATTGTCGAAATTGATCCGTCACTCAATCTCCGTAGGAAAACTATCTCTCCTGACGCAGGAGAGTACCCTGTCAAGGCGGAGATATTAACTTGGTGACTGACAAGAACTGTAGGGGTGTCCAAGGACGCATTTTGAATCCATCGCATCGTTTGCTCGGTTTGGGATTTTTCTCTTTCAAAATATTTAAAAAATGAATTGAGGGGAGGTAATTCCAAGACCTCACCAAGGTCCAACAACCCCGCAGTATTCAGACATCTGCACCACTGACTAGAATATACTGCTGCCTTGGCAATCCCATTCAAGCGAAAGAGGTCTCCAATTTTTTTTGATTGGTAACGTCCTTTATCATTCAAATTTCGCTGAGTTTTGCAATCTTGAAGATCAAAATAGTCAGGGTCGCTAAATCCTGGTGCAAGAGCGTGACGGATCAAGACAAAATGATTTCCTGACTTCAACGCACTCCAAAGTTTATCTGCGTATCCAACCCCCACACTTCCAAGAAGCACGGCAATCGTCAGGCAGAATGTTGTAAGTAGTGTTTTCATTGGAAAAACTTAGCAGAAAAATTAAGGGAACTAAGTAATAATTCCATTGATGACAATACTGGCAAGTTCAAGATTAGCCCCTTACAGGGTTATTCCACGGTTACGTAGCGGTTATGATCTGTGAAATAACATGGCGTCATGATTATAGCGTTTAGTTCACAGACCACAGATAAGTGTGAGTGTTTTTTTATCGCCAGAATTAGGAGCAGGATAATTCCATTCTGAATTTTTTGTGTTACCTGCTTCACCGGTTCCACCTCCCATTGGTTCTTTGTGAAAGGAAAAACGCAAACTCTTAAACCGAAATAATTCACAGTCTCCTTTTTTATAGTTTTTGTAGGACAAATCCCCATCCGAGTCTGTTTTCAATAAATCAAACAAGGTCCAGTAATAAACAAAACCATCTTGTTTTTTGATTTTGTCAAAATCTACATAGTGGTATCCAATTTCACTTTCATCCACCTTAGTCCAAGCAGCAAAACTGGTTGATGAGAACATCACAGTGAATACGAGTGTAAATGTGGTGAGAAATGTTTTCATAAAGAAAGTTTAGGACAAAATCCCTTGAATAGACAAGCTGAATAGGGATGTAGGTGAAGGAACTATTCGTTGCCGTCACTGACAGTTAGACAACTGATTTCACCATTATATACTTCATAGTATAACTTGTTCGGGTTACAGCAAACGACGCAGTCATAAATCTCTACATTATGTCCCGTAAAATATTCTTGGACTTCTATATCAATTTCAAATTCTTCGAAGCAGAAATGACATGTAATAATGTATTCTAGACTACCTGTCACTCAACACCACACTCGGTGAGAGGACAAACAGACAGTTCGAAGGGATGAATAGAGCTTTCATTAAGTGATGTTAGCAGAAATTGTGTGGGAAAGAAAAAAATTAGTCCACATTGAGGTGGTAGAAACATCAAACAGAAGAAACAAAGGAACCCTGTGTCTTGGTGATGTTTCCAACTCAACGACTACAGACTTTTTTGAGAATGACTTCAGTGGGCGAGTTGGAACTAGGATAATCCCATTCTTTGTCTGGTTTAATTGAAGCGGAGGGTGTTCCCTTACCCATCGGATCTTTAAAAAATGAGCCACTCAATACTTTGTACCTTAATAAAATACAATCCCCTTGAATATATACTTTGACAGACGAATCTCCATCTTTGTCTAATTTTACGTAATCACTTAAATCCCAATAATAAACAAACCCATTGTGTTTTCGTATTCTCTCAAAGTCGACATAGTAAGTGGTTCCATTCTTATCTTCACCCACCTTCGTCCAATCTGCAAAACTGGGAGATGAAAACATCAGAGTGACTGCGAGTGTGGTGAGGAGGATTTTCATAGAGAAAGTTTAGCAGAAATTATTAAAAATGGGATAGGGGATAAGTTTATAGTCTGAATTGATCAATTTCCGCTCAATGTACTCAATCCTCAAAGGACTAGTAATTCCAAAAACTATCCTCTGGTAAAGACCGCAAACGTTCGTCTCTTTGATGCATTCGTTTTAGAATTGAAGAAACATGGTTGGCAAAAAGCTCTTTAATAGAACTGTTTTGCAATCCCTGTTTCTTAACTATTTCGCGATCTTCCTATACCCCATACCACCATCATGGAAACCCTTGATCGTATCATAAAACAAATTGTTGGCATTCAGTATAAACAGAAGGACGAGATAATCTTAAAGACCACATACTACTTGTAAAAAGAGGTAACAATCAACGTTAGAAACCTTGCGCTGAAAACTACTCGACGGTGACGTACATTACTAACGTTCTGGGGTGATTTCTGCAAAACATCAATTCAACACCCTTTGTATTTTCTCCTCAAACATTCTCGTGCAAGTTCCTGTGCTTCAGCAAGTTGTTCTCTCGTCATCTTCTTCGCAACGATGTCTCTGTTCATCGCCCCATTCTCGTCCCCATTTGATGCTACTATATCAAACCACATATGCGCATAAACATTATCCTGTCTTACACCATTACCATTTCCGTACATCACACCCAGATTGTACTGCGCTTCCACGTGCCCTTGTTCAACACTCTTACTGTACCACTTCATAGATTCTTTATAGTCTTGTGGCACACCCCTACCATTGTCGTACATTAAGCCCAGATTATACTGCGCGCTCGCGTGCCCTTGTTCTGCTAACACACGAAACTCACGCAGAGCAGATGCGTATTTACCACTTCGAGCAGCAGTTAATCCCTTTTGGTAATCAGCACTAAAACTCGCCCCCACACTTCCAAGAAACACGGCAATCGTTAGACAAAGTGTGGTGAGTAAGGTTTTCATAGGGAGAGCTTAACAGAAATTATTGAGAATGGGATAGAGTATAGGATTTTAGTCTAAATTAATCAGTTTACGTTTTATATACTCAATCCTCTATGGACCAATTTTAAATATGTTAAATACGACTTTAACTGAAAAAAAAATAGTGGAAATATTTTTATGAAGTTATTTCATCGTTCAAATTTACTCCAAGGTAGGCGATGGAACCATTACAAAGGCAGAATTTGAGGCATCACCCTTTGCAAAAATGTTTCAGTCGTTTGATAATCTCAGACCCAATGAAAGTGGTGAGGTCACGAAAAGTGCTTTCATTGGGTCTATAATTAAGATACATCCTGAAAAAAATGAGACGTAAACGCAGAGAATAGGAAGTTCAGTTACCTTCGAGTTGCCCAGTATAGTCAGCAAAAATCCTTGGTGTTTCTGAGATGTCATAGCGGGGCTTTTGATTTTTTTTAATAAAAAAACAGCAAATACTGAATGTTATGCACATACGTTAATATAAAGGTGTAAATCATCCGTGATATTATGATTATAGTGCAATCTATAGCGTGTTTTGGAACTCAATCAGTGTTATTTAGTGCTTGCGAAGCGCATTGCATAATTTGCTTTTTGGTTTCTTAGGGAACTTATGCTAAATGATAAATGTTGACATCAATTTGCACACGACCTTCCTGATCATTTTCGTCTAAGAGGCATAATTTCACTGTTGAACAACTCAAGAACCATATTAGCCCTGAATGGAAGCTTAATGATAATTCTGGGAGTGGCTTTTTGGCTATTTCCAGATTTCTTCACCTTACTGATGTTCCCAGATATCTCAGAGAATCAGGATGCAGTTAACGTTGGTGTGATATTACGAAAAAATATGGGGGCAGGCTGTGTATTTGTCGGAATAATTTTGTTTTCGTGCCAAACAAGTCCAAGATCTACAGCACAGAGACTGTTGTATTCTTCCGCAATCGGGTTTCTTCTAATGTCAACAGCCTTGTTACACGTTAAATTTTCTGGAGAAGCAGACGTTCCAATATTCATTTTAGTTTTCTTTTCAACCTTGGCTTTTATATCATTCTTTGTAGCATCGCGGCGTTTCCAAGATTGATTTTCTAGGCTGCCATTAATGAAGTAGGCGATAAGACGCTCATATTATGCAGCAAGTCAGAACAGCTGTAATTTGACCTTATAGTCATGCAGACCAAATTCCTCTTGATTTAAAAACAACTACTTTACAATGCTTTAATCCAGTTAATTATAATTTCTTTTCCGTACTTACGCACGTCTTTATGCCCACCTTCCACATGAATAAACTTCGATTTCAGATTTGGAGGCACTGAATTAAAAATATTTTTACCTTTCCCATTCGAAATTCTATCATTTCTTCCTGCTATCCAAAGAAATGCCGTGCCATTTTTAATTTTCGGGGCATTTAATCCCATCACCGCCTTTCCCTCCGGATCAAACCAACTCAAAAAGTTTGCTGCGGGAACTTCTAATGGTATTTTTTTCCCCTGATCAAAATCCTCAAATCTTATCTTAACCTGTCCCGCGCCAGCCTCAACTTTTGCTTTTGCAAGTCTGATATCATCATCCAGAATTTCCCGTATGCGCGAATCTTCCGGAGTATGACCGGGTGCCATAGCCACGATTGCATCTATACCATCAATAACAACACCAGCTCTTATCGCAGCATTAGCACCAAGAGAATTGCCAAGAACCACTATCTTCTCTGCCCCTTTTTTGCGAAGGATTTCTATCCGAGGCGTAACACATTTACTTAAGGATATATCAACAGGGTCTGAGTATTTTTTTCTCTTTGACCACGCGCACGTAGGACTTTGGATAAGAAATCCTTCTTCATATAGATCAACAGCCAAAAGCCCTCCATTATTGTTTTTGTGACTAATGACAGTTTTATCCGTGGAACAAATCCATTTTCCCTTTCCACAGTTACGTTGGAGTTTTTTCTTAAAATAATTCTCCTTCCCTATTTTTTTAAAAGAACTTTGAACAAAAGCGGGGAAACCCAGTTTAGGATGCAAGACGATCACCCCTATTTTCTCTGGAGGGGTTTTCGCCAACAGCTTATTGAAAAAAAATGATGATAAAGAAACCGAAATTAGTATTAAGATAATTGTCCTAATAAACATTGATTTTCCTCTTTAGAAGAAACAACGCGAGAGCGTAATATTATTTGCAATTGCACAACCATATTTGTTTCAAACTATTTCAGTCGGTAAGCCGCCAATAAAGGTGGTAATATTCAACCTCTGGAGCCCATGCGACGAAAACTACTCGACGGTAACGGACATTGCTAACTTGCTGGGTTGATCTCTGCAAAACATCAACTCAACATTCTTTGTAGTTCTTACGGACACATATACGGGCAAGGACTTGTGCTTTTCCCAGTGTTTGATCAATCAAAACCACCTCACCACTCCAATGATACCAGCAGACGCGTAAAAAAACTGAAGAAAAAGAATTCCATAATGCTTGCAGACAACTGCCCACATACCAATCGCCAAAGCAGAAATAATAAGTAGGGAGAAACCTAGCACTTCATAACCTAGATTTGAAGCGATTAACAATGAATATGCTATGGCGGTAGCAACTCCAAACCATTCAAGTGTTTTTTTGGTAATTACTTTATCCATAACTTTCCCTATTTCTTGTTTTGCCAGTCTCATAATGAACCTTCCTTCTCGACCATAACGCAAAGACCCCTCAGCATGATGTCTGAGAGGTGTGATCAGGTGTGATGTCCGAGTGTGCCCTCACCCCACAATAGATTGGAAATTCAATACCTGCGTCGGACTGTAGATCCCCCTCCGAAGGTATTTGGGGTTGTTGTGTAAATCGATCCGTTGGAACCTCTCGTCGTCGTTCCCCCTCCAAAAGTATTGGGGGTTGTCGTCCAAGTTTGTGCGTAGGCATTGTTTGTAACAGAAATTGCAGATGCTCCGAACACAATTGCAATGGCAACTCCCACAAAAATTATCAATGTTTTCATAGGGAAAGTTTAGCAGAAATATTGAAAAATCATAGATGGTGGGATTGGGTTCTAGTCTGAATTGATCAATTTTCGCTCAATGTACTCAATTCTTAAAGGACTAGTAATCTCAAACCGATCCTCTGGTAAAGACCGCAAACGTTCGTCTCTTTGTTGCTTTCGTTTTAGAATTGAAGAAACATGGTTTGCAAAAAAGCGCTTTCCTCGAACTGTTTTGTAGTCCCTGTCTCTTAACCATTTCGCGATCTTCCTATACCCCATACCACCATCATGAAGTTTCTTGATCGTGTGGAGAAGGAACTCTTGGTATTCAGAATATGGAGCAGGGTTAGAGAACCGAGAGGACGTTAAAGTTGCAGTAAAACAGAGGTAATATTCAACCTCTGGAACCCATGCTTTGGAAACTACTCCACGGT
>Ga0209631_10008283_pt1 | contig 10178 bp, 5 predicted proteins | sample COG_08_FD_184752 | JGI IMG/M metagenome (GOLD analysis project Ga0209631, IMG submission 184752) | Pelagic Microbial community sample from North Sea - COGITO 998_met_08 (SPAdes) (version 2) | ecosystem: Environmental > Aquatic > Marine > Neritic zone/Coastal water | place: Helgoland, sampling...
ATCCGCGATATCCACGCCCTGCCGCTCCAGTTCCTCGCGCAGGAAGAGCTCCGCTTTGCTCTCTATATCTCCCTTCGGTGGTTCGCTCAGCGCGCGGAGGCCGAGATGTTTATTATCCGGCCGAGATACCGAGAGATGACGTCGACGAGCAAGATGCCGACGGGGTGCGACACCATGGGCGATAGGCGTCGCCGCGCGCGCCGCCGCGCTCATATCGATGACGCTAACGTCCGTCTCGTCTAGTGAGTCGCGCTTGAACCTTGAAACCGCTCAGGGGTATGGCCCGCGCGCGCTCCTGTGAACGGGACTGGCAAGTGGAAAACCAAACCACGACTCAAGTCGTCTGTGCGGGATGACCCAATGCCGAAATCTCACCAGAGTACGCGGAGAATGATGAGGACACTCATTGCGTTCAGACGCGACGACGAGCGACGAATTAGTTTTGAAGCGATACGTCGCTCTACGAGTAGGTATTACATGTCAGTTTCTTTCTCAACCATCCAGACACCGTCACACATCCGCGGCGGGAGCGTCCGCTTCGCCACCCGCGGCGGCTCCCTCCTCGGCGTTTTTCGAGGGTACGTAAATTTTCGCCTGCAGCTCCGCAAAGGCCTCTTTCATCTGCTCGTGCAGAGGTAAGTTCTCCTCGAACTTCGGCTTCAGGGATTCGAGGCACCGATCAATGACGTCCTTCATCAGCTCGGGCGTCACCTGGTTATCCTGGCACACCTTCACTGCGAGCAACGACGCCATGCAGTTCCCGATGTACGGATCCATCCCGGTCTCCTCCTCCGGTCCCGCGGCGCCCTCCTCCTGTTTGGCGGCCCGCATGGTCTTGACCATCCGTCGCCCTGAGAACTTGGAAGCGGCGACAATCTCCGCGGCGGGGTCGAGACCGGCGAGCACGTCCGTCTTCGCAGCAGCAGCAGCAGCAGCGGCGGCGGCGGCTCCCGGTGTGGACGCGACGTTCCGCGGCGTGCTCGGCGGGGTCCCGTACGGCCCTTCTCTCTCGATGAAGCGTTGCCAAATGGATTGCGTCGAATCGCCGTGCTTGCCGTGCTGTTCGCGCAGGCGGACGAGCGCGCCCGCGAGCGCCTGGTTGCAATCGCGAATTTTGAGCATGGTGGACGCGTACTGGCGCTGAAACGGCTCGAGCGCGGGCGACGCCGCGCCTTGTTCAGCCTCGAGGATCTTCCCGGAGAGATCTTCGGTCTTGATCGCCACCGTTTCGCCCCCCGTCTCGGCGGCGTTGTTCATGGCTCTAAGCTCCGCGATGAACGTCTGTTTCCTATCCAGCGTCTGCGTCACCTCCGCCAAAACGCGAGTGTCGTCAGCCTGAACCCGCGACCCGTCGTCATCCTTCATCGCGGATACGCGCGCGGCGGTCATAGCCGCGAGAAGCGCGGCGGCGGTCTCAGGAGCATCAGCGATACGAGGAATGGCATTTTCAGCATCTTCGTCGCCATCAGCGACCGCCGCAGCCGCAGCAGCGGCCGCCGCCGCGACGGCTGACGCCGCAGCCATAGCGGCGTTGGCCGCCGCCGTCGCGACATCCACGCCAGCCGCCGCCAGCGCGTGCTCGTGCGCCTGCTGCCCTCCAGCCTCCGCGGCGGCATCGGCGTCCTCCTTTGTCGTATTGTCCTCCAGAGCGCCGGGATCTGCGCTCGTGGGAAGATGAGCGACGTGGAAGTCTCGCACGAGCTCCGTGCCGAGTTCGATCCGGTCGAACTGCACCCTGCACATTCGCATATCCGGTTTGTAAGGCCCCACCAAGATGGTTCCGGCGTGCACGTTCAGGACCCTCGGGTGGCGGGCGACGACGCGGTCACCGACGCACAGAGGCTTGGGGCAATCCGTGGGAACCAGTTTCGCGAGCTCAGCCTTCAGCTCGGCGTCGTCCATGATGTCGCCATCCCCCTTCGCCGCCTTCTCCGCGGAGGACTTCGCCTCGCTATCCGCGAGCGCCGCGATGGACGCGACGTCAGATCCGCCCTCTTTTTTAACGTCCGCCTGTCCGGGTGTCGCCGCCTGTTCCTTTTCTTTCTTCTCCCTCGCGTCGTTGAGCGAAGGCGGGGGACCGGTGCGAATCTGTTCCTGGATCTGTTCGTACCACCTGTGCCTGATCGCCACCCGGTGCAGCTCCAAAGAGGTGCGCTCCATTCTGAGAAACGGGAGTGAGAGCCTCCGCGGCTTGCCCAACGCCGCGCGGATGACCAGCCAGTCTCGTTTGTTGAACGTGTCGTGCTTGTCCAAGCCGATGTGCTCGAGCCACGGTCGGTACCCGTCAGTTTTGAACCAGTTCCTGTCTATGGACGAGTAGAAGTGCTCGGCGAGGTACCACCGCCTTCGCGCGGCGGACGGCGCGCCGCGGTAAATGCTGCTGGCGAGCGAACCGAAGAGCGGCGTGCCCCCGAGTCCACCCAACGTGCCGCCGGCGACGCCGTTCCCCTTCGCCCCGCACGTCAGCCCGTTCATCTCCCCGACCGTGCGGGGTCCGACGGGACCCAAAGCCTTCGAGGTGAGATCCGCGGCGCCCGGAGTCTGGGCGTACGCGGTCGGGGTGTGCAACCCTGCGCTCATGCGAACGGGCGGCGTCGCCTTGAGCGCGGTTTTCCTGCTCGACCCCGGTTTGTGACCGCCGGGCTCCCTCGCGCTCCTGAAGCTTTGCCCGAGGGGCGAGGCGAGAGGGTCGGTGCCTTGGAAGTCGCGCTTGGTCTTCCCCCTCGGGCTCGCCGGTGCCCGCGGCGGCCTCGGCCTCTTGGGCTTCCTGACTCTATCCCCTGGTTCCTGCGAAGCCGACTCCGCGAGCATCCAAAGTCCGTTCAGGGCCCCGAGTGCATCCTCGTCGTCCTCCAGCCCCGACCCTTCCGCGTGATCCGCCGGGAAGAGTTCCTTGTGGCTCCGTTTCTTACTCCTCGCCGGCGAAGGCGTGGGCGAACCGAACGCCTCCGAGGGCGGCCCTAAACCCTTCGAGTCCGACCACGAGTCCCTCTGTTGTTTCTTTGGAGTCTTCCTGCCCTTACCCGATGGCCCCGGGGACATCGACACGAGCGCGGCGCCCGCCATCTCCAGCACGTCGTCCTCCTTTTCCTTCTTCTTCGGGTTACTCCTGGGCGTCCTGCGACCGACGACGCGCCCGTTCGCGTTGTTTGCGATGCCGTTCGCGATCGAGGGTGCGATTGGGGGTTTCCCGCCCCTCGCGGGCGACGCTTTGGCGCGCGTCGGCGTCCTCTGGCCCCTATTCGGCGTCCTCTGTCCGTCCGCCATTGGGGTCCCTTCCCTGGACTGATGAATCCCATCTTTTGCCTGAATCTCAGCAGCCGCGTCCTCGCTGTCGTAGCGGTCCTTCATCATCGCGGTGAGCGCCGCGGCGTTTAACAATTCTGGCGGTAGCGACAGGAACGACTTGTTCGCCGCGTAGAGCGCCTCGCACATCGCGGCCGAGCGCCCTCCTCCCACCCCGTCGGCAACCTTTTCCCACCTCTCCGTCTCTGTCTCAACCTCCCTGTGCGCCTTGAACGACTCGAAGAACGCGTTCAGCTCGTCGTCGGACCATCGCGGACCGAGCGCGGCGGACTTTGAGGGAGTCCCTTTGCTTCCCTTCTTTTTCTGCGTTTCGGGAGGAGGGGTTGTTCAGATACGGGCCTCAACGCGCGCGCCGTCGGAGGGGGGAGGGCGTGTTTTTGTCACAGCAATAGCGACAGCCGGAAATTGGATGGGGGATTGCCGGGGATCTGGGGGTCGCTCACCTCCGACCTGCCGCGCGAGGATGCGGGAGGTTCATCTTCGGGAACCTCCTGGTACCGCGCGGGCTTGCTGCGCGCCCTCGAGGCGCGCCCGCTTCCCGCCTCCATCGCGCCCGACGCCGTTCACCACCCTGATTCGAACAACGACTGGCAGACCACAGCCCAGTGGTTTGAGATGAGTGGAACCCTCGTCGATTTTTTCCTTCCCGGCTCGAGGATTCCGCCACCGCCGCGAGGTGCTGGCGGGTTCCCTCGGACCACCGGAGGGTGAGCGATCGACCGGCGCACGAAACCGCAACCTTCAGCGTCGAGCTCGCCTCGCTCCGAGCCTCGACCGCCCCGCTGGCTCTAATTGCCGGGCGCCTGATAGCTCCGGATATATCGGAGAGCGGAGGTCTCGGAGACAGTCAGAATTTTCATATTTCAAAAACGAGCGGACTCGAGCGGTCTCCCACCTTTATGGTCCGGCCTCGATGCTGTCGCCGTCACTATTTGCGCGTACGCGGACGATTTTAAATAAGAGCGTGTTGCATTTATATGCAGATTATGTGGTGAACATTTTGAGGGCTAATATGCGTTAACGGCTCGGGAAAATTCGCCACCTTGTCATTCAGCTGAAGAATCAGCTCTTCACGTGGGAACCCGGAAGTCGTCCGTCCATTGGCACCGGAACCATGGCTCGTACCAAGCAGACGGCGCGCAAATCCACGGGAGGCAAGGCCCCCCGCAAGCAGCTCGCCACCAAGGCGGCTCGCAAGTCCGCCCCCACCACGGGCGGCGTGAAGAAGCCCCACCGCTACAGGCCCGGTACCGTCGCTCTCCGCGAAATCAGGTGCGTGAGACGGATATCACGGTGTTTTTCCCGGCCGCGGCCGAACAGGGCACCCCCCGCTCGGCGCGCGCGCGCCCGGATATCCGGGAATGCGCGTCGCGTGGTCACGTGTTAGGGTGGTTGCGACACGCTCGCGAGGGCGATGACGCGCTCGACAGCCGCAGTCGTCGTTCCCGCCGCGTTCTCCGGCCCGGTCACGTCCTTTGGTTTCGTCGTTTTTCCGCTTGTTTGGAAACTCCGGTTTGGAAACTGGCGCTGCTTCTTAGGGTTTGTTTCTCGAGCCAGATCTTCGGTGTGCACGTCGCTGACCCTACCGTCCCGCGCTCCCTTCAACGCAACAGGAAGTACCAGAAGTCCACCGAGCTGCTCATCCGCAAGCTCCCCTTCCAGCGCCTCGTCCGCGAGATCGCTCAGGACTTCAAGGTGAGTCCCAACGCCAAAAAAAGTTGGCGACCCCCTTCTCGACGTCACCGTCGTCTGCCTCACACCGTGTGTCCACGTGAATATTTTCGCTGACTGAACTTCAAACGTATCCCCATCCCCACGATCCGCAGACCGATCTCCGCTTCCAGAGCCACGCCGTGCTGGCGCTTCAGGAGGCTGCCGAGGCGTACCTCGTCGGTCTCTTCGAGGACACCAACCTCTGCGCCATCCACGCCAAGCGCGTGACCATCATGCCCAAGGACATCCAGCTCGCCCGCCGCATCCGTGGCGAGCGCGCTTAAACGGAAGCGTCAGCTCCAGCGTCGATGAGACCAACGTAGAAAACGGATGGACGCGCGCCAAACAGCGCGACGACCAATTTGATTTGTAAAAAAAGTTTGAGTAAAGCCGCAACCACTTGAGACTTTCGACTACTAGTTCGCTTGGTTATTCCATTACGCTACTATTTGATACGGATGTGGCGGCTATCGATGCAGCCGCCCTCTACCCGCGGTCAGTGCACTATCGCCTTCAGTGGCGGGGCTCTCGTGTTGGCCAAATCTAGTTCCGCGTCGAGCTCCTCGTCCAGCTCCCCGATGACGGCTCTGCGATGAGGACGCGGGCGGAAGGTCAGCGCGCGACTCGGGGTTCACGGCGTTTGGTTCGGGTGGTTATGAGTCTGGAGTCGACGTTACGGTCGGGTTTCGGGATCGATACGGTCGTTGGATGGCACTCACATGTTGTCCCCTCGGATGATGTACAGCCCCAGCACAGCCTGCTCCACCCCGCTGTCCTCAGAGTACACCCGCTCGAAGCACTCCTCCAGGATCAGGTTGGTGGTCTGATCGAACCCTCGAAGGATACCGATGATATTCCGCCCATCGTTGGTGATGACGGAGATCTGTGTGTCCACGAGCGGCGTCAGCTCCTTCGCCATCCTCGCGCGACAACCCCAAACTCAACTTGCCCTAACTTTCGGCGACCAGTCGATGACGTGCGGAACGACTCGATTCCCTCGGACGACCGGCGCGTCCCCGTTGGCGGTTTACTAAGGTCCACAACCTCGAGTGACCCGAGAGCGAGGCGCGTCCAAGAATATCCCCACGTCGGTGGATACGGACCTGGGGAGCTTCGTTCTGGGCTCTGTTCAAAAAACCAGCAGCAGAGAGTGGAACGACGAGCAGCAAACTGCTGAAGCTGGTCGATGAACACATCACAACGATCCGGCGCGGGCCGAAGCCTTGGGGATCGAGTCTACGTCTCGATGTCGTCGATAGCATCATTCATGGCGCCCCAGGCGTCAGTTCTTCTCTCTCGTCGCGGGCGAGCGTCGAGGGGCGGCGCCACCTCGACGTCAGTACGCGGCGACAAACTCCGCCATCAAAGTGCCCGACGTCATCATCGCGGGTGCGATCCGTGCCGTGCGTCTGCTTCTCGGGACCAGGCCACGAGCGCCCCGGCGACCACCCGTCGCGAAGCCTTGGTGTTCGCCGCGTCCTTGCTCGCGACGACTCCGCTCGCCGCGCTCGTCGCCGAGCCCCGTCCCGCGTTCGCCGCCTCATCTCGCGTCGACACCCCCGAGGCTCGCGCTGCGCTGAGAAAAGCTTTGGAAGACAACATCGTCAAGACCAAGGCGCCGGCGGTGCTTCGCCTGGTGTTCCACGATGCCGGCACGTTCAGGACCGCCACCGACGATGGAGGTATGAACGCGTCGGTGAGGTACGAGCTGTCCCGCCCCGAGTCGTTCGGCCTCAAGCGCGGCCTCGGCCCGGTGAACGCCGTGTACGACGCCACACGGGACGGTCCCGCGTCGGGGCTGTCATTCGCGGATTGCATCGCCGCGGCGGGAGCGTACGCGGTTGAGCTCACCGGCGGACCGGTCATCGAGGTGCCGCTCGGTAGAATCGATACGGATAAGGCGGATCCCGAGGGGAGGATGCCCGGGGAGAGCCTGAACGGCGCGGAACAGAGAGAAGTTTTCGGCGCGATGGGTATGTCGACGCAGGAGATGGTCGCTCTCGCCGGAGCTCACACCATCGGAGGTAAGGGCTTCGGCGAGCCTTACTCGTTCGACAACGAGTACTACAAGACGCTCCTGAAGCAACCGTGGGCGGATACCACGAAGACCAAGGAGGAGCTGGACATGGCGAGTCACATCGGGCTGACCTCGGATAAGAACCTGGCGCTTGACGAGCCCAGCCTCGATTACATCAAATCGTACGCCGCGGACCAGGGCAAGTTCTTCGCGGACTTCTCCAAGGTGTACGTGAAGATGACCACGATGGGGGCGAAGTTTGCGTAGTGAATCTATGACTTTTGTGTGTCAACTACCTACAATCTAAATTGGATAATCAAAGGTACTCGTCGTCGCCCCCATCCGCGCCGGCGTTCAACTGGTTGAAGTCCTTGCCCTCCAACCGGTCTCGGACTTGCATCGTGAGATTCTGAGTCACAGGCCGCAGCGCCAGCGCCAACAACGACACACAGTACACGACCATGAACACCGCCACGAAAAGACCCAAGAACACGCCTCCCGGGCTCCCGTTGACGGCGCCCGATTCGTGAACCCACACGCACAGCAGGACGATGTTCGCGAAAATAATCCCCGAGACCATCACCCACGTCCTCTGAAGCGCCTTGGGATCGATCGCCATGGCTCCTACTATCTTCTCGCACCCGCAGAACTTGACCAAAGGGATCAACGCGTACGGCAGCTGGAAGCTCAGGAACACCGAGCTGATGACGATGAGAAACTCCGCGTACTCGTCGCCGGCGATGATCGTGACCAGCAGCGACGGAAGGATGGCGCACGTCCGGGTCAGGAACGCGCGAAGGACGGGGCTGATCTTAATCTCGAGGAAACCCTCCATGACGAACTGGCCCGCGTACGTACCCGTGATCGTGCTGCTCTGGCCGGAAGCCAGCAACGCCGCGGCGAACAAGCCCTTGGCGGACTTGCCGAGCACGTCCTTCAGCATGTCCGGAGCGTTCTGAAGCGGCCTGTCGATGATGCCCTGCCTCTTCTCGCCCGTCGGGTCGTCAAATTCGGCGGCCCTGATGGACTGCGCCGCGACGATGGTCACCGCAAAGTTGATGACCAGCGTGACGGCCAACGCCAGCGCGGACTCCGCGACGTTGTACTTTAGCGCTCGTCGCACCGCCTTTTCGCCGAGCTCAAACGACCGCGACAGCACGAGCGCCGAGTGAAGAAAAAGGTTGTGCGGCATCACCACCGCTCCGATGATGGAGATACCGATGAACAACGCCCTCCCGTTCTGAAAGATGGGGACCACGATACCCTGGATCACCTCACCGCCGTCCCCACCCTCCAGCATCGCCATCTGCGCCACGAAACACACGGACATGACTCCGACGAGCGAGCCCATGAACGCCTCCAGTTTTCGTACGCCAAACTGCTGCAGCGCGAGGAACAGCAGCGTGGACGCGGACGTGACCAGCACGCCCCACACCGTCGGAAGGCCGAAGATTAGTTTCAACGCCAACGCCGTTCCGATCACCTCGGGTACGTCCGACGCGATGATGGCGAGCTCGGTGAGGATCCACAGCGAGTACCTCGCCGGGGTTGGGTACTCATCCCTCATCACTCGCGCCAGGTGCCACCCGGTGGCCAGACCGAGGCGTATGCTGAGCGCCTGAATGTAAAGCCCCATCGCCGTCGCCCACATCAGGACCCACAACAGGCTGTACCCGAACTGGCAGCCCGCCTGCAGGTTACTCTCGAAGTTACCCGGGTCCACGTACGCTATGCACATCAGGAAACCCGGCCCCACGAAGGCGGCGAACTTTCGCAGCGAGAACGAATCGTCGTCGTCCATACCCTCCACCCGGACATCCGGAACGCCCTTCTCCTTCTCTTCCGTACCACGTGCACCCAGTCGTCCCCCATCGCTCCTCTCGCCCGTCGCGATTGCGTCGAACTCGCCGTTATCGGACTCGATGGACATGGACGACATGGACATCATCGTGCTCCGGTACCTGTGTACTTGACGGCGGACGAGTTGACGGTCTCTGCGCCCCGACGAGCGGCGTACGCGAGGTGTCGCGCGGCGACCGAGTGACCGTGAACACCTGGAGTGGACGGCACACGCCAAAAAGCAGGACCATAAAAACAGAAAACCTAACCCAAAATCCGTTCCCAAGAAGCCTATCAAGGGTTATTCAGTGACATTCGGACTGAGTATATGTTTCATTCGTTAATTCTCAATTCACTTTTCTAACTGGGTCGCATACGTATTTCTCGGCAACCGCTCGTCAACACGAAGAGACCGTCGTCCGTTCAAAGCGGATAAAAGGCAAACGCACGATCGGACCCGCCACGACGACGCCACACAGTCACCGGACGCAATTCGTGAGGACATTCGCGCGCAACCATGGGTGGTAACAACAGCAAGCCTTCGGCCGAGAAGATTATCGATGGCAAGGCCATCGCCGCGACGATCCGCGGGGAGATCAAGGTGGGGGTGTCCGAGCTGGTGGCCAAGTACGGCAAGGCTCCCGGCCTCGCCGTGGTCATCGTGGGCAGCCGCCCCGACTCGCAGACGTACGTTCGCATGAAGCGCAAGGCGTGCGACGAGGCCGGTATCGTCTCGTTTCACAAGGAGATGCCCGAGGACGCCAGCGAGGAGGACGTGCTTCAGGTTGTTCGCGACTTCAACGCCGATCCCGACTGCCACGGCATCCTCGTCCAGCTCCCGCTGCCCAAGCACATGAACGAGGAGAAGATACTCGCGGAGATCTCGCTGCAGAAGGACGTCGACGGCTTCCACCCCCTCAACATCGGTAAGCTCAGCATGAAGGGCCACGAGCCGCTCTTCATGCCCTGCACCCCCAAGGGTTGCATCGTTCTGCTCGAGCGCTCCGGGGTGGATCTCAAAGGGAAGAACGCGGTTGTGGTCGGCCGGTCCAACATCGTCGGCATGCCCGCCGCGCTGATGCTCATGAAGAAGGACTGCACCGTGACTGTGGTACACTCTCGCACCAAGGACCCGGCTGACATCTGCCGCAGGGCCGACGTCATCATCGCCGCCGCGGGCAGCGCGCACATGGTCAAGAAGAACTGGATCAAGAAGGGCGCCGTGATCATCGACGTCGGCACCAACTCCGTGCCCGACGCGACCAAGAAGAGCGGGTTCAGGCTGACGGGTGACGTGGACTTC
>Ga0209631_10008287_pt1 | contig 10176 bp, 11 predicted proteins | sample COG_08_FD_184752 | JGI IMG/M metagenome (GOLD analysis project Ga0209631, IMG submission 184752) | Pelagic Microbial community sample from North Sea - COGITO 998_met_08 (SPAdes) (version 2) | ecosystem: Environmental > Aquatic > Marine > Neritic zone/Coastal water | place: Helgoland, sampling...
TTGATGCTTTTTTTGGTTGAGCGGGTGAAGGGATTCAAACCCTCGACCCCCACCTTGGCAAGGTGGTGCTCTAATCACTGAGCTACACCCGCTTTTAAAGTGCGTGCAAATATAAGAACGCTTTTAGAATTACAAAGCTAATTATTGTGTTTTTAATAAATCTACCTAACATAACCCAAATTGAATCGTTAGGTTTAAAACCTTTCTTTTCATTTTGCAGAAAGAATTAAGTTTCTATATTTGCAGCCGCTAAAGGAAAAACGATTCCAATTTTAGTTTGAAATAATTGCAATACTTTGGTGAGACGTCCTTATGATGTTTGAGTTCGATTCTCTTTATTAGCACGCCAAACCACAAGTCTTAACATCCGTTAAGACATTATTGTGAGAATCCCATTCTGATGCCGATTTATCGGAATCATCAGAATGTGGATGATGCTCGAGTGGTGGAATTGGTAGACACGCAAGACTTAAAATCTTGTGTCCTTTGGGACGTGCGGGTTCAAGTCCCGCCTCGAGTACTAACCCTCATCAGAAATGGTGGGGGTTTTTTGCTTTTTTAAGAAAAGTAAAAAACTAACGTTCTAACGTAAAGCCTCCTGTCAATTTGACAACCTCATCATCAAAACGACAATTTAGAGTATAGGTGTAAGTTCCATTTTTAGCAATTGTTCCTTTGTTAGTCTTCTCATCCCACATGAAATCCGGATTATCCGTTTGATAAATTTCATTCCCTAATTGGTCGTGGATTGTAAATGTGAAGTTTTCAGGCTGACAACTAAATTGTGCTTGCAGTGGATATTTATCGGATAGTTCCGTGATTCTTGCATTACATGATTCTTGAGAAAAGGTCATTCCAGAAAAAAGGAGAACGAATAGAAAAAAAGTAGTTTTCATAATAATAGTTTTCTAAGTAAACGAAATTTGAGGCTTGTTATTATAATCGAATCAACGAACCCGTTAACGAAAAATTACCTAATCATTTGGTTCGACAATAAAATCATCTCCTGTACAACAAAAGAAAAGCCCTGTATCTCTTATTATATGAGGATTTTTGGCTCGACCATCATTGAAAACAGTTCGGTAATCTGTTATTTTCCTACTATTACTTTTTTTGTTTGTAGCGAAATGTATTAAAACCATTATCCAATCTTAAATCTTAATCCAAGATAAATCTCCCTACCTCTTGTTGGACCCCAAACTGAGGATGTATCAAAGTATGGTCCAAATGGGTTTTGCCAACTAAGAATTGGTTGTTTTTGTCGGAAATCAAAAATATTTTCACAACCTACATATAAATCAAGTTTTTTCCAGCTCTTTGTAAATTGAGCATTGATGACAGTATAAGGTTTAGATGTTTCAGGCATTTGGTACTCTATCGGATTGCTTGTTGTTTCTGCCAATCGCTGTTCTCCATACCAATGAACGTTCATATCAAAATGCCATTTCTTATTCAACGGTTTAAATGAAAGTGTGCCTGTAACTCTATGGGTAGGGTTAAATGGTAATAAAGTTTTGGTATTGTTGATGATTCGATACACATCAAGATAATTATACGTGATTTTAGCTCCTATTATCTCAAAAAACTCGAACCCTACTTCACCTTGAAAACCATTACTAATACTTTGTCCTGTAAAATTACTGATATAAGCTTTAGTTGGGTCGGTATTATAGTCTGGGAATATTTGGTTGAGAAATTGAGTACGATAGAAGTCAAAAGTAAGTTGAGCTTCAACATTTTTACCATAAATCTTATACGTAAGGTTAGCTCCATAATTAACTGCTTGCTCAGGCTCAAGTATTTCCGTAATAACTACATCTCTTGAGCTTGCTAAGAGGTTTGTATTCTCACTAAATAGGTTTATAGTTCTCCATCCTGTTCCAGCCGAAACTCTTGCTGTTGTGTTTTCAGAAAAGTTGTATTTTAACAGAGCACGAGGAGTTACAAATGTTCCAAAAGTATTGTGATTATCAACTCGAACACCTGTAATCAGCGATATTAAGCGGTCTTTCCAGTTGAAGGTGTTCTCCATAAAGAAACCCGGTATTTGTTCATTCTTAACATATTTTCCACCGTAAGTTCTACCAATTGTGTCTTCTCCAAACGAGATGTTTTCATCAAGATTTAGGTAACGATAGCTTAATCCTGTTTTAAGCGTATGATTCTTTTTCCAAGTAAGTTCATGTTGAAAATTAGCATAAGCATTTAATTGCTCAGCCTTAAAATGGGTTGAACCATAATAGGAGGATTGGTCTTGCTGGAAGGCTGATCCAATGAATACAAGGTGGTTCTTGTCATTCATTCTATATCCTGTTTTTGTATAGACTTCAGGTTGAGAAAATTTTACTGTTTGTCCATAACTATTTGTAGTTCCCCTATCCGTATCAGTATTAAATTCCATTTGACCGCCAATCCGTTGCTCGTCCACATACCTCAACCCAATTCGAGAATGCCATCCCCATTCATTCTGATTCCCGCACTTCCATTTATTGTAAAGTGAGTAACGAGTTAGTAATGGTAAGTCAAGAAAGGAATCTTCATCACGGTCAAATTTATTAGATGGTTGAGTAGTATGACCAACAATAATGGTGCTCCACTTCTTGAACTTGTGAGAATAGTTGACATTCAATTGCTTTTCTAAAAAATTGTTTGTGTAAGCATTGAACAGAAACTTTTCAGAGTTATCTGGATCCATAAGTTCAACATTTATCTGTCCAGATATACTCTCATATCCCTGTAGTACAGAATTGGCTCCTTTAGAAATGTAGATGTTGTCCACAAGTGTGCCTGGTATGGTGCTTACTCCATATGTATACGTTAACCCTTGAACAAGAGGCATGCCATCAATAAGAACTTGGTTGTAAACTCCAGACAATCCCAGAATACGAAGTTCTTTTGCATTAGTAACTATGTTAGTAGTGGTAGGTTGAACACTTCCCTGAGTATCGAAACACCCTGCTAAATCGCAACAAGCTGCCTTAGTTAGTTCACCTTTTGTTATGACCTCGGTTTTAATAGGTTCAATGGAGGAGATAAACATATCAAGCCCCTCAACTTTAACCACAAATTCATCAAGGTTTGTTTTTTCTTGTAACTGAACTTTAATGCTTGTCTGATTTGTTATAATTATTGTATCAGATTCATAGCCCACATAACTCACAATTATTCTTTTGTCCATTATTCCCTCTAGAGAGATTTCAAAATTTCCGTCAACATCTACAATCCCACCAATGGTAGTATTTACCCAATGTATATTTGCACCAATTAGCGGTTCTTCTTTGTTGTCTGTCACCCTTCCTTTTATCGCTTGAGAAAAAACTGAAAGGGGAAAGAAGACTATTAATAGGGTTATATATTTGGTCATGATTTTATATTAACAAAGTGGGAAGTCATACCATACTGCATGAACCAATGCCATCCTGTAATGCTTTTTATAGCTTGACTTTGTATGGTCGTTCATCTGGCTTTTCACAACCTCCCGTCCCCTCAATAACTTTATAGATGTCTTTCTCTGTTGTAAGTTGAGGGTTGTACTTGATTGTAAATTTACTCGTGGCTCCTTGTTTACCTATCTTACACTCACTGATTCCTTCCAGTTTCTCTACGCTAGTTTTTATCATTTTTAAGTCCGAAGAGCAGGTTATCCCTTTTACCTTTAAAGTAATCGAGGTGTCAATAGTTTGACCTTTAGCACTTATTGCAAATATTGTGCATACTAAAAACATTATGGGATAAAGTAATTTAATTCGCATACAATTGAATTTTTGGTTATTATTTTAAAGCAAAGATAGGGTTAAAGGCGTGCAAGTAGTTTGCAATTAATCATTACAGTTAGAACACAACCCTTTGACAACCATATTCGCCTCAGACATAGAGAATTTTTCAGGTAACTGAACCCTTGGAATGCTCTGTTCAGAAAGACAAATAGTCCTTTTGCATTTAAGACAGTGGAAATGATAGTGTAAATCTTGAGGTTCGCAGATGCAACCTTCAACACATTTTGCATACTTCATCACACCAGTCCCATCATCAATTGTGTGCAAAATCTTATGTTCAACAAAAGTTTTTAAAGTTCTGTACAAGGTAGTCATATCAGAATAATCAAAATGATTTTCAAGCTCTTTCAATGAAGTGGCATCAGTTTTATTGTCAAAATACTTTATGACCAGTAATATTACCGCTGTTGGTTTAACATCCTTTGCTAATAAATGATCTTCTAACTCTTGGTTTGACATTCTGCTTTTTTCAAAGCAAAGTTAGACTTTCTATTTAATATGGTTCGACAATGCAATCATTAGGGGTGTTAAAAGCCTCAACTTGGTAGGGACTTTTTTGTTGCAAAACGTTTTTAGGTGGGCCTCCAGCCCTAATTACAAAAGAAAACCCAGGTATTTATGTTTGGGGTTTTTATTTATTTTTGACCCTAATTTTATTATCCCACCTCCCTTTCAATTACCCTAATTTAAAAGGACCGGATACTTATATGAGCAAACTATAAATTTTATATGTTGCAACATATAAAGTTTATGCGTAAGTTTGACTGAAATAACTAAAATATCAAATTATGAGCAACCCAAAAATAGCACAGAAAGCACCTTTTGTAATGGAAATCAAGCCCGGAAAATATGCTTGGTGTTCTTGCGGAGAAAGCAAAAACCAACCGTATTGTGATGGATCACATAAGGGGACAGGATTTACCCCAAACATAGAAGAAGTAACTGAATCAAAAACGGTTGCGTGGTGTGGTTGTAAGAATTCAGCTAATGGCTCTTTTTGTGATGGTTCGCACGCTAAGTTATAAAAATTCGTATTGAAATTTAATCTAGATGAAAATCGAAGATGAAATACAAAGCAGCTTCAGAAACGAGAAGCATAAGGCTATAGTTAATTTGCAATTTACCCAATTAGCCGTCACAAACAAGCTAGGGGAGATGTTTAAAAAACATGACATCTCCTTGCAACAATATAACGTTTTGAGAATTTTACGTGGCCAACATCCAAATTCAGCTTCTATAGGGTTGATCAAGGAACGAATGTTAGACAAAAATTCGGATGTGAGCAGAATAATTGATCGGCTAAAAAGAAAAAAACTAGTGGTAAGAAAAGAATGTAAATTTGACCGCAGGCAGAAAGATGTTACCATTAGCAACTTCGGATTAAGCTTATTAGAAATATCAGATAATGACCTTGCTGTTTTGGAAAAGGTGATTGATAGTATTTCGGATGCAGACGCCATTAAGCTGAACAGTATTCTTGATGAAATTAGAAAAAACTTGTAATCCAACAATATTTAGTAAATTTGTACGTCTATTAACTTGTGATCATGATATTATTAGCAGTGCTTTCCGCAGAAGGCAGAAATAAAGAAATAAAGGAAAAGTTCGAAAAAGAACGCGGAAAACTATTTGGATTTATTCGCAAGAGAGTAAATACTGAAATCGATGCAGAAGATATTTTACAAGATGTGTTTTTTCAATTTATCTCTTTTTACCGTGATTTAGAAAAAATAGAAAAAACATCATCATGGTTGTTTACCGTTGCCAAAAACAAAATTACGGATCTTTACAGAAAGAAAAAGAACGTCAACTTTTCTGAATTAAATAAAGAGGATAAAAGTGGAAATACTTTTGAAGATAATTATGCGGATTATGGTGATGCGCCCGACACTATATTTTCAAAAGGGCAGTTTTGGGAAAGGCTAAATGAAGTTCTAAATGAACTTCCTAAAGATCAAAAAGATGTCTTTATGTCCCATGAAATGGACGGAAACTCTTTTAAGGACATCTCCAAACGAACAGGACTTCCAATAAACACACTTATTTCCAAAAAGCGCTATGCTGTTGTTGCGTTGCGCAAAAAATTAGGTGGAGTTCATAACGACATTATATCATTCTAATCAAACAATTTTCTTAATTCATACGTAGTTTTTTCCCTTTTGACGAATACACAGGAAACTTTTTACTAGTAAAAAGTTTCCTGTGTGTAATTTGTGTTTACTTTTGCACGATGACGCAAGATAAAAGAAAAGAGCTTGAGCTTATTGCCTCAGTTGCTCAGCTTTTTATGAGGCTTGGAATTAAAAGCCTAACCATGGACGAAATTGCTCGTCAATTGGGAGTTTCAAAAAAAACACTCTACAAATACGCTTCTGACAAAAAAGAATTGGTGTCAAAAGCCGTACAATTAGCAATCGATGAAGAAGAATCCTTGTTATCCGAAATGCACGAAGCAAATGGGAATGCAATCGATAAGATTTTTGCAATCAACACAATGATTAGTGAAAAATTACAGAGTATTCAACCCGCTGTAATTTTCGATATGCAGAAATACTATCCTGAAGCTTGGGCAATAATGGAAGAGCATAAATCCGTATTTATTCATAACCAAATTAAAGAAAATCTGGAAGAAGGAATAAAACAAGGTTTATATAGAAACAACATGAACCCCGAACTAGTTACAAGAATTTATGTAACACTGATCAATTCAATCTTTGATTCTCCTCTATACTCTTTAAGCAACCACTCTTTCAAAGAGACCCACACAGAAGTTGCTCGTTATCATCTGCGGGGCATCACGAATAAAAAAGGGGTTGAATATATGCAACAAATGTTTAATAATACGAATTCAGGTATAATATGAAAAAACTGATAATAGCGGCAGTCTTACTAAATGGCTATAGTTTAATTGGACAAGAATCCTACAGTCTAAAACAAGCCAAAGATTATGCGATTCAAAACAACATACAGGTAAAAAACTCCTTGTTAGACGTTGAAATTGCTCAACAAAAAATTAAGGAAACAACGGCAACAGGATTACCAAAAATAGCGGGATCAGTTGCTTTCCAAAATTTTCTAGACGTCCCAACATCATTAATACCAGCTAGCTCATTTGACCCTGCGGCTCCTTCTGATTTGTTAATCCCGGTAAAATTTGGAACAGACTTCAATTTAAATGGAACTTTGCAGGTTTCGCAATTAATTTTTAGCGGGAACTACTTAGTAGGCCTTCAAGCCTCTCGAACCTACAAGGATATTTCAATTCAGATGGTAGAAAAATCCGAAATAGACATTAAAGCCGCTGTGTCTGATGCATATTTCACAGTGGCAGTGTTACAAGCAAACCTTGAGGCAATAGACTCAAGCTTAGTTAAAGTTAAGCGAATTCATGAAGACACTCAACTTTTAATTAATGAGAAAGTTTTGGAGCCAAACTCCGCACTCCAATTGGAGTTATCCATACTAGAACTGGAAAATGGCTTAAAACAGGCAAATGATCAGATTATAGTTGCCAAAAAACTGCTAAAATTCCAAATGGGGATTGAAATCAATACAGAAATTAATCTAGCCGATGACTTAAACACGCTATCTAGTGGACTAGAAGGAGAAATTGCATCTACTATTAATGTAGCTGAAAACATTGACTATAAGATGTTACAAACTCAGCTTAAGATTAATGAGCTTTTAGTTAAAAATAAAAAGGCTGATTATCTGCCAACCTTAGCCGGATTCTTTTCACATCAGCAGGTGGCAATGGGGAATGAATTTAATTTCTTCGGATCAGATGGAAGTTGGTACCCAACAACTATCTGGGGCTTAAATCTGTCCATTCCCATTTTCAGCTGCGGCGAAGGGGGAGCTAAACTTAAGCAAGCCAAAATTGAGGCATTAAAAACGCAAAATAGCATCAAACAGTTGGACGAAGGTCTTCAGCTACAAACGACTCAAGCTACAACGGTTTATAACAATTCTTTGGAATCCCAAAAAACAAAAGAGAGAGCTGTTGAAATTGCGAATGAAGTCATGCGAGCAACAGAAATAAAATTCAAACAAAAAGTGGTTTCAGGAATGGAGTTAACACAAGCCCAAAGCCAAGTAATACAGTCCCAAACAAACTTAATTAATGCCAAATACGAAGTATTAAAAGCGAAATTGGCAATAGACAAATTAATAAATAAATTATAGAACGTTAAATTTTAGTTATAATGAAAAAGCAGATAATAATCCTCACAATTTTTTCAGTCTATTTGTTCCAAAGTTGCGGCGAAGTTGGAGAAGGTCTCGAAAATTTAAAAAAAGAAAGAAAGATAATTACAACTGAATTATCAACTCTCCAGACACGCCTAGATGAGGTAGATAATCAAATTGCAGCGCTAGATACAACTTCAATTGATGAAGCAAAAAAAGTATCTGTCATAACTATTAATGAAGATGTGTTTGAACATTACTTTGAAATTCAAGGATCAGTAAAAGCGGACAAGAATGTTATTGTGATTCCAGAAGTGGGAGGTTTAATCAGCGAAATAAGTGTTCGCGAGGGAGACCAAATTCTAAAGGGAAGCATTATTGCTCGAATTAATTCTGATGTAGTTTCATCCAATATGAAAGAATTAGAAGAGCAAAGAGATTTAGCGAAATACATGTATGACAAGCAACAGTCGCTGTATGATAAAGGCGTAGGAACAGAATTAGCATTAAAACAAGCTGAAGGTCAATTTAGAACAATAGAACAAACGATAAAGTCTCTGAAAACACAACAAGGAAAATTTATAGTTAAAGCTCCCTTTGATGGTTATGTGGAGCAAGTGTTTCCGGTTCAAGGAGAAATGGCCAGTCCTGCATCGCCAATTATTCGTTTAATTGCATTAGATAAAATGAGTGTGAAAGCAGATATTTCTGAATCATATTTGAGAGGCATTAATATGAATAGTGCAGCACAGTTGAGATTTCCTTCATTAAGCTTGGAACCAATGAAAGGGTTAAAGTTAAAGCGAATTGGGAAATTTGTAAACCCTGTTAATAGAACAATTACTGTAGAAATAGCTATCCCTAGCAAAGCAGAAGGCATTGTACCGAATCTTATGTCTGTACTCAGAATAAGAGATTATGTTGACTCAACTGCTCTAGCTGTTCCGACAAGCGTAATTCGCAAAGACTTGGAAACCCCTAGCGTTTATCTTATCAAAAATGGACAAGCGATAAGAACAGAGGTTGTTCTCGGCAGAAGTTCAGGAAACTACACAGTAATCGAGTCAGGAATCTCTGATGGATCACAGCTAGTTGACAAGGGGCTAAGAGGGCTTAAAAAAGAGATTGAAGAAATAACAGTAGATTAATATACTCTACAAATTGAATAGCATGGAAAAGAATAAACCCATCGGGACCAAATTCAAGGAATTTGCGCTTTCAACTATAGCGGTTAACAATAGAAAAACCGTTTATCTCGTATTAGCAATACTACTAATCGGAGGCATTAGCTCTTATCAAAATATGTCTAGAGAGGCCTTCCCTGAAATTCAAATTCCTGAAATTTATGTGAACGTTCCTTATCCGGGTAATTCTCCAGAAATTGTGAGAGATAAAATTATCAAACCACTGGAAAAAGAATTAAATACAATCGCAGGAATTGATGAGATTAAATCTACAGCAATACAAGATTTTGGAATAATCAACATCAAATTTGATTTTAGTATTTCTCCGGATGAAGCAAAAGATTTAGTAGAAGAAGCTTACAATGATGCTAAAACAGACAAGCGTTTTGCTAAAGATCTTCCGCTACCTCCAACAATTGCGGAGATGGATATAACTTCTATGCCAATTATTAATTTGAATTTATCCGGAGATTACCCTGTTCAATACCTTAACAATAAAGCAGAATACTTAGAAGATTTAATTGAAGCTATTCCTGAAATTAGTGGAATTGAAATTCGAGGTGTACAAGATAGAAAACTAAAAATAGAGGTAAACAAATTTAAAGCAGAAGCAGCAAAGGTTAGTTTTCAAGATATTGAAGCAGCAATCCAGAATGATAACTTAATGATGGGTGCGGGAAATATGAGTATTGATGGAATCGATCATTTTGTTGTAATTGATGGTAAACTTAATTCCATAGACAAGTTAAAGCAACTAGTTGTAAAGCATGAAGACAATGATGATGTGTTTCTTCATGAAGTTGCCGATATAAGTTTCGGAGATACAGACACTACAAGTTTTGCGCGTCAAAGTGACAATCCAGTTGTAATGATAGACATTAAAAAGCGATCAGGAGCCAACGTAATTAATGCGATTGATAAAGTGAAAATGGTTGTTGAAGAGGTTTCAGCAGATGGTATTTTAGATGGTATCAATTACACCTATACCAATGACCAATCTAATCAGATTAGATCGCAAGTAAGTAATC
>Ga0209631_10008289_pt1 | contig 10175 bp, 25 predicted proteins | sample COG_08_FD_184752 | JGI IMG/M metagenome (GOLD analysis project Ga0209631, IMG submission 184752) | Pelagic Microbial community sample from North Sea - COGITO 998_met_08 (SPAdes) (version 2) | ecosystem: Environmental > Aquatic > Marine > Neritic zone/Coastal water | place: Helgoland, sampling...
GTTTATTGCGGATGCATATTCTGGTCATCTTGAATGCCTTGATGAAGATGAAGTTGAACTAGCTCTTAAGATGATTAAAAACATCCTTGATGATGCTAACTTAAAAGGTATATCATTATAAATAGAATAAAATAATGATAAAGGTAGACTTAATATGATTAAAAGTTTTAGTAAATTTGCAGACGGTCTTGCTATAAAAAAAGCAAAAGAATCAAACGATAAAAAACAGAGTCCTACTAAGTTTTTGCAACCTATTATAAAAAGATTTCCAAAGCATGCCGCTGAGTTGAAAAATCATATTAATACTCATGTTGAATTAGATGGTCCTAGTGGTTATGATCAGCTCAGAAAAGATATTCATGCGACTTTAGATAAAATAGGAAAATAATCATGGAAGAAGAAGACGAAGGCTTTTATATTGATGACGACGGCGTAGCAGTTATTCTTGAACCTATTCATTTTAAATATCCATATGGTAGAGATGACGACGAAGTATTACATATGCAACCTCATAGTAATATGAAAGAAGAAGAATTTGGTATAAAGCCAGGTTCTCGCCACAAACATTTTAAAACTACACACCATACTGATGAGGATGGCAACACTCATATATTCAATCATTTTAAATCACATAACGAAAGTAAATAATGGAAAGATTTGGATCATTCATAAAAGATGAAGGTTTTTACATGAGCAATGGTGTGGTTACTCTCAGCAAAGCTATAGGTGACAAAACTCCTAGAACAAAAAGAATTGAAAGAGGTATATTTGAAGGATTTGATACTACCGGTTTTAAGCAGGCAAAAAAAGAAAAACGGGTCGATCATAAACATCACGAGCCTCGTGATGACTTACATGATAATAAAAAAAGAACACATATTGATGATGTTCAGATGAATAAGAATATCTTTGGTGAAACTGGTCATGAACTCAGCACATCACATCGCGGATCTGACATAGAAGAAGTAGGCTCTTTATCAAGTAAACTTGAACAAAAAATGACACCAGTGCAACACAAAGCTTTTCGTCATTTTACAGCTGGAAAATCTGACACAGTTGGCGATGGTAAAAAATGGGCATCTAGTCATATAGCTCAGCATTTTATAGCTATGCACAAACATAAGACAGAAAATAAAAAGTTAAGTGAGTACCATCCGCACTCAGTTGTTGGTCAAGATAAAGACACTGCAGATCATCTTAAAACCGCAGCTAAACCTCTTGGCCATAGGGTACATCTTTATTCTGGTGTTCATCCTTCATTTGTAAAAGCTATCAAACATGCTGAAAAACATACCGATGGTGTTGTTCATTCTCCAGCTCATATTTCCACTACTCATGATGTGCACACTGGCGCTGGATTTGCAGTTCATTCTGGACATGATAGTACACAGTTTTTCCCTTTAAATAAAAATACAAATAATGAAAATGTAGGTAAAACAACCAAACATATGATTCACGTTGACGCTAAAGCTAGTGATAAAGGTATTCATATGAGTGGTGTAGAAGGTAATAAACATGCTGCTGAAGCAGAAACGGTACTTCCACCTGGAACACATCTAAAATACTCGCATACTACACATCATTATCACACAACGATAGACTCAAATGGTGATAAAGATCATCATAGAATTGATGTGCATCACTGTACAATTCATAAACAAAATTAAAAAAATGCATAATATTGAAAATAATCCTTTACAATCGCTTTAAAATGTGTTAATATGTATCTACCAACAAAGGATATGATTATGATTGATACAAATACCCCTCAGCCACAGATTAGCCCGATATATGCCAACTTTGGTAGAGAAGCCATTTTTAGTGAGCTTCAACGCATTCATGCTCCAGACGTTCAAGGCGAACAGTCTGTATCGATGGTTCAAGCTAAAGTAGTTGATCCTCGTTATGAACCACAGAATAGTGTATATGAAACCGAATATAACGGTTTCGCAATTGCTCTTGGTCCACAAATCTTAGTTCACACTAAAGAGGGTAATGTATAATGGATTATCAAGTTAGTATTACACTTATTGCTTGCACAATGTCAATCTCAGCTTTTGTGATTGGCTATGTTCTTGGTATGAAACATGCATGGGCAGACTCTAAAAAATGATAGAAGCTATCAGAATTTTTATTGATACTATTGCAGATGCATTTAAATGTATTGTATGGTTCTTAACCTTTTGCGCATTGTGCAAATACCTTGAAATTCTTATGTATTCGGTGCCTTAATATGATTCGTAAATCAACACAAGCTTCTGAGATAGTTATTGATCTTGATGGTCCTAATGGTAACGCATTTTATCTATTAAAAGTAGCAAAAGAATATGCTCATTCAATGGGCATGAAAGCATCACCTATTATGTCTGAAATGTGTGCAGGTACAGATTACTATAAATTAGTAAGAGTATTTGATAAGTATTTTGGCCATTTTGTTGTTCTAGAAACTAACAATCCAGAACTATTGGAGTATATGCAAGAATGATTGTATCACTTACCGAAAAAGCAAAAGAATATATGACGAATCAGTTAGTTTTAGCCGATAAAAATTATGTACTTCTTGAAGTAAAAGGCGGTGGATGTAGCGGGTTTAAATACGATTGGACATATGTAGATGATGACTCAAAGGGGACAATTATAGATAACACTTTAGTTATTGACGCTATGGCTGAAATGTTTCTATTTGGTTGTACGGTTGACTATATAACCGAACTAGGTGGAAACTATTTAGTTGTAAAAAATCCACAAGCGACAGCTCAATGTGGATGTGGAGAAAGTTTTGCAATATAATTTATATTGTACATACTAAACAAACTGTGATATAATATAAGTATTGGTCCCTTAGCTCAGCTGGATAGAGCAAGTGCCTTCTAAGCACTAGGTCAGAGGTTCGAATCCTCTAGGGTCCGCCAGACACTAACTATGAACTAAAGGGGGATTAGTTAGTGAAACCCTATAGATTTTGGAGGCCCCAATCTATAGGTCGGTACATTCGCTGATACCGCGAGAAACTCAGCCGGTTGCTGCATACGTAAAATGCAGATAGAAGGGGAGGCACTGCAGAAGGCCTCCCCTTTGATCAATAAATCCGTTATTTATTGATCATTGATTAATAAATAATATCAATAAGGAATTTTAAATAAGGAGATTGCAATGCTAGTATGTTTAGTAATAGCAGGATCGTTATGGATAGGTGATGAGAAAATAATGTATCCTACACAAGGATCATTTTACTTTCATAAATTTCAAGATACTATAAAAATATATAGTAGTGGAGGAGATAGACACGGAAGCTTTGTTATTCCAAAAGAATTTAAAAATGAAAATACTATAAGTGGAGTATTTCAAAAATGTTCAGAAAAAAAATGATGTAAATTGAAAGGATATGCAATGGAAGTAAAAGGACCGGGTTTTTCACACCATTATGCTACTCAGCCTCTTGAGTTAATAGTAAAGACTCAAGCCGCAAAAGAACAGCAAATGAATATTGTTGAAAACATTCGACGAAGAACAGAACAATCAATAAAAGCTCCACAAAAAGCTTTAGCACAATCTTATGAAGGACATAATGGAACTTATGGTGCAGATGGTAGAAAAACACACATACCACAAGTTGAAGCAAAAAGGGTAGATATAAAAGCATGACTAAGTCAATTGGACCAAATGATATTGTTCCACCAAAATACTATTCTGGTTGGGGACACGGCGAACATAATAAACATGAACAAAGCTATATAGTAGATAGTTCTGATGATATGGTTGATTATACTTTTGAAATTCATGAAAAATTTGAGCCGCCTATTAATATAGACATATCTGGTCCATTTAAATCTGCATTTGAAGCATCGACTGAAGGAGTTATTCGTCAAGAACTGATTACATATAAGATGCGAGATGGGTTAATGATAAAAGAAGTTAATGTAAGAAAATATACAAAAAACGATTATATCGATTCAAAAGATGTAATTCCATTAGGGGAGATAGGTAAGTGAAAGAACAATTATTGCTAGCATGTCGTATGCATGCCGAAGGTGAGCTAGAAAGAGCTAAAACTAATTTTATGGTTTATTTAAATAATCCTGTTGGTATTGGTGAACATAGCGATATTGTAGAGGCTATGCAAAAAGAGCTTAGCACTATGGGTCACGCAAGTGAACGTCTTGAAATGTTAAGTAAGCATTTTGAATAGAAGAATAAAATTATTTATTGCTTGGTATAAACAATTAAGGGAAAGGAGACATGAATTTCCTTTCCCTTGGTACTATCACACTTCATATAATATTTGGAATTGTTTTCGTTGGGCTGTATATAATTCAGCTAATAATGATATTAATGGAAATTATTTGTATAAATATTCCCAATGTGGCAAATATAAGAAAAGGATACGATAGTGACACAGTTGATTGAACCAAAAAAATTTACAAAAGCAGTTGACCTTTTAAGGTCATTTTTTTTAAATAGAGGCTTTGAAGAAGTACATACACAAAACCGATTAAGCATTTTAGCTGCATGTGAAGATCCAGAAAATGTAGCAACATATAATTATGAAGGGCAAATATGGCCTCTTCCTCAAACTGGCCAGATGTGGTTGGAATATGAATTATTAACTCGCCCCTCCAGTAAGGGGTTTTTTTGTGTCTCGACTTCGTACAGACAAGAACCAAATGCAATTCCTGGAAGACATGATACAATTTTCCCAATGTTTGAATTTGAAATGCCTGGAGACATTAATGATCTTAAGACTATGGAATATCAATTATGTAATCACTTAGGGTTTGATATTCCAACAGAAAAAACATATCGTGAATGGCAGCAACACTATGGTTTAAGTTCTACTACAGAATTAGATGCTCAGCACGAGTTAGCAATGGAAGCCAGTTTTGGTAGTTCTATGATTACTGAATTTCCAGAATTTACAAGTCCATTCTGGAATATGTCAAGAAATGAAGATGGTACAAGTAAGAAGATTGATGTTATCCTTGGTGGCATGGAAACAATTGGTAGTGCCGAACGTAGTACTGATAAAGACCAGATGCGAGATACATTTCATACTATTTCAAATGGTGAATATGCCGGTCTTATTAACCAGTTATTTGGTAAAGATCGTGTTGAAGTTGAACTTGAAAAGTTTCTTGAATTTGATTTCTTTCCAAGAGTTGGTGGAGGAATTGGTATGACCCGCATGATTAGTGCGCTTGATACTCTTAAAAAGTAAGAATAATCCAAGGTGGTGGAATAGGTAGACACGCAGCACTGTTTATGCTGTGAATATATAGTCTTAGCAAAAGAATATTTATATTCGTGCAGGTTCGAATCCTGCCCTTGGAGCCAAATATATATATATAGTATATATTATAAGGAGATAACGAATGAGTAAAATTATTGAATTTCCTCAAACATCAAAATTGGACAAACAATTTATGACTATTGAAGCACAACAGAAAATTATTAGAGATCAGGCAGCTAAAATTAAAAAGCTAGAAGATGAAAAAAAAGCAAAGGCTGAACTTCGTGAAGAAGGTGGAGTCATTAAAGGCGAAGCAGTCTTTCTAAGTGAGTAAACATATAAATAGTATTATCTAAAAGAATACAAGGTAATACTATCATGGCCAGACCAATAAATCAATTAAGTTTTAAAGCCAGAAGCCTCTTGTTTGCTCAACTATCAGCAATTGCATACTCCGACCTTAAAGAAGCTAAGGCTGCATCCCGCAGACTCGAATTCAATACAATTGAATTTTATGATGTCAACGGCGCACAGGCATATAGATTTATGAATAAGTATGATTGTATTATAGCTTGTCGAGGAACTCAACCAAACGAATTCAATGACATTAAAGCAGACTTAAAATCGATTCCAGTAATGGCAGAAACAGTATCTAGAGTTCATAAAGGATTTAAATCAGAAGTTGATGAATTATGGCCAGCAATATGTGAAGATTTAACTAGAAAACAGAATACGGGTAAAACTCTTTGGTTTACTGGTCATTCACTTGGAGCAGGTATGGCAACTATTATGGCTTCAAGATGTTTACACAATTTATATTTAAACGATCCAGTTGAATTGTATACATTTGGTTCTCCTCGTGTAGGATTTAAAAAATATTGTAATTCACTTGGTGTGATCCACCATAGATTTGTAAATAATAATGATATTGTTACACGAGTTCCATTAATATTGATGGGTTATAGACATCATGGAACAGAACATTATATGAATTCGGAAGGTCAAATAGTAAAAATATCTGGTTTTAAAAGATTTTGGGATAGACTAAAAGGAATGGCTGCTGGTGTCATGAAATTAAAGATAGATAATTTTAGTGATCATAGTATGGATTGCTACATAGAGAATATAAAAAATATGAAAGAGTAGTGGTTTAGGAAACTACTAATGCACTTTCCTTCTTACTGGGCCCATGATGACCCATGTGATGATTGTACACATTGGATATATGAGCTATGTAAATAAACTGTTTACTTTTTGTTAAAAATGTGTTAGAATTATATCTAGATAAAATGGAGATAAGTATGAAAAAAATATTATTGATATGCTCGACTCTGGCTATTCTAGCAACGTCTAGTAATGCAGCCACTCGTTTAGCGCATATAACACATGTAAGAGATAGTGGTTATCAATGTCAAAATTCTACTAATCTTTTGAGTTCAATACTTATGGGTGCAGCTCTTGGTCATATTATTACTGGAAATGATAGAGGTGCAATTGCTGGCGCAGCTTTAGGATCAACAATAAATAACCAAAGATGTCAGAGAATTAGAACAGTGTTTTGGCAAGCTGAAAGCTATGGCAGACTATATAGAGGTCATACTGTAGTAACAGGAAACCAATATATTGGATCAACAATTTATGTAGATGGACTACCGTAATGAGTAATGAAATAGAAAAAATGGCTGAAATAATTAACTATGTTAGTTGTAAATTAATGGATGAAGGCAATTCACCAGAATTAGTAGCTGGAGTATTAGCAGCGTGCTCGTTAAGTATTTACAAATCAATACTAAAAGATGATGATTATCAAGCTATGATTGATGAAATTAGTAATAGTCGAGATAGTATAAATCCATTTATTCGAACTGAAAAAGCCAGTATCGAAGATATGGTAATGGCTGCTCATAGTAAATATTTGCATTAAAGAAGCAATTGATATGGTACAGTTAACAGACGATACAGAAGCTGAACGATATCGTAAAATACTTTTGCAACAGGCAGATGAAATACAGCTATTAAAAAAGCAAATTAAGGAAGAAGTGAAAGAAAAGTATGGCTATATAAAAAGAATTAAGGAATTAACAAATGTTTAAAAAAGTATTATTAGCGAGTGCAGTATTCATGGTTGTATCATGTACAGCAAGTATATCAGTAAAAGCAGATCCAGAACTGTATCTAGAACCTTCAGCGCCTAATACATTAAATGACAAAAAAGATAAACAATTAGCTGATAAAAACTATGCTGCTCCACCTACAGAACTTCCAAGAAATCCAACTATGCAGGCAATGAGAATTCCTTGTGATAATACGGGTTATGTGATGAATTTGTTAGAAGAATATGGTGAGAAAAAACTATTTGACGCCACAGGTTTATTGCATATGATTCCTCCAGGTCGTCCTCCACAATTTGCTCAACCATTCGCAGCTCCTGTATCTTTTTATGTAAATATGGATAATGGCAAATGGACTATGGTTGTAAGTCAAAGTGGTTATACATGTCTTATAACAAATGGCACTGATTTTATTGCTGGTGGCAAAGACGGTGGGTAATGGCGTATGGATGCTTTATTCGCTTTTTTTGCTTGTAGAGCCGAACGAAAAATTTATTTTTGAAGGAACACACTATCAAAGTAAAGCTCAATGTGTACAAATGACAACCGAAAATATTTTAAAATTATCTCAATCACTAGTAACAAAATTAAATAATACTTATGGCGAAAATACGTGGAAAGCATTGGAAATAGGATGTGTGGAAAAAGGTGGTGATCCTATGAATAGAGTTCCAATAATTAATAAAAACAAAGAGAAAAAACCAGAAGGCATAATGGTATGACTGAAGAAGAAATTCAACTTGAATTAAACCGGCAAATGTCTGATTATTTTCATGAAGAAAGAATGTTAAGATTTAGACAAAATATCAAAGACGCAGCGTTTAGAGCTAAGAGGATGGATATGAAAGTAATGCCAGTTGAAAAACAAGAAAGCTATCATGCATATATTGCAAGAAGATACAAAGAACTAGAGGAAAACACATGAGCGATATTTTTGACTTTGGCTTTACAGCCGTTACTGAAGATGAATTAGAAGTTTCAAAACAAGCTATGAGTTCAGCATCAGATGCTGAATCGAGTCAAACAAGACTAGACGATTTGTATAATGCAATTATTCCACTATTAAATAATCTAAAGAAAAATCCTGAAAAAGAATATATTCTTTGGCCAAATAGACTTTCCAAAGTTGAATCATTTGAAACGCATCTTACAAAAATCTATAAAGGTTAACTGTGATAAATATATTACATCTATAATTAAATGCATCTTCGGGTGCATTTTTTTGTTTACATTTACTCCTAAATGGTATAGATTATATCTAACAAAGGAGAATACATTATGCAAGAATATAGAGAAATCGCACAAATGCTTCGCCAGCTAATTGCTAATACACAATCATCAGAAGATCCAATTCCAGCTGGCCAGATCATGGCTTTATCAGAAGTCTTTGATGATAAGGCTGATACTATTGAATTGGATATGATTGTAGAAATGCAAAGGAATGCAGTATGATTTATCGCTCTTATCAAAAGCCAGTTGTAGTTGATCTCAAAGGTAAAGGTTGGGATGATGATACTATTATGAAGTTTCTTGACTATGTAAATAAGAAAGAAACTTTGATTAAAACTGGTCGTAAGAACGGTAAATATTCTCGTGACTCAGATAAATCAAAAGTTTACAGTGCTGAGTTTAAGTACGAACGTACTTATGGTACTGGTAAAAAGTTTCAAAATCTTGAAGAAGCTCAAAAATATTGTGATAAAGTTTTAGCTTCAAAGACCTGGAAAAAAATATCAACTGCCGGTGTAAGAAATATTGCTTTGGCTGAAATGTCTGGTAGCAGAACAGCTGGCCGTGCATGGGCACATAATATTGATCTTAATCGTAAAAGCGGTTTAAATCAATATGTTCTTCTCCATGAGATGGCACATAGCGCAGGCAATATGCACCATGATGTACGCTTTCGTATCACTCTTCTTAAACTGGTTTCTCGGTTTATGAGTAGCGAAAATGCAGATTATCTTAAAGCTTGCTTCAAAGAAAAGAAGTTGAAAGTTACCGAGTCATCGAATATCAAATCTCCAGAAGTCTGGAAGAAAAGCTATGATCGGTTAACCGCCGCTCGAAAAGAAAGGATGGCATCGTGAAAATATGTCAGCCAGCCTTATATGATTATCACGATTTAGAATTTATTTCTAAGCTGGTGTCAAAACGATTGGCTGACAATATTGACGATAAGTCAATTATCAAAGAAGTAAAGAACAAAGTAGGATCAACCTACATGGAATACACAATGAAACAAATTGAGGTACAAAAATGTTCGAGCAACCAATTCTCGAAGGCATCTTCCTAGCATGTCTTCTTATAGCAATGTTAACATAGGAGAAATATAATGACATATGATAAACGTCATGGTGGGCCGTATGATAGAGGCAACGCTGATAGTTATTATAGAAGAGGTTTTAATCCTCATTATTTTGTTGAGGGTACATATAATAGTCCATGTATTAAAATGGAAGATATGACTCCAAAAGAAATTGTAGCTTATACTAAAGGATTTAATGATAACGAAGAAGATGGTTGTTATAAAGAGTATTCATAGTGTGACAAATATGTTACATCTATAATTAAATGCATCTTCGGGTGCATTTTTTTGTTTACATTTGTGCTTGAATAGTATAGACTATATCTAACAAAGGAGAAACTAAATGAAATCTTTCACTTTTCAACCTAACCCAACTTTTCAATTTTCACTTCTTCCTATCTTTACTGATGGATTAGGGATTGACTACACAATCAATCCTGACAATACTGTTACTTTCTCTTCAAATGATGAGGATGCCCTTGAAGAATGCTGGGAACAACTATACGACGATCCCTTTGATCTCATGGCGGTA
>Ga0209631_10008296_pt1 | contig 10167 bp, 12 predicted proteins | sample COG_08_FD_184752 | JGI IMG/M metagenome (GOLD analysis project Ga0209631, IMG submission 184752) | Pelagic Microbial community sample from North Sea - COGITO 998_met_08 (SPAdes) (version 2) | ecosystem: Environmental > Aquatic > Marine > Neritic zone/Coastal water | place: Helgoland, sampling...
CAATGCGAAGTATGACTACTTGATTACTACCCTGCGCTTACATCTCGCTGCTGGAACCTTAAGCCCAGAAAATCTTATAGAGATCAATAACTTACTCGGATAACGTTCACCTTCTTAAGCCTATAGGTACAACGTTTATACTGTAGTAAACGGGTAGCATATTACCTAATTTGAGTATACAATTTATGGATGGTAGGCAATGGAACACCCAAAGATAACGTACTTAGATTTAGCAATAAGACGGTAGCATTTGTATTTACTGAAGCTAAGATTCAGAAACTCCAACCACGAAATAAGCCCTACCCTGTTAAAGATGAAGAGTCAGGGATGTATTGTTACGTCACTCCATCTGGGGGGAAAATTTATAAGACCTATAAAAAGATTAAAGGAAGCCCCGAAAGAATTTCCATTGGAGATGCAAAGATTTACTCTTTAAAGGATGCTAGAAAAATTCATAGGCAGAACGTCACTGATATTGATAACGGCTTTCACCCTAACTTCAATAGAAAAGCTGAACAAGAGCCTACCATTGAAGAGGCAATCGACACGTTTCTAATTCGAGGTAGACAAGGTCTAAAGCCAAGACACGGCGAAAAGACCAGCAAGACTTTAAGGTCGTTAGCAAACTCCCTCCCCAACTGGATTAAGAAAAGAAGCTTCTCTGAATTAGAACTTAAGCACTGGGAAAAGATGTATGACGAGTATGATTCAAGTGGGTTGTGGTCAAAGAACTACAACACCTTTAGACTCATTCATTCAGTCTGGAACAGTATGGGTTATACCGATGGCAGTAAGTCGCCCAAAGAGATGCTCAGTGTGAAACGAGGAAACCAAATCTATGACTCTCGAAACAAAAGAACAGTTTATCTTTCTCCCAACCCTGTAACTGAACAGCTCGGTCAGTTTGTTCATCACGCACTTCGATTAACATATGGAGATTATAGAGCTACATTTGATGAAAAAGATTTAGTGTCTATTGGTAAGTCTGTTCCCGAAGGCTTCAAACCATATGATGTTTACGACCCTGTGCCTAACGGAGCAAACGAAGTCTACCTTCACGCCTGTTTGTTTATCCTGTTATCAGGCTTTAGATTAAGAAACGCTTTGGATTTGCAATGGAAAGATGTGGATTTCAGGGGAAGAACAATCACAATTCAAAAGCTTAAAGGTCAAGACAGCAAGGTTTACTTCAAAATGACTAAGCAAATCCTATGGTTGTTGCAGTTTAGACAGTTAAGAATGAGAAATCACAACTGTAAGTACGTGTTTCCCTCTAATAGAACTATGAAAAAGACCTTATCGGTGCTGAATAAGTTCATACCCAGCGTATTAAAGGAGATGAATGACGATGAAGTTCCTCATATTACAGCCCATTCACTCAGAAGAACCTGTTCAAACGTATCTCTTTTTATTGGACACGAGTCAGTTTATCAAGATGTAATTCTAATGCACTCTCCACAGAAACTAGCAGATAGAAACTATGTTGAGCGAGATGCTCACAGTCACCTAGCAAAGCTAACTGAGGTAAATGATTTTATTGATAACAGAGTTACAGAGATTCTTTTAAACAACGAATATAACTTTGGAGCATTTGATAAATCTCCTACGCTTCAGAATGGAGAAATAGTTAATAGACCAAAGGTGATTGATAAAGAGAAAGATAGTTATATGAGTGGCATAGCTTTTCTATGTGGGAAGGCAAAAGAATTAAAAGTGATGCAAGGCTTTTATTTTGATACATGGGATAGCACATATCCTGCACCTGAGTTTGATGAAGGAGTAGATTTGTAGTGAGAAAAGGTATTTTATTTTTGGCTCTTATCAATACAACTTTTACAAATGCAGAGATAAACATAACCACTCTTTCAGATTGGGATATAAATGATTTTGATGAACAGACTTTACTCGTTGCCAAAACTTCAGACACTTCACAAGCTTGGAAATCTCTTTTGGCTTTCAGTGTGAGTAGACCTCACTGTGTTGCAACTCAACCAATCATAATGGTGAGAAGTAAAACCAACACTTACTCCAATGGAGATATTGTTTTGGCTGAGATGATAGTGGATAAAAACAAACCAGCACTTTTAATGTTGGAGCAGGAGTTTGGGTTTGAAGATGACGGGGAATACGTTCACTGGTTTAAGCTAAAGAAGTTTCCTAGTTTTGAAAACGCTGAACGAGTAGAGATTAAATTTAAAAGACAGACACCATTGAAAAGTTTTGCAGTTAACACTGCTGGAATTAGAAAGGCTCAGTACGTAGCTGAACAGGTCTGTAATTCACCGGTACCTATTCAAACAGTAAGTAGGATGAAGAAGGTTTGAAAGGGTTTGATTGCACACTATGTTTAGCGATGTGATGCTAGTAGCTTTATGTTTTAGATTGCGAGGTTAAGATAAAAAAATGCATTATCTGTTTATACTAATTGGACTTGCTTCACTGGTAATAATCTTTGTTCTATTGCTCAAGAAAAGAAAAGTAAATGGTCTGAAACATAGTAATGAGAGACTGAGAGAGGAAGTCAATAAGCTAGAATCAGACATAAAAGATAAATAACTGGTTTAGACAGCTTAACATATTGATATACGGTGTTATATTAATTAATAGTAGCAATAAAACCTAACAGTAAACCTCTAGATACTGACTTTAAAAGGCTTTGTTGGGGTTGTGAGATACTTCAAAAGCTTGTGCAAATAAATATAAATAATACTAAAAGGAGTATAAATAAATATATTGAATCGGGGTTTACTTATAAGGCTTAACACTACCCTATAGAGAGCCAAAAATTAACACGTGATATGCTTTGTTTTTATGGCATATATTAACCTTCATCTGCACAGCAATCAGGAACTAACGAGAGAGCAAGTTGTTGATATTGGTTTGATGTTCAATCCCAAGTTTCCCACTAAATGGTTACCGACTCAACTCAGAGTTTTAGATAATGTACTTTGTAATCTTGTGAAGTATCAAAACGAAAACAAGATTCTCTTTCACAAAAGGAACGAAAAGAATCTACCTCCTCGTTACAACCCTCTTCAACTTGGTCACAGAGTTATGATTGGTGAAGCTGGAGTTTTGGCAAAGCTAAAGAAAGCCAAGCTAATAAAAATTAAGACTGGTGATAACACTTATAAAGTTCCTAAAGAGAAATACGATGCTGGTTACAAAGCTAAGACTTCGGAATTTAAATCGCTTGGTTCGGGTACTTTAGAATTTGCAAGGCTGCTTGGAATTACACGCAAAACAATTCAACGAGCTGAAGGAACCCATCACGTTATCTTAAAGAAGCCGAGACCATCTAAGACTCTTGTTGATTACACAGATTCAAAACTATCTCTTCACATAGAAGCATTGATGTCTGAGTACTGTGATTTCCTTAACACTTTTAGCATCAGTTGTGACGGAGAAAAGTTTACTGATATTTTACTTAGGAGAAGTTTCAGAGATTTAGATGGGGATAAATCATTGAAGTATGGCAGTCGTTCAGGTGGATACTGGCACGACCTAAAGAAACCAGTGAGACCTCGAACAATCATCAATCGTCAGAAGACTGCTCAGTTAGATTTTGTTTCCTCTCAAATGAATATTCTCTACTGCTGGAAGTATGAAACCAATATGTCAGAAGAAGACCAATACGACATCAAAGGATTTAAAAGAGAGATGGTGAAAGTAATGACTACTCGGATGTTAAATAATTACACTAAAGAATCAGCATCTGGTTCTTTTAAAGGTTGGCTGAATCTGAGAGAAAACTATTATTACAAAACTGAATATGAGAAGAACCCATTTCCACTTTGGAAACTTCAAAAAGCTATCAGGGAGAAACATTCACCTGTTGCTCATCTGTTCTATAACAAAAAGATAGGTATGAACCTTCAGTTTTTGGAAGCAAGTCTAATCTTTGAGATAGCTGTGCAACTTTGTAGACGTGGTATCCCTGCATTAACGGTACATGACGAGATAATTGTGCCTAGAAGAGACGAAGATGAAGCCAAAATGGTCATGTATTCCACCTATATAGATAGAAAGCTCTATAAAGCCCTGTTCTAAAGGCTTTAAAAGCATAATTAATTGTCTAATTCACCCAAGAAACGATTATAACTACCCTTAGTATTAGACATATAGGAGTCTCTGCCTAAGTAATAGGTGCACATTAAGCCTTCGGCATTGTTCATTATGGAGCCGCTTCCAACAAAGGCAGACAAGCGAATGTTCTTACTAAGCCATTCTCCTTTTTCTTTATCTAAATTTCTGCCTTCTCTTATGGTTGCAAAACCTTTTTCAAAAAAAGCTTCGGTAAATTTATTGTATTGATATGGAGCCCAGTAGTTCACCTCTTTAGCCGTCCATTGCATAGTAAATGCATTTAGAGGTGTAAATGTCATTATATGTTTGCATATATCTTCATCGGTTGGTTCTTCAAGAATGTTTGATGAATTGAAAACAGATTTTTTGATTGACTCAGGAAACTTACCGAAGATGTTTAGTACTTCACGGTCATAGTTAAAACCACAGTCAATATCAGGTGAGACCTTATCGCACATTAACAAGCCTAATGTCATATGACTTACGTTATTGGCACCAAACAATTCAATTGCTTTCTCAGGTCTGGCTTCAACAAGACCTGTCATAAGAAAGACTGACAGCAATAGTATTTTCATTTTTTTCTTACCTCTGAAATCTACCAAATAACATAGCTACTTCTCCCACCAAGCGAGGAGAAAAAGAGCAACCAATTAATAAGAACCAAACTAAAAACTCATAGTCAGTATAAAAAGCTGATGCTCCTAGAACAAAGCAAGAAAACATAATAAACATCCTAACTTTTCCTGTTGGCAATATCGGGCTTAACAAAGCTCCTGACAAAGAGGCTTTATGATTCTCCAATTCTTGTCTGTCTTCAAGCGATAGAGTTTCATCATCCAATGCATCAGTGACTTCTTGTAAAGTGTTCTTAAGTTCTAGTTGTTCTTGTTTTGATAAATACAATTTCATATCTAAATAATACACCAACAAGCACCATCAGCAATGCCTCTAGCACGTCCTCAGATGCCCTGTATTGAACGCTTATATGTGGGTTGTTGTGATGGCATGTCTTAAGATTTTAAAAACCTCAGAAACGATTAAATCTAACTGAGATTAATACTATTTGAACTAGATGTCAAATCTTGTGACAGCTACTTCGCAAGTTTTGAAAGCTTATAAAGTGCGTGTATATTTAGAGTATGAAAAAAGCGGCATTTGTAATTAGCAGTATTCTATTTGGATTTCTTGTATCAACGCTTTTGGCATTAGTTTCAATATATCTTTTATTATTGTTTCCAATTATTTCTTACTATATTTATCAAGTACTTACGACCAAAATTAGAGTAAAGAATGTAGGTAAAAATGCTTTAGAAAATGTTCTAAATGAGTTGGTAAATAATAATATTGAATTAATTGCCAGAGCTTATAGAAGCACAGTTTCATCTAATAGCTTTGGTAAAAAAGATTACACCAGATTTAAGAAAGAGCTTTTAGAGTATTTATTTGACAATGCTCAATCAAAGGAAGCACTTCGCTATGAAGAAGAGTTTGGTGATTTTGAAATTCCAGATGATGCAATTCTCTTGATTGAGGAAGCTATTGAAGAGTATTCAAATGCTGGTGATTACTCTGATGATATGGATCCATATGTGTATGAGCATTTTTGTGCCGAACAATTTAAATTAGCGGGTTGGGATCACGCAGAGGCTACATCAGGGTCTGCTGATCAGGGCGTGGATGTTATTGCAAAGCGTGGCAATGAATTTTTAGTTGGTCAATGTAAGAAGTATAGTAAGCCTGTAGGCAATAGTGCTGTTCAACAGGTTGTAGCTGGAATTAAATACTATGGGGCAAACAAAGGTGTTGTAATCTCACCAAGTGGCTTCACAGCTAGTGCTGAGAAACTAGCAGTTTCAAATAATATAGAATTGATTCATCACTCTGAAATTAAAAACTTATGAATGTAAAAAAAAATCTAATTATAAAAGTTTTGGTTATTGCTATTCCCACATACGCAATGGCAATCTTAACAGAGGCAATGGTTTACACGATGCCAATGTTAGCAATCACAACTCTTATAGCAACGAACCTTTCAAATGATTCTCAGGAGCCAGAGAATAGAATTGATGAAGATGGTGAGGATGGCGAAGATGGTGAAAGCCTTGTTGAAGGCAGCATGTTTGGAGATGGGTAAAGAGATATGAAACACACCCTACTAACCCTATTACTTCTATCGCCTTTGGCATTTGCTGACGACAATCCACCCCAGCCTGAAATCTGTGGTAACGAGACATTTAACTCGACTGAGACAGATTTTCAGAGGATTATAATTCGTAACTGCAAGGGAAGAAATAATCAAATGTTTAAAGATTGGTGGCTGCCTCAAATTACTAACTCTAGGTTTGAACAAAATACTAATGAGGCTAATTGGCTTTATCTCGGAAAAGATTCAGTTCTATTGGGTTGGCTGCCACTTACAGATGGAGAAGGAACAGGTATTAATATGGAGGGTGCGTGGGAGTTTAATTATGCAACTGTAAATTTAGCAAGGATTACAGTATATGCAGGTCAATCTGAGTGCACATTTGACATCTCTAAAAAGGGAAAGCTCTTTTGGTTCAAGCAAACCGAAAGAAACTACAACAATATTTGCCCAAGTACTTTAATGAAAAGAACTCAACTCATACCTCTATCTGAATATAAGGAAGAGTTTAAATTACCTCCACCAAGCAATAATGAGTAGCTATTTAGTTGAAGGAGTTTCGGTGTTTTCTCATATCCATGTTCCCGATGAAGACTTTGACCACGGTAGCTACACCCTATATTTTAACTCTGACGATAAAACCATGTTGCGTTTTGCTGAGAAAGACATAGATGTAAAAGCTCTCAAGTACTCAACTGGCGATGAGGTCTTCTGTGTTCGTATGTCTTGTCGTGCATCTTATGGAGACAAAGCTTTATCACCTCCACCAATCTTTGATAAAGATAATAATCCCGTTGTTTTAAAGGAGGAGATTCCTAGATATCATCCAGTAAAAGTAAAGTTTGAGATTGAAAAAAGCAAAGCAGTTTTATCAAGAGAATACTTTTTGATTATCAAGGCTATTCAACTGCTTAAAGATTTACCTAGTCCTTTTGAAAACGTGCAGAGTTTTTAAAGTGGATATCTTTTGGTTCATAGTCGAAGTAGTTATTCAATTAGGTTGGTTATATTTCTGTGGATTTATAGGTGTTCTTTTTTGCTGGATAGTTACTTCATTTATAACTCAAAAAGAAGGTGAACCTAATATTCGTATGCCTGAAGGAAATAGTAAGGAAGTTATATGGGCTTCAATTGGTATGGCATTTCTAATTATCTTGGTTCTTCCAGAGTTTATCTGGGTTGTTAAACTTTTCTAATGTATGAGTTAATTAATTTAAGGAGGATTTATGGAAATTATTATTATCTTGTTGCTAGTTATTAACTTATTGCTATCTCTTGCAAATAACAGAGCAATTAATTTAAGACCAATACATACATATAATGATGAGCATGTTGAGAAACAAACTGATTTTATTGTGAGAGAAATCAGAAACTTAAAGCCTTGATAAATGACTGAACTATTTAACTCAATCCCCGACCCAACAGATGCGATTCTATTTTGGGGAATACTCGTAATTAGCTTTCTTCTATCTTTTCAAATAATGGACAAAATTATGGGAGACGATAGAGTGCCAAGTATGTTTTGGATAGGCTTGTTTATTTTGTGGGGAGGAACACTGACATTTGTAACGGTTGTTTCTCTTGTACTTCTTGGGGATATATTTTAGGAGACTAATTAGATGATTACATTTATAGCAGTAATGGTTGTGTTGAATTTTATATTCATCACCATCAATGAGTTTGGCAGAGTTTCAGGTATGAAAGCTTTAGCTTTGAGACTAGGGGAACACGAAGAAGCCTTGAGAAGGATTGAAGAAAAGCTGGATAGCTAGAACTACTAATAAAACTAGGCAAGGCTTTTGGTGTAGCAGTTGCAATCTTATTTAGCTTGAAGGTTCTTGAGTTTATTTTGAAGACTTCTCAATGAACTTCAAAAAGCTTAAACAGTTCCTCACCAAAGACATGCACGAGGAGAACTTCAAAAGTTTTCAAAGTTTATAAAGTCTGTGTATATTTAGAGTATGAAAAAATTACTTTTACTTGCAGCATCAATAGTTTTTATAACCTCCTGTGGTGGAGGAAGTTCTACCCCACCTGCTGCAACAGTTTCTCTCACTGCTGATGCCTCATCGGTATTGGTGAGCAACGCCTCTAATTTAACTTGGTCCTCAACCAATGCAACGGCTTGTTCAGCTAGCTGGACCACTCAAACATCAACCTCTGGCTCTGAAGCAGTCACCATTTCAATGGCTGGCAATAATACATACGCCATCACCTGCACAGGCTCTGGAGCTGCCGGCTCGGCTTCTGTCATCATCGAAGGCTATAGAAATACCGATGGAGTAGTGGTCGATGGGTACATCTCGGGTGCTGAAGTTTGCATTGATGAAAACAATAGCTGGACCTGTGATTCCAATGAAAACACAACCACCTCAGACAACGATGGAAAATTTACAATTAAGTATGCCAATGGAAGTTTAGTGTCTATTGGTGGGACAGATTTAGACTCTCAAACTCTGTTAGACAATCTGTTAATCACACACAAGCTGACGGGTCACTCAGACTTCAAAGCCATAACCCCTGTGACGTCTCTTGCAGCTTTTATGACCGATGCAGCCAACATCAATGCAGCTCTTGGAATTGATTCAACCATTGATATTTATACCTTTGACCCGGTGGCGAACAAAGGCGATGGCGGGATCAACGACTATTTATATGAGAAGGGCAATCAGCTCACCGTGCTGGCTTTTGCCCTGCAAAATATCACCAATGATTTGAATGTTACAACCGACACCACTCAAGATTATTTCAAAGCCATCACCGAAGAGGTAGAAAAAGAATACACAGAAACCTCTGCCAAAGTCGACATCGAAACTGAAGCGTTCATCACCAAAGCCTTGGACAATGTTGTTGCAGCCAAAACTCTCACCATCACCGATGAAGCCAAAGTCAATACTGCCAAAGCCCTCTCAGGTGTGATGCCTGTGATTGAGGTGAAATCTTCCAATGATTTAACCACATCGGTTATCCGCTTTGCTGTCTCAACCTTACAAACAGACATCAAGGCTGTTGCCAATGGCACGGCATCGGCTGAAACCATTACTAGTTACACAGCCGACATACTTACTTACATTGCTACTGATCAAAATATTGAAGCCGATGAGATAGCACCTAATATTACAGCAATAGCAGACTCTGCTTCTACTTCAGAAGACACATCAGTAACTATTAATGTTGCTCTTAATGATTCCTACCTAACCTCTGCACCTATTAGTGTGAGTGCTGGTAATGGAGCAAATGGCACAACTACTTTGGCTGAATCATCGCCTGAACAGGTAGTCTATTCACCCAATGCAGACTATAACGGAACCGATACCTTCACTTATACCATCACTCAGGGAGATAAGACTTCTAGTGCTGAAGTAACTGTAACTATTGAAGCGGTTAATGATGCTCCATCTATAAATACCGCATCAACCATTCAAGTAGCTGAAAATCAAACAGCTGTGGCAACCATCTCAGTTTCAGATGTGGATGAAGATGATTTAACTCTAACTCTAAGTGGAACAGACGCTGGCAGCTTTAATCTTTCAACTGGTAATGTCTTAACGTTTAAAGAAGCACCAGACTATGAAACCAAGTCTTCCTATTTAATTACTCTATCTTTAACTGATGGCACTGAGATAGTCACCAAAGATATAACTATCTCTATAACTAACGCAAATGATGTAGCTCCAGTCTTTACTTCAGAGGCTACTTTTAGTGCTGCAGAGAATCAAACAGCCATTGGAACTGTTACAGCGACAGATGCAGAGGGTGATGCTGTTACTTTCATAGTTTCAGGTACAGAGCTATCTATCACTTCAGCCGGGGTCTTAACCTTTGTATCTGCTCCTGACTATGAAACTAAGACTACTTATACAGCAACCGTAACCGCCAGCGATGGAACTAATACTTCCACTCAAGCTATTACGGTAAATGTAACGGATGTTAATGAC
>Ga0209631_10008298_pt1 | contig 10167 bp, 19 predicted proteins | sample COG_08_FD_184752 | JGI IMG/M metagenome (GOLD analysis project Ga0209631, IMG submission 184752) | Pelagic Microbial community sample from North Sea - COGITO 998_met_08 (SPAdes) (version 2) | ecosystem: Environmental > Aquatic > Marine > Neritic zone/Coastal water | place: Helgoland, sampling...
TGCTACACCGTCTTCTATTTCTATAAGCTGAGTATCCATATCGACAAATTTAAATACGTCGAAACCTCCACCTACTGATAGAATAGTCTTTTTGGTTTGGACATTCAACAAAATTTCTCCTGTAAGAGTACTAATTCCACGTAAACTTACAGTAACTACATCTCTTCTGTAGCTTTGTTGTGAGCCAATCCCTAATGTTCTTGCTCCTCTACCACCGCTTTCTACATTTGAGTCGTAGCCAATAATGCCACCCTCAAATATTATTCCTGCAAATAGTAAAGATTGAATTCCTTTTCCTTCTTCCTTCTCTTCTCTAGTACTTCTGACAATTTGTCTTTCTCTTACTAGATTATCAATACCGTGTCTTTCTACAACTCTAAACCATTTTCCATTAGCGGCTGTTTTAAGGGCATCAATAAGTAATTCCGTACTTCCCTGAGTGACAGCAGTACTAAAGTCAGCTAGATTATCTCTACGCTTTCTTTGTCCTGTTAGGTCTTCAAAGTTATAAACGGCTACTACAGGCATTACTTCTGCCGGTGGGAAGTTAAGTAGTCGTTCGTAGGTAGGAAGCTGCACAATTTCTGGCAGCTCTAAACACTCACCAAACTGCTTTGCGAAGCCTTTGGTACATGTGTCGTTTATCATGGGTACAGACGCGCAGCCTGTAATCAGTAGTAGAGTGATGACTCCAAGAAGCCTCATTAGAAGCCTCCAGTGCCAATCGGAATATCTATCGTAGTAGTACTTCCGTCCTCTGCTGTTATCGTAAGACGAATGATATCCGTACAGACTCCATCTTCTGTACAAGTATTCGTTCTTTCGTAGGTAATGTTGTTGCCTTCTAGACTGAAGGAACCGAATTGAGACGCCTCTTCGTTACCGAACATGTTATCTACTAATTGCTTCGATAACTGTGCGAATATTCGGGATTCGAGGTTTCTTATAAATTTTGCCAGAGTAGTATTATCTGCTTCTCTTTCTGCAGCTTTAAGTGCTGACTCGATGTCATCTTTTATCTGGTCTTTACGTGATTTTTCTTGGTTTTCTATCGTTAAATAGTGTGCACTAGTACCTATCCCACTGAAGGAAGGATTCTTAAAACCTTGTACAATTTCATCTGCTGCTGCTAGGTTTACTAGTAGTAGACTTATCACTCCTATTAAGTATTTCATTTTCTCTTATTTGTAGCACCGTGTCTATCTTCTCTTGTAGACGAATAATATCATTATCAAGCATTCTTACTTGATCGATAAGTTTTATCAGAGCCATATGCTGGCTACCGATCGCTGGGTTTATTACTGTTTGAATTGCATTCCAAATGTAATAAACAAAGTACCCAAGTGACACCATCATCACTACTGGGAAACCAAACTCAGAGATTAGTCCTGCTACATCCACTAGTCTCTCCTCACATCAATAGTACCGTCTTCCACAAAGTTTTCTGCTCGGGCGATTCTATCTAAGTCTGGTTTTAATCCTAGAGCTGCGCTTACGGCAGTATCTAGTTTTATAACATCGTTGTTAATTGTCTTTACTCTTGTTGTTAATGATTTAGCAAACATTTCTAATAGTTTTACCTTAGCAACAGTATCATTTATCTTCTGTTGCATGATGATAAACAAAAACCATAACATCACTAATGCTCCTGCTATCGGAGCTCCTACTTCTGCTATGAGCTTAAATACTTCCACTAGAAATAGGCGCTAACACCACAACCACATTTTGATTGTTCGTTAGGGTTAAGGAAAGTAAACTCTTCGTTGATTCCAGTTACTTTCCAATCGAGTGTTGCTCCATCTATCAGGGGCAGACTCATTTTATCTATTGCTATTTTAAATTTGACAAAGTCAAGTATGTAATCATCTGGCTCAAGCAGATTATCCAAATAATCAAACTTATACTCGTAACCAGCACAACCGCCAGGCTTAAGTGCGATACGTACTCCACCATGGGATTCTGAGCGTTCCAAAAGTTTTTCGTATGCTTCATCAGTTACTTCTATCATAATTAAATTCTTTAAAATCACGAGCATAGAATTTATTTACAAATTCTTTATACTCGCCAGAGCAATCTACATCTGCTCCTTTGTTTATATGTCGTTCCTCAGTGTTCAGTCTCTTCCAAATTGTTCGTTCTTCTAATTTATGTACTTCTACTTCTGGTCTTACAAATGTCCATTGAGGCATAAATAAATGTTCAAGTCTTCTATCATTTGCCTGAGCAGTATCCCAGACTGTCTCCCATTCCTCAATCAATTTTATATATCTACCACTAGGTAAATACTGTTCTGCCCTTGTAGTAAACTCTTCAAAAGTCCAAGTACTAATTAAACCCATTGTTCTTAGATGTCTGTAGATTGACTTCCATCTGTCATATGGGTTTCTTACTTGTGTAATATACTCCGCATCTGGATAGAGCACTGCTGTTCTATCGTATGTTGCATGTTGGTTTATAGTATGAAAACCATGAATATCCGTTTCCGTCTTCATGCCTTCCTTCCAATTCCAAAATGTCTGTTTCTCTTTAAATCTCAAACTTGCAATACTTGTACCACCAGTCTTAGGAATCCAAATAAATATTAGATTATCACTTAGGACCATTATTATGCCCAATCATTGTCTGGTCTAGGATAGGGTGAGTGTAATCATCTTGATTCTTTGTATCATAGTCTATCATTGCTTGTCTAATTGCATCTTCTGCGAGTACACTACAATGTAGTTTAATCGGCGGTAAATCTAGTACCTCAGCGATGTCTTTATCTTTAATTAACTTAGCTTCTTCGATTGTCTTTCCCATCATCATATCCACAAACAAACTTGAAGACGCTATTGCACTTCCACAGCCGTATGTTTTAAATTTAACATCTACAATCTTTTCATCGTCGTCAAGTAATAGTTGCAACTGCATTACGTCACCGCACGCAGGTGCTCCCGCTAGTCCTGTTGCGACTCTCGGGTCTTTCCTATCTAACCTTCCAACTGAATGTTTTTGAGGATCTGCTAATACTGCCTCAAATCTTTGTACTACTTCTTTTGAGTATGCCACATTTTCTCCTTACTTCCTCATAGCTTTCTTGAAAAGAAAAGCTAACTATAAATCTATCTGTATCGCAGGCGGGTACGCCATGCATCTTTGTATTGTCAAGTAGAAAGCTTCCATATGGGTAAGCCACTTTATCCACCACAATACTTGAAAACCTTTTTTGATAAACAAAATTCATACAACTCTTGGTTGCAAAGTCAACATGAGCTTTCAACTCTTGACCCGCTTTTAACAAGTAGAACCGTATGAATGGTTTTAACGGTTTCGCGATATTTTTTGCGGTATTTTCCAAGTATCCTCTTGGGTCAAACTCACCAAGGTCTTCAGTTCGGTGAATGTGTTGTTCTTTCAGAACATACCAATTATCAAAGAGCTTCGCTTGCTCTGTTGGGTCACTTCCGTATTTTAAATATAAAGAAGCAAATTGCCCAAACGGTCCGTTCAAAGTGTCCGTCATAGGCGTCATATTTTTCAGTATGTGGTCAACGGGAATCTGTGTCCAGTCAATACCATTTAGCGGACTACAACCAGCCATCTGCCATTAACCTTTCGCGTATATCCTCAAATTCATACTCATGGAACGCGAGTTGCATACTCATTCTCTCTGCCCCAACGGGTATAGAGTGGTCTACTCCACAGTCGAAGAAGAACCTATCATAATTGTAAGTAATTCCGTCGTGTATTATAGGGTTCGACTTATCTCGTACAAAATTTATCGCACACTTTCGCGATTCATCGTGATGTGTGAATATCTCCTTACCCGCTGGGAGTTTCATGAAATTAACCCACTTCACTCTACCATACCCTAGGGTTTTAATACACTCTTGGACTTCCTTACAAGGTATCATTTGGGGAGGAACCTTTACCATCATATAAGAGCCGTCCCAACTGGTCTCAGTATTTCGAGACACTTCGTCAATCTGAACTTTCATATGGTCGGCAATCTTCTCGTAGACTACGGGAACCATTGACTTTTCATAAAGTTCGACGTTAATCTTGCTCCAATCTAATTTGTACTTTACTGGTAATAATGTGTTCATCAGATAATTGCATCAACCCAGTTCTCTGCGACATCTTCAGCATACCTTTCAGACTTATCATAGACCTCTCGGATTTCTATAATATTTCCATTCGATAGTAGTTCCACGAAAAAACCTTTTTTATTTTTCTTAACTATTGATGTTCTCTCATCTCGAGAGTAGGTATGCCATATTGATGTACTCATTCTATTTCCTTATATTACTAGTGCGATTACTTTGTGTATTCTACTAGATTTCATTAAATTATGGAATGCTTTCCACATATATCCTCTAATCCTTTTGACCGATTAGTTTCTCCATTAGTTTGCCGTAGTTCCCTTGACCAAAAGGTAACTCATTTATTTGAATGTTGGCTTGTTGCTTTATGGGGGCTGTTTTAGCCTTTTCCATTTCGGCCATAGCTTTTATTTCGTCCATTCGCATCTTATGTGCCATCTGCAGCAGGTCAGCAACGTCTTTATTAGTGTACATCTGACTTTCTTCAGCTTCGTGAAGTTTTTCTTCGATAATGTTATCTAAGGCGCTAGCAAGTTTAAATCGGTTTCTGTAACCTGTATCTAAATACACTTGGTCGATGTATTGTTTGATTTCTCGCTTATTAAGATATTCACTTACGGTATTCTCGTCTAGTTTCAGTCGAGTACATACCTCACTTACACTACCAAGTTGTAGATAAGTATTTGCGACTTCTAATCCCTCTGGACTCATTTTTACTGCAATTTCATTTTTCATACTGTTAGTATACTCTACTTTTACTTCTTTGTCAAGAAATATTTTTAAGAGCATCATTATGATGCGCAGTTAGCGTCTTTTTATAAATTGAAATTTTTTTAAAAGTTGTACGTGCGGAGGGGTCCAGAGCGGGAGCTGGAGCAAGGTCTAATAACCGCCCTATCCCTAGCATAGGTATATAATAAATGTCAACATATTTATTTTTTAATTTAGGCGAGATTTTTCACCTATTTAGGCGAAATAGCCTTATAATAAATTATGTCGTAACGAGGGCGACTTTAAAAAACGGGCGTAGAGAGGGAAAAGCCGAGAGCCTTAGCAAATCGGATTAAACTCAAAGCAACATAAAACATGGGTTGCGAAACAGTCGAAACAATTAGGACTGAATTTTTTATGGGAGAAAATATTATGATAATAGGAAAAGATTATTTGCCGATTGAAAGGCAGAGAAAAGAACGCGAGAGAAAACGCGAACTCGTTAATCGCTTTTTGGTTTTGTGTGGTTTGGTTGTTGTGAATGTCGCAACTTTTCCGAGCCTTTACGAAGTCATAGCGAACAACGGAACGCCACCGCCCGCCAGTTTTACTGGCTTGATAATGTGCGGTCTTTGTTTTTATCTCGCTTACTCGCTTAGACTAAGATTATATTTTTATGCTCTAGGCGAATTTATCGGGATTTGTTGCAATGGGTTTTTATGCCTTACTGCATTAAATCTTATTTAAATGGTTAGGCGGTTGCCATTACTCAACCGCCATATTTCATGGGAGAAAAAAACATGGAAAAAGAAACGAAGAAAAAAGCACCTAGCAAAAAAGAGCTAATGAGAGAGATTGAAAACTTAGATACTAAAAAGGTTTTCGATTATGTCTCACTAGGTCGCACCAACATAGCCAACATTAAGGCTATCGCGGAAATGCTAAAGGCTTAATATTAACCAACGCGGGAGCAATTACGCTCCCGCACTTATGGGAGAAAATAAAAAATGGCTAAACAGCTAGAACTTAATTTCGGCGGAAATAAAACGCCAACATTCGCGGAATGGTATTCCGAAACTTGCACCGAACGTAGACTATGGGGAGACAATCCCTTGACCTACGAGCAAGGGCAAGAACTTTATAATCGCCTTTTAACACAAGGCTTTTTTGAAAATGGGGGGTATACAAAATGCGGATAAAACATAACGCTCTGATCCTTGACACGGAAACGACATTTAAAAACGAGAAACCATTCCTCGCCTATAACATAGGCGGGGCATTTGGCGACATCTACTCGGCAAAATCAAAGCCGATAGCTTTCGATTTTTATGTCGAGGAAATAATCACGGATTCGCAAAACTTTCAGCACACCTATCTTGACAAAGAGACAGGCGAGCGGAAATTTTGGAAATACGATTCGCGGTTTAATTTTGTTTTGAATGAATGGCGACTCGATAAAGACCGCCCCGATTCTAAAAAGAAGGTTAAACCACTAGCGGAAATTTTCGACAGAATAGCCGAATTTGTAGACGCTTCCGATTCGGTCGCTTCTTATAATTGGGCATTTGATAAAAAGGCTTTTATAACTACTTGCCTTGAATATCAAAATCGAAAATGGACAGAGTTTGATAGAATCCCGAACTGGTGCATTTTGGACGCTTACGGAAATCGCATGATTAACGCGAACTATTTCACTATGGTTGACAAAGAAAAGCCGATTTATAAAAAGGCATTTCTAAGCCATAGCGGGAAAAACTACGGGTATTCAGCACAGGCAATGGCTCGCTGGATTTTCGATTCTGAGCAATATGTAGAACAACATACCGCACAAGATGACGCGACTATGGAATTTGAACTGGCTCGGCATTTTGTCCGAAAACATAAAAAGGATTTCGAGAAAACATTTCTCGGACACCCTAAAACATTTTCATGGATTAAAATGAAAAAGAAAATGTCCGCTACCGCTAAAATGGAAGCGAGACAGGGACAACTTCTCCCATAGGAGTTAGGCGGGATTTGTCGCCCCGCCTTGAACAAAAAGCGACTTTTTATTAACTTTATTTTGGGAGAAATAATTATGAGAAATAGAAATAAAATACAACTCGAACGCGAACTAATCGGCTATAAATATTTATGTCTTTTTGTTCTTGGTTTTTGTTTGGGTTATTGGTGCGGTGGTTTGATATGATAGCGGTTTTTGATTTAGACGGAACTGTTATTGATTCAAGCCATAGAGCATTGACGGATTCGGGCGGGGCTATAAATCTTGAAAACTGGCGAAGCCATACAGCGGAGCAGATTCTTCAAGATTCAGAATTGCCCCTAGCCCGATATATGCGGGAATGTATAACCAATCCTAAAATTAGGGTTTGGATTTGCACTTCTCGAAGTCTAAGCGAAGCAGACCGCGAATTGCTCGCCCGACTGGGACTCATTCCCGATTTGATTTTATCGAGAGATGAAAACGATAATCGAGAAGATGTTCCCTACAAATTAGCGAAAATCAGAAAACGCTTAAACTTGCCTAGCGTAAGAAAAAGCGAAAAACTGTTTTTTGATGATAGGGCGGATATTCGGGAAGCAATGCGGGGCGAGGGTTTTATTTGCCCCGCTCCGCATTTGTGGAACTTGTATTCATAGGCGAACTGGCGAGGGCGGAGAAATCCGCTCTCGCTTTTTTTTGGCATTTTTTCTAAATGCGAATGATTCTCATTCTCATCTACCTCCAAATGAGAATGATTCTCATTCGCATTTGGATTTTTTTTGGCTGCGCCGAAGGCGCCGAGTAGTAGTGTGACGATGATTATTTTTCGCGTACGCGTGAGGTGCAGGCGGCGCCAGTAGTAGTGTGACGATGATTATTTTTTGTTTTACAAACGCGAAAAGCCGACGGCGCCCATTATACCACAGCGGGTGACGCATGTCAAGGACTTTCTTGAAATTTCATCAAATTTCTTATGCAGCATGTCTGTGGCGAACCTGGACCCCTCCCCACCCTGGTAGTATATCACAGAACCCGGCGCGGGTCAAGACTTATTTTAATTATTTTTAATTTAAGAAATCCCTTGACAATTTGGATTGGCGCTGTATAATAGTATACATAAACAAGGAGAAAGAAATGGAAAAAGCAAAAAAAGCAAAAATCAGCAAAAAAGCGCTAATCGCTGAAATCGAAAAAATGGGCGTTGAACAAAAAATCACCAACTCTTTAGGTAGAGCTAACATCGAGACAATCGTATGGGTCAAAAGTTTACTAAAAAATAGCTAAGCTGTCAAGACCACCAAAACCCGACTTCGGTCGGGTTTTTTTATGCCCAAATCGCGCCGATTTTATCACACTTTCCCTCGCTTGTCAAGGGGTTTATTGAAATTTGCCAATATATCTTAAAGTTAGGCAGTCTCTGAAACCCTGATTCCCTCGTTGATACTGCACCCGTTATAAAGCCCAGGGCAACCTGCGCCAGTAGTAGTATGACGATGTTTTTTAAAGTGTGCCGTGCGCCAAAGTGCGAAAACGAAGATATCCCCTACCCCACCCTGGTATTATACCATAGCGGGTGATGAATGTCAATAAATAGCTTTCGCGGGGTTGTGCGAAGTTTAGGAAAGTTTAAGGGCACCCGCGCAAGATTTGTGGCGTTTTTGGGGGAAATTTGGGGAAAACCCGCCAAAGGTCGCGTCCCGCCCCCGAGAATTAGCCAGCGTCATTTTATGATGCCCCGCGTAAAAAAGTGATTGACCCGCTCATATATGCTCTGTATAATATAGGGTATAGAAAGGAGAAAAATGACAAAACTAGAACTACAACAAATAGCATTAAACCAAATAGTTGAGGGAGACTTCGGCAAAGTGGCGGTAATCTTAGAAGGTAGAGATACTGCTGGTAAGACAGGTACAATTCGTGAGATAACTCACTACCTGCCAACAAGTAAGTATTCGATTTCTTTGTCAACAATGCCTAGTGCATGGGACATGGATAATTGGCTAGAGTCATGGGAAAATAAGCTACCTGGCGATAATCAAATAGTATTTTTCGACAGGAGTTGGTATAGCCGAGCAATGGTTCAGAAGATGAATGGCTGGTGTACAGATGAGCAGTATGAAGATTTCATGGCAAGAGTACTTGACTGGGAAGCTAAGCAAGACACAACTTTTATCAAGTGTTGGCTAAGCATAAGTGAGGAAGAACAAACAGCGAGAATTAACAATCGCCAAGTATCTCCTCTAACCAAGTGGAAGTTCTCACCCAATGATGCGCTGGCCCTCAGCAAGTACGACCAGATGACACTACTGAAAGAGCGTGTGCATACAACTCTTGGAGAATGGCATAGTATTGATTACAACAATAAAGCGTCAGGTAGACTCGCCTTACTAGAAAATGTAGTAAATATTTTGAGCCAAGCGTAAGAAAATGATTGACTTGGCTTCAAAATTAAACTATAATATATGTATGAATTGGAAAAAGATACGCAGTAAAATAGAAGTCGCACGATGGAGATGGTGTTGCTCTACAAAGCTGGGTAGAAAGTGGAGTAGGCTGAGCAAACAAGATAAGTTTGTAGCCAAATTATTTACTCTCAATGCTACTTTAATGACTAGCTTACTTATATTAGGCTCAGCTTCATAAAGTTCTTGACTTACCAATCAAATCCATTGTATAATATATATTATGAAATGGACAATAAAAGAAATTATAACAAATGCGAAAGCAATATTTTTGGGAGAAAATACAATGGCAACAGCTAAAAATTACACAGAGGAAATGGTAGCCTCTATGACAGAAGCCTACCAAGCAAATCCTTCAAGAGACACAGTTGACTCACTAGCTCAACAGTTCGGAAAAACAACAAGAAGCATCATTGCTAAGTTGTCAAGAGAAGGTGTTTATGTAGCTCAACCTAGAACTACAAAGACTGGCGAGCCAGTAGTAAGCAAATCACAATTCGTGGTTGCTATCGAGGCTCACTTTGACACAGTTATGCCTACACTAGTCAAAGCAGGTAAGCAAGACCTTCAAAAACTTGCAGAGGCATTAGGTCTAGAAGTTCACGCTTCCTAGTTCCGAGTCTACCGAGAGGGGTATAAGCTACCCCTCAGAGTAGCAAATAGGTCAAACTTTTAGTAGTAAAACATAAAAAAGTTCTTGACAAATGGTTAAAAACCCAGTATAATATTCATATACAAAATTGAAAAAGAATAAGATTTTCAATAACGGCGACAAAGGTAAACCGAGACCACCATATATTGTGGATAAGTTCCTAAGTGATGGCGAACAGAAATATTCTCAACCATCAGCCTGTTGTCCCACAACTGATAGCTATGCTTTATGCAGCGTTTTGGATAGATACAGTATAACATCGAGCGAAAACAGCAC
>Ga0209631_10008299_pt1 | contig 10165 bp, 10 predicted proteins | sample COG_08_FD_184752 | JGI IMG/M metagenome (GOLD analysis project Ga0209631, IMG submission 184752) | Pelagic Microbial community sample from North Sea - COGITO 998_met_08 (SPAdes) (version 2) | ecosystem: Environmental > Aquatic > Marine > Neritic zone/Coastal water | place: Helgoland, sampling...
TGCGGCCTCAATAGAGAACGCTTCCCAGCGGGCTTGCAAATCAAGCACAGACGCTTCGGCTTCCTCAAGTTCAGCGCTCGAACGCTGCTCAGACTCCGTCAGTTGCTCTTGGGTCGGCATCAAAGCCGCCAGTTGGGCCTTGAGATCGGCAACAAGCGCCTCATCGCTGGCAAGGCTGGCGCTGCTCTCGGCGCGTTCCTGTTCGGACTGGCGAAGATCATCAGCCAGGGTTCGTGCACGCTCGGATTGATATTGAATGCTTTCCTCAATCCTTGCGATTTCAGTGCCTTCATCGAAAAACCGTTGCTGGACCTTGGCTAGCTGATCGTTAATGCCTTGAAGCGATTGACGTTTCTCAACAATTTCAGCCTCAACTCGGCGTTGGTCCGCGATTCGAGCTTGCAAATCAATCTCGAACTGATCGATTTCGGTCTGCGCGTGAGATGCTTTTTCGTCTAACCCCTGCCAACGCAAAGCGGAAAGCTGCGAGCTGGTGGTGCGTTCAGCCTTCTTCAATTCTGTGTATTTTTCAGCAGCTTTCGCTTGGCGCTCAAGATGGTGGATTTGACGCTCGAGCTCTTCCCGAAGATCTGAGAGCCGGTCCAGATTATCCCGAGTATGGGCAATCCTGCGCTCTGTTTCTTTTCGTCGTTCTTTATAGCGAGATATTCCCGCGGCTTCTTCAAGGTAGACCCGAAGTTCCTCTGGCTTGGCTTCAATCAATTGACTGATCATGCCTTGCTCAATAATCGAATAACTTCTCGGACCCAGACCTGTTCCTAAAAAGATATCAGTGATGTCTTTGCGACGACATTTAACATTATTCAGAAAGTAGCTCGACAACCCGTCTCGGCTGACCTGACGTTTAATCGAAATTTCAGAGTAAGCCGCGTACTCTCCGGTCAGCCGACCGGCGGTATTATCGAAGATGAGCTCGATGCTGGCTTGACCAACGGGTTTACGCGAGCTAGCGCCGTTAAAAATGACGTCGGTCATGGATTCGCCGCGCAAATTTTTGGCGGAACCCTCCCCCATGACCCACCGCACAGCATCGATAATATTCGATTTACCGCAGCCGTTAGGCCCGACCACTGCACAAAGATTGTTGGGGAAAGGGACCGTCGTTGCGTCGACGAAAGATTTAAAACCGGTGAGCTTGATCGCTTGGAGTCGCATCCCGAGATCTTACTAGAATGCTACATTAAGCGAAACTAAAACTACTCAAACGCGGTATGATTTGCATGAAAAAATAGTCCGCAGCAGCGTTCAGCGCTCCGGACGTTTAAAGGTGATGAAACGAGCCGAAGTAGGTACCCAAAAGGGTATAAATCTCAGCACCACTGATCAAAAAAACCACGCATCCAGATCGGCACCAATGACCATGCTAAAACGCCCCCGATTGAACGCCTCTCCAAAAACCTCCCGGGTTCCGGAAAACCTTGCAGTGGATATGCTCGGGGACTGGTTACGTCAAGAAGAGAACAATCTCGGTCAGGTGATTGAAGGGGCCGAGGCCAGAATCGTGTATTTTGATCCCACCCAACCGGCGAAGACAGAATTTGTATTTCTGAATATTCACGGTTTTTCAGCTTGCCGGCAAGAGACTGCGCCCGTCGCCGAAGCCCTAGCCAATCACCTTCGGGCTAACCTAGTCGAGCTGCGCTTGGCGGGTCATGGGCTCAATCAGACCGCAATGACGGCGGCGGCTGAGGACTGGTTGCAAAGCGTCACCGACGGCTTTGACCTGGCATCTCGATTGGGGGGCAAAACAATTTTGATTGGCACATCAACCGGCGCTCCCCTAGCCTGTTGGGCGGATCGAGTTCTGGGGCCCGTCTATGGCCAGCCGCTTGCGCACTTATTGATGTCGCCCAACTTTAAAATCAACACGCCATTTGATTTTATCTTGACCTTGCCCCTGGCAGAGTACTTTGTGCCACTCATCTTGGGTCGAACCCGCAGTTGGACACCCGAAAACGACCTCGCCGCAAAGTTTTGGACCTCTTCTTATGACATTCAAGCCGTGATCGAGATGCAGAAAGTCGTTGATTGGTTCAGGCGCCAACCCGAATCCAACTGGAAGACACCGATGGCCATGATGGTGATGGATAATGACCCAACGATTTCTTCAAAAGCCGCGAAAGCAGTTTTTGAAAAGTGGGGTTCATCGGACAAACAGCACCTGCCTATCAAGGAGGATCCAAGCGCAATCAGTCATGTTTTTGCTGGCGCAATCGCTGGGCCCCATCGAACGGAGTCGACAATCAAAAATTTCAACGTGTTTTTAACCAACCTCATTGCCACATTGACCTAACGCTTTTCTAGCCGAGGAACCCTCACATCATGCCCAAACCTTCCAATTCGCTGCTCAGATGTGCATTGTTGCTAACCTGCCGGTCTGCAGCGCTAAAGCATATCACTTACCTTGCCGCTGGCCTGCTGATCGCATCCTGTGAACAACCGAACATCGAAGATCAAAGCCGCCTTGACTATCCAAAGACCCGAACAACAGACCATGTCGATACTTACTTTGACAAAACCGTTGCGGACCCTTATCGATGGCTAGAAGACGATCGAAGTGAAGAAACCGGGCAATGGGTATCTCATCAAAATGCAGTCACCCAGAGCCACCTGGAAAACATTAGCTATCGCGCCGATCTTAAATCGCAACTCACCGATCTCTGGCAACACCCGCGGATATCCGCGCCAGCGAAAGAAGGTCAATATTTTTACTATTTTGAGAATACCGGCCTACAAAATCACTCTGTTTTAATGCGGCGCCTAGACAACCAAGCTGCCGAAGTGTTTATCGACCCCAACAGCTTCAGTCCAGACGGTACGATTTCACTCGGACAGGTCGCGTTCTCCGAATCCGCAAAATGGACGGCTTATGCACGATCTGAATCTGGCAGCGACTGGCGCAGCATTTACCTGATTGAGACTGAAACACGACGCGAAATTGAGCCGCCACTGCGCAACATCAAATTTTCAGGCATTACTTGGCAAGGTGACACGGGATTTTTTTATTCGAGTTATCAAGAACCTGACGGCAGCTTATTGACGGCCCAAGTTGACCAACACCGATTGTATTTTCACCGCCTAGGAACGCCGCAAAGCGAGGACGTTCTGGTATTTGGTGGAAATGCGGAAGAAAAATACCGATACGTTGGCGCCGATCTGACAGAAAATCAGCGTTTTCTTTCAATCCAAGCGGCCCAAACCACGGCCGGCAATCTGCTCAGAATCAAGGACCTCAGCCAGCTCGACTCAGACTTCATCGAAGTCGACAGCAACCCCGAGTCGGATACCTATGTGGTCGGGAGCGATGGCGATCGAGTACTGGTTTACACCAATGATCAAGCTCCCAACGGCCGACTGGTGGCCATTGACCTGAGCGCGCCAGACCCCGCTCAGTGGAGCGATGTCATTGCCGAGCGAGAGATTCCGCTACGGGTCTCAACGGGTGGGGGATACCTATTTGCGCACTATCTGTTGGACGCGCGATCTCGACTCTATCAACACAATTATCAAGGGAACCTGATTCGAGAACTTCCCTTGCCGGAAGTCGGGTCCGCAAGTCGCCCCAGCGGAAAATTCGAAGACAAGGTCCTTTACTATAGCTTCAGCAATTACAAAACACCCCGTTCAATTTACGCCTTCGATCCAGAATCCGGCGTCTCTCGTCTCTATTTTAAGCCTGAAATTCGCTTTAACCCTGCTGAATTTGAGACGCATCAAGTATTTTTCTCCAGCCGAGATGGAACCCGCATTCCAATGACGATTACCCACAAGCGCGGGCTCTACCGTAATGGCAAAAACCCGACATTGCTCTATGGCTACGGCGGATTCAATATCAGCATCACCCCAGGCTTTAGCACTGCAACCGCTCTCTGGCTCATGCAAGGAGGCGTCCATGCGGTGCCGAATCTGAGGGGTGGGGGTGAATACGGTCGCGACTGGCATCTGGCTGGGACACAGCATCAAAAACAAAATGTCTTCGACGATTTTATCGCAGCAGCAGAGTATTTGATCGACCAAGGCTACACCACGCCGGATTATCTCGCCGTACAGGGGCGCTCAAATGGTGGCCTGCTCGTTGGTGCAATCATGACCCAACGACCCGATCTCATGAAAGTCGCCCTACCCGGCGTTGGCGTCCTGGACATGTTGCGCTATCACGAATTTACTGCCGGGGCAGGCTGGTCTTTTGATTATGGCCGCAGTGACGAGAGCCCGGAGATGTTTGACACCTTGCTCGCTTACTCGCCACTGCACAACATTCAGCCCGGCACAGCCTATCCCGCCACGCTGATAACCACCGGCGACCATGACGACCGTGTGGTACCTGCCCACTCGTTTAAGTTTGCGGCGACCCTGCAGGCGGCCCAAACCGGTGCAGCGCCCACCCTCATTCGCATAGAAACCGATGCTGGACACGGGGCCGGCACCTCCATCGAAAAACGCATCGATGAAGTCGCTGACACTTTGGGTTTCACGCTGTACAACATGGGGATTACCCAGATTGATCGACCCATCAATGAGTAGCACCAAAATCGGCCTCATCGCCGACACCCACATGCCCGGTGCCATCGAACACCTTTGGCCGGAGGCCCTTGCTTTCTTTGAAGGCTGCGACGCGATCTTGCATGCGGGGGATCTGCATACGCTCGATATTGTCGATACCCTCAGCGAAATTGCCCCAACCTATGTTGCGCTGGGTAACGGCGATATCGGAATGACAGACCCTCGCCTCAAATCATCTTGGCGACTTGATTTTGAGGGCACCATCATCGGAATGATGCATCACTGTCCTTCACCGGCGCGCAAACCCGAAACGGTCGTCATGAAGGCGATTCAAAAACGCTTTGAAATGCCTCCAAATATACTCATTTTTGGTCATACCCACGCCGAATCCGTCACCGTTCTCAAGGAGCTTGTGCTTGTTAACCCTGGGTCACCCACGCTTCCAAACAACCGTTCACTGCGCCGAGGAACCCTCGGAATGATTGAACTGATGCCTTCAGCTGCGACGATTGCTCTGCATCAGATCACTGAAGCGGGGGTCGTCCAACACCCCACGATTGCGCCGCTGACTTGGTCCTCCACAACGGGAGCGATATCGGTATAATGGCCCAGCATCACAAAGCACAGCCCTTCAGTGAACGGGGCTCTTCATTAGGGGCGAGCAGAACAACGTGATTCTCGATTTACACACCCATTCAATCAAGTCCGACGATGGTCGAGCCAAAGTTGAAAACTATTGCCAATGGATTCGAACCCGGGACATCCCGATCGACGGATTCGTTCTTACAGAGCACCGTCAGTTCGACGACGAATCAGACTATTCAGAACTGGCGGCGGCCCATGACTTAGTGATTCTCAAAGCCAGTGAAGTAGAGACCGAATACGGTCACGTCCTCGTCTACGGTGTGACGCAGGCGCTGACCCAAGCTTTTGACTTTGCCAGCATCAACAATCGTTTGAGCGATGTGATTGAGGCCGCGAATGCCCACGGCGCGATCGCCGTACCCTGTCATCCTGGGCGCCCAAAAGTCGGCATGTTTGCCCACACTGAGGCACTGGGTATTCCACCGGGGGTGCAAATCGTCGAGATCTATAACGGCGGCAGCCGGGATGACGAGGATCAGATTGCACGAACAGGGGCAGAGGACAACGGATATCTCGGCATCGGAGGCAGCGACTCGCACATCGTGAGCCATGTAGGCCGATGTGCAACCCGATTTGAAGCTGACATTACTTCTATCGATGATTTGGTTGCAGCCCTCAAGGCCGGCGCTTTTGAGGCCATCACCCTGAAGACCTGAAACCACTGATAGACTACAAAAACTTCAACATTGATAGAACCACACCACTAGGACAACGTGATGGATGCTGATATTCAAGCGCTCAGAGACCAATTTTTGGGCCAATCCTTTGACGAAAAGCAATTCGAGATTAAACCCGAGGTCACCGCAGAATACGCCCGTCTTTGTGGCGAGACCCTGCCCAAATTTCTAGACCCTGAAGACCCCGATTTTCAAGCGTCACCGACCTTTGTTGCCTGTTTGAGCGGCGGTCGATCTTTGCCCGCTGGATTTCCTCGATTTGGCCTCGGCATGGATGCTGGCAAAGGCGTTGAATGCTTGGTCCCGATTCGCCCGGGATCAACGCTCACCGGGAAAACCCATCTGCATGATATCTACACCAAAACAGGGCGCAGCGGTCGCATGATCTTTGTGGTTTCCCGGCTCGAATTTTACGACGCTGACGGCGTGCATCTGGCCAATTCTGATAGTCGCATTGTGATGCGGGAGAAAAAATCATGAGTATCGGCTCTATTGAAGACGTTGAATTTGGCGTTGACCTACCCGCCTTTAAGCCCGATACCTCCCTCGCCATGGGAAGCCAATTTGCCAGCCTGATCGGTTGGGGCGGGCCGAGATTCAGTGATCACGAAGGGGCAAGGAAAGAGGGCTTGCCCGGGGCGATGATTCCTGGGGTCATGAGCCAAGGTTTTTTGGTTGCCATGATCCATCACTGGGCGCCAACCGCACGGGTCCAAACCATCGATACGGTCTTTCGTGCACCGGTTATGGCTGATGAAGCCCACGCCATCAGCGGCGTTGTGACAGATATCGACACCGAACAGGGAACGGTTGAAATAGACCTGACTGTCTCTAACGAAAAACAGGAAACTCGCGTCTTTGGCACCGCGACCATTGCTTTTGATTAGCCGAACAGGCTTCTCATTAAACGGTGCTTTATAAAGAATGTTCTATGGAAGAACGCTCTATTGAAGTACGCGCTATTGAACAATGATCTATTGAAAATGCTCTATTAAACCATGCTCTAATGAACAGCCTAACGAAGCTGCCCTAGGGTAGCAGGCATCCCTAAATGGACTGACCAAGGGTCATTCCCCCCCTGCACACGCGGGCAAATAAGGCATTGAAGACGCCGATACTCGGTGTTCAGCACCTCAAACCTGTCGAAGCCCTCTATGAAACTAGGTTGCTGGACGAAACAATGGAATACAAAGCGTTTCATGTTCTTCCCATTCTAGCTCGAGGGGCATCCCAATATGAATCTCTTTGAGCGGGTCAGCAACCCCCACCACATTACTTAAGATTCTGGGCCCTTCCTCTAAATCAATCCAAGCCACCGCGTAGGGCACTTGATTTCTAAAAAACGGATGATAGCTCTGTCTTACAACGCTGTAGGTATACAGCGTCGCCCGCCCGGAGGCTGTTTTCCACTCTAAGTCGCCATCAATGCAACCCGTACAGTGACGACGCGCATAAAAAATGACGGTTTTACAGTTCTTGCACTGCTGATAGCGGAACACTTTCTCTTTGGTCCCGGCCCAAAATTCACGGGTGTCGAATTCATCGGTTCGGGGTAAGGGTCTCACTGGGTCATTCATCTTAATCGCTCCCTAAAATAATGGTACCGGCGGCATGTCGACTGCCAAGCATACCGCCGTTGCCGTGTGCTACCGCAAGACGAGCGTCGGCCACTTGGGAGGTTGACTCACCCCGCAACTGCCGGGTTGCTTCCAGCAGCAAAAAGATCCCGCGCATTCCGGGATGATTGGAGGAAAGGCCACCGCCATCTGTGTTCAGCGCAGGGCCATCGTTCGGTCGATCAAATCGAAGACGCCCACCTTCGACCCAACGGCCACCCTCACCTTTAGGACAAAAGCCTAAGTCCTCGAGCAGCGCAAGCACTGTGATGCTGAACGAGTCATAGATCATGGCGATATCAATTTCACCAGGCGTGATACCGGCCTCTGCAAAAGCTTGAGGACCTGATTGGGCTGCAGCACTGGTGGTGATATCACCGCCATTCATCGGGTACTTGGTTGCCTCTCCTGATCCAATGATCCAGACCGGGGGCTTTTTACAGTTTCTGGCGACCTCGGGGGAGGCGATGACAACGGCACCGCCGCCATCAGAAATCATGCAACATTCTAAGAGGTGCAACGGGTCGGCAATCAATCGAGAATTTACGACATCGTCAATCGTCGTCTCGCGAATATCTAAAAATTCAAGGTCCTCCATCGCCCGCACGGCCTCTGGATTTCGCATGGCATGCATTCTGGTGGCGACTGAAATTTCAGCCAACTGCTCACTCGTCGTGCCGTACTCGTGCATATGACGGTGCGCCACCATGGCGTAATTGGCGATCAGGGTCATTCCAGCATAAGAATCCATATTCTCTGCAGGATGCATTGATGCCCCACCTCGACCACCAACGCCGATGGCCCGGGCGTTACTGTGCGCGGTAGACCCATAGGTCAAAAGCGCCACCCGTGCCTTGCCGGCTTTGATGTCGCGACAAGCATGCGCTGCGTGATATTCGTAGCTACTGCCGCCAACATTCGTTGTATTAATCACCCGGGGTGACAATCCAAAATATTCAGCTATGGTCAGACCCGCCATGCCGCCGCCATCACCGGCATCGTAAATGGCATCAACATCCGACCAAGTCAAACCCGCATCAGCCAAGGCACGTGCTGCGGACTCCGCTTTTATTTGCAGGGGGCTGACTTCTCCCTCCACATCACGACTGGGGTATTCATGTATGCCGACAATCGCGGCATCTCTTTTTTGGCTCATTTTTTATCCTCTTGTGCAGCACTAGCAACATTCATCAATCATAACGATCATCAAGGGGCTGCCCAGGGTTTAATCCATGACCCTGCGCTTTGCCTTTGAGCATCCTTTATATCACAACCTGGTTGTGGCAGATTACGGCTTTTGAATCACGGGGCAACTATGTCAGTCATCTGTTTAACGGGCGGTCTCGCCGCAGGAAAATCAACCGCGGCAAAATACTTTGCCGCTCAGGGTGCGCATGTGATCGATGCTGACAAACTGGGGCACCGAACCTACGAAGCAGGTCAACCTGCTAATCAACAGATCGTCGAAGCTTTCGGTGAAGATGTTCGGAGCAGCGATGGCAGCATTGATCGCAAGGCCCTTGGGGGGAAAGTGTTTGGTCAACCCGATGCTTTGAAGCAGCTGACCGATATTGTGTGGCCAGCCATTCGACAACTGGCAGAAGCAGAAATCCAAGAACGACAGGCCACAAACCCGGGCATTGATATCGTGCTTGAAGCCGCGGTTTTGTTCGAGGCGGGCTGGGAAGATCTGGGTGACCAAACTTGGGTGGTGGTCGTCGAGCCCAAACTCGCGACTGAGCGCGCGATGGCCCGGGACGGTCTCCCGATTGAGGCGGTCCAAAACCGCCTCAATAGCCAGCTCAGCAATGCTGAGCGATGCCAAAAAGCAGACCTTGTGATCGAGAATAACGCTGACTCAGAGGCCTTTCGGCAGCAGCTAGAGAAGGCGTGGAATGCTCGATAGCCGACAGAATCGAGCTACTGATGTTGTCGGGAGGTAGAGTCCGAGGTTAAGCTCCCTTGAGCAAGGAGTTGTTCATTGGACGCACCCGATTTTATAGTAGTTTTCGCAGGCAAGGCGCTAGAGGGTTTTGACCCTATGACCGTGCAGATTGCCGTTGAAGGCGCTTTAAGATTGACTGAGGCCCAATCAGAGAAATTCTTCTCTGGTAAACCCGTGGCCATTAAGCGGTCTCCAGACAAAGCTGCAGCGCTCAAAATTGCGCAGCAGCTCAAAAGCCTTGGCGCTGACGTCAGCGTTCGCGTCGACAAAAAGGACCGAGCGCCTGCAGGCGCCACTGAAGCTGGCAGCGAGAACGTACAACCTGCTCCAGCTGGAGATAAAGCCGCTGATTCGGCGCCTGAGAACGGGCTTAGCCTCAAGGATAACATCGGCTTCTTATTCGACCCTGCTGCAGATCCAATCCCTCCGCCTCTCGACCTGTCTGGTTTCTCCATCGCAGGCACCGGAAACCTGCTCACCGCCGATGAGCAGAAACAGGTCGCACCTTTAGAATTAGACCTCTCGACGATTAGCATCAAAGAGAACGACGGCAGCACGCTGGTTGAACCTGGTCCAGAAGTGACTCCATCCGTCACAGTCCCTGACCTCGATCTTGATGAAGCGGGCGCTATACTCGAAACCATCGGAGGGCCTGAGCCAGTGGCTGAGCCAGATCTTTCGGCGTGGTCACTAAAAACCTCCGAGGGTGATCTCATTGATGCACATGAGCGCGCGCCCTCTATTCAAATCGAGGTGGA
>Ga0209631_10008300_pt1 | contig 10165 bp, 8 predicted proteins | sample COG_08_FD_184752 | JGI IMG/M metagenome (GOLD analysis project Ga0209631, IMG submission 184752) | Pelagic Microbial community sample from North Sea - COGITO 998_met_08 (SPAdes) (version 2) | ecosystem: Environmental > Aquatic > Marine > Neritic zone/Coastal water | place: Helgoland, sampling...
TTTTCAAGGATTTCACTTTTCTCCTTTAGAATAGTAACTCTGACAAGCCCTGTTCCCTTCTTTTTTAAACCAAGGATATCGGCTGCTTTAGATGATAAATCTATAATTCTATCATTAACATAGGGTCCCCTATCATTAATTCTTAAAATGATGGATTTGTTATTTTCTAAGTTAGTTACTTTGACTGCACTAGGAAGAGGTAATGTTCTATGAGCTGCGGTAAGAGCATATTGATCATAAACTTCACCGTTTGCTGTAATTTTACCATGAAATTTTGGACCATACCAAGAAGCAATTCCAGTTTTGTTATAATAGAGATCTTTCTTTGGAAAATAATATTTTCCTTTTATCTTATATTTTTTACCAATTTTAAAAACAGCCTTTGAATAATTACTCTTTTTGTTATTTGGAATGAAATATTTTTTTCCTAAATTTGCAGCAACTTCAATACCTGATGTACAACTTTGTAATAAAAGTAATAAAATTAATAATAATACTAATTGAATTACATTATTTGACTTTAAGCCTATTGAATTAGAATACATATATTATTTTTCACTTATTGAGTCTGACAAGTTACCAACAGCTATTGCAAAATAATTAGATCTGTTCCAATTAAGAAGAGAATCAAAATTGCTATAAACTAAAAAACCATAGTTACCATAGTTGTCAGGAATAACAAGTCTAGCTTTTAAATCTAATTGAGGAAGCTTAGTCTTATCAGTATTTAGAATTCCTTTAGATGACCACTTTTTTAAAGCAATATATTTTTTATTAAGCTCAAATTTATTATCACCTAAAAAAACTTTTCTTCCCCAAGTTTTTTTGTCAGACCAGCCAACTTTGTTTAAGTAATTAGCAGCTGAAGCAAACACATCCGGTTTTGAAGTCCAAATATTTTTTGTACCGTCTTTATCCCAGTCACTTGCATAATTTAAAAAACTAGAGGGCATAAATTGACATTGACCCATTGCACCAGCCCAAGATCCAGTCATTTTATTTAAAGAGATGTGTCCATCACTAATAATCTTTAGAGCATTAAATAATTCTTTTTTAAAATAATCATGTCTTCTTCCATCAAAAGTTAACGAAGCTAATGATGATATAACTGAGAACCCTCCAGTTAATCTTCCAAAATCTGTTTCAATACCCCACAAAGCAACTATAAACCGTGCCTGTACACCATAATGCTTAGCAATTTTGTTAAGAAGAATTTTATTTTCTTTATATTTATTGTTTGCTTTTTTAATTCTAAGAGGAGTGACAACTCTTTTTAGATATTGATCTAAAGTTAGTTTAAACTCAGGTTGAGATCTATCAAGCTCAATAACTCTAGGAATAAAATGGGCCTTTTTTTTGAATTGCTTAATTACTTTTGCAGAAATACCTTTTTTTTGAGCGTCGTTAGAAATATCATTTATAAAAGTATTAAATTTGTTATCAGAAGAATTAGCATAAGAATTTAAAGGAAAATATATAAAAAAGAATAAATAAATTATAACATATTTAAAAACAAACATAATTGTAATCCTTTCAAAAGCATTTTTACTTTAAACACTTATTAGTAAAAAAAAATAAATATATTAATTTATAGTAAAAAAATTAATATTATTAATTAGTAATAATATTTAACTAGATTTTACTTGCCATCAATGTGAACCTAGTTTAAAAAAATTCAATGCTGGATGGGTGACTGAGCGGTTGAAAGTACCGGTCTTGAAAACCGGCGAAGGTGAAAGCCTTCCGTGGGTTCGAATCCCACCCCATCCGCCATTTCATTTATTAAGTTACTGTTTAAGTTATATATTTTTCTACTTTAAGTTACGTTTATTTAGAATGTCATCTATATATGTTGACAATGAAATATTTTTTTTAAAGCATTTTTTAATATTCATCTCTCTGCTCTCAATTGTAGATTTTGAAAAACCAATAATCGTCATATCTTTTTTTAATTCAACAAGAACTTCTTTAATTAAAAACTGTCCATTAATTTTATCTGATTTAATTCGAATTGCAGCTAAGCAATCAGCAATACTTTCTTTCATCATGTATTCAAAGCTATTTTGTTTTGGAGGTTTTTTTTCTAAATCACCAGTTTGATGGTGAGCACATTCATGAAAGTCTATAAACAGTTGAAGTGCTTTTGATGATTTTTGGTAATTAAATCTATAGATTATTGGTAAACCATTTATGTCTCTTTTAGCAACTCCTGCAGTAAATCTTCCTGTTTTAGAATTAAGATTTTTGAAATAAACTTTCTCGCCTCTATTATTTGAACACAAAGGTGGATCGGATATCTTGTTTTCAAAATTTGATGTTTGTGAATATGCTAAATGTTTAAAATTGAGAGCCAATATAAATGAAAATATCAATAATTTTATATTTTTATTGTAAAAACTGTTCAAGATCGTTTAACCCTATTTAAGTAACCATGCAACAACGAATCCTTTACATCGCTCTGTAGCTTTCTATGGAGCATTATTAGTTAGATTAACTTCATATATCTCATTTAGAATTTTTAAAAGTTTATTTTTTTTATTTAAAACATTTATTTCATTAATATTTATAAAAAACATTAATAGCTAAAACCCCTAGCAGACACCGGCCAAAGGTCAATTACGATATTGTCTTTTTTTACAACATACCAATCATGAAGATTACAAGTAGGATCACAGTGACCAGGTATTAAAAAAACTTTATCATTAATTTTAAGTAAATTATCTAAATCTTCTATTACACCATGTTCATCTGAACAATTGATATACTTTAAGTCATAATTAAAAACTGTTGGTAAACCGCTGTCTAAGGACATTGATTTTAACCCTGCATCTACAACAGCTTGTTTTTTTACAGAAGTAGACATTACATTTGATAATACAAATAATGCATTTTTAAAATTAATAGTATTATTTACCTTACTGTCTTTTTTTAAAGATGAATAGTGAGCATCCATAAATGCATATGAACCTACTTGAATTTCATCATAGACATTTTCTTTAACTTCTAGGTCAAAACATCCTGTGCCAACACCTGTTATAATTGGAGAGTAATCTTTAAATCTTGTTTTTAAAGATCTAATTTTATTACATGTCTCTTGAACATTTATCTTTCTTTGTGCAAAATCTTCAATATGTTGTATGGACCCATTATAAGCTTGAAAACCTTCAAATTTAATATTTGACATTGTGTTAATTAAATCTATTAAGCTTTGTATTTCTTTGAAGGATTCTAACCCACATCTATTAGCTCCACAGTCATATTCTATATAAACATTAATAATAGAATTATTTTCAAAAGCTGAATTTTGGATGTTAATAATATTTTCTTCATTATCTACACAACAACTTATATTGCAATTTTTTGTATCAATTTTTGTTAATCTATCAATTTTTAAAAGGTCAGTTACTTGGTTAGTAATCAATATATCTTTAATACCATGTCTAAAAAACACTTCAGCTTCACTTACTTTTTGACAACAAATACCGTGTGCACCCCCATTATTTATTTGAAAATTTGCTACATCAATTGATTTATGCATTTTAGCATGGGGTCTTAATTTTACTTTGTTATTTGTAATAAATTCTTTCATTTTTAAAATATTATTTTCAAATATTTTATAATCTATTATTAAAGAAGGTGTTTGGACATCTTTAATATTCATGCCCACTTTTGCAGGTATATTATATCCAACTTCAAATTTCTCTAATTTCATTTATCTAGTTTCTTATTTTAAAAAATAGTACTTATTAACTTCTTTACATTTAAATTATATATTGCGATATATAAAATACAACAGATATAGGTTTAAAAATGAAATTCTTGCATACAATGATTAGAGTTACAAATATTGAAGATTCAATTGACTTTTATTGTAATAAATTAGGTCTTGTTGAAATAAGACGTAAAGATGTACCTGAAGGAAAGTTCACACTAATTTTTCTAGCAGCTCCAGAAGACGAGAACACAGCTATTGAAACAAGGTCACCTGAAATTGAATTGACTTATAATTGGGAACCAGAAACTTATCAATCAGGTAGAAATTTTGGTCATCTTGCGTTATCAGTTAAAAATATATATGAAACTTGCCAAAAATTGATGGATAATGGTGTAACTATCAATAGACCTCCTAGAGAAGGTCGAATGGCTTTTGTAAAGTCTCCTGATAATATTTCGATTGAATTGCTTCAACAAGGTGAAAACCTTGAGCTTATGGAGCCTTGGAAAAGCATGAAAAACACTGGAACTTGGTAATTTAAAAATTAATTATTAAGAAGCTGTAACTCTTCAATTAAACTTAGGACAGCATTAAATTTTTCTTCTCTTGTATTTAATGTTTTTTGCAAGAATAATTTTTGATCTGGCCTAATCTTAACTTGACCGCTCTTCTTTGTTACCCATCCTAAAAGCTTATCTGCATTATTAAAAAAGTTATTTTTAAAACCTAATAAGACTCCTTTTGGTCCAGCATCTATAATATTAATTTTATTGTATAAACATTTGTTTTTTATCATTAAAGTCATAAGCAAATTATTAACTTCTTCAGGTGGAGGGCCAAATCTATCAAATAATTCTTCGGTAAAAGTATTTATATCCTCAGGTGAACTTAATTCACCTGCTTTTCTATACAGAGACATTCTAGTAGGAAGATCAAAAACATAGTCCTCAGGAATAAGTATCGATAGACCAAGAGAGATTGATGGAGACCAAACCTCTTCGATTTTTTTACTACTATCTTTATACGAGCTAACCGCTTCTTTTAGCATGTCTTGATACAATTCAACACCAACTTCTTTAATTTGTCCTGATTGTTCATCCCCTAAAAGATTACCTGACCCTCTAATATCCATATCATAACTGGCAAGCGAAAAACCAGCTCCTAAATTATCTAATGTTTTGATGACATCTAATCTTTGTTGAGATTTATTTAACAAAATTTTACCTGGCTCAATAGTAAAGTAAGAGTAAGCTCTATGTTTTCCACGACCTACTCTACCTCTCAATTGATATAATTGAGAAAGACCAAACAAATCTGATTTGTGTATGATCATAGTATTAGCATTTGGGATGTCTATACCAGACTCAATTATATTCGTAGAAATCAAAATATCTGATTTACCTTCAGAGAATGAATTAATAGACTTATCTAATTCATCTATTTTCATTTGCCCATGAGCTACACTAATAACTAAATTTGGAACCATTCTATTAATTTTTTGATATAAATCGTCAATATCTCTAACTCTTGGACATACAACAAAAGTTTGTCCTCCTCTATTTTTTTCTCTTAATAAAGCATCAATTAAGACAACGTTATCCCATTCTAATACAAAGGTTCTAACAGACAATCTATTAATAGGTGGAGTGGTAATTAAACTTAACTCTTTTAGTCCGGATAATGATAGTTGAAGAGTTCTTGGAATTGGTGTTGCTGTTAAAGTTAAAACATGTATATTTCCTTGTAGTTCTTTAATCTTTTCCTTTTGCCCTACTCCAAAATGTTGCTCTTCATCAACTATTAGTAAACCTAGATTATTAAAGTCAATGTCATTTGATAATAATGCATGTGTTCCAATAACTACGTTAATATTTCCAGATTTGAGATCATCTTTTATTTTCTTTCGATCTTTTAAACTTGTCATTCTAGAAAGTGATGCAATACTTAGAGATGACTTTTTAAATCTATCAAAAAAACTTTTAAAATGTTGCTTTACTAAAATTGTTGTTGGAGCAACTAAAGCCACTTGATAACCTGCATTTGCGACTATAAATGATGCTCTAAGAGCTACTTCTGTTTTACCAAAACCAACATCACCACATATAAGCCTATCCATCAGCTTGCCAGTTTCAAGATCAGCAATTATATCATTAATTGCAGTTTCTTGATCATCTGTTAATTCAAAGGGGAAATTTTTAGAAAATGTATAATATTCATCTGGAATTAGAAGTTTTTCTGTGGATATAATTTCTCTTTGAGCAGCTACTCGAATTAATTTTTCTGCCATATCTTTAATTTTTTTTCTTACATTTGCCTTTCTGTTTTGCCAATTAGCTGCTCCTAATTTGTCTAAATCTCTTGATAAATTATTATCACCAACTCTACTTAAGAGGTTCATATTTTCTACAGGTAAATACAACTTATCTCCACCATGATATAATAATCTTAAACAATCATGATCAATACCATTAGTAACAATTTTCTCTAATCCATCATACTTTCCAATTCCATGGTCTATATGTGCAACCAGATCACCTGTATCAATATTATTTACGTCTTTTAGAAAATTTTCAGTTTTTCTTCGCCAAGATTTTTTCTTTTTTTCAGCAGTACCAAATATGTCACGGTCAAACACAATTAAATGATCATTAATCTCAAAACTTTCTATATATGGTGAACTAGAAAAATTGAAATTATTTGTAATTTGTGTGGAAACCAATTTTTCAATTTCTATAACATTGAAATTGATGTTATGTTTCTTAAGATCATCATCAAAAAAGTTTATTAAGTTCGTTAATCTTGATTTATCTTCTGTAACTATTAAGATTTTTTTATTATTTAAATATTGGTTTATACAAAATTTAACAAACATACTTATTCTATTATTATTAAGTAAATTTGGATCATTGGGTATTAACAAAGGTTTTGAATATAAATTTATAACTTTTTTAGTTTTATTATCTAAATAATCAAATTCGTTTAATTCTATTGTTTTATAAAGTGCAAGCTTTTCATCTAATTCCTGTTTACTCAAATAGAGATCATCAACTTTAACTACGCTATTATCAGATTTCTCAAATTTTCTCTCATCTACAAAATTTTCTATCTCTTCATGACGCTTGTTAATTAAACTAAAAAAATTTTTTGCTAAAACAACAACTGATTTAGGGTCACTATAAAAAAAATCAAAGATAGAACTAAGAGGACTTTGATGAATTAAAGGTAAAAAATGTTCAATACCTTGAAATTTAACACCCGAAGAAACCTTTTCATAAGTCTGGCTTTTTAAACTTTCTGATCCTGAAGCTAATCTAAATTTTTGTCTAAAGTTCTTTATATTTTTTTCATCTAATAAATATTCATTAGATGGATAAACATCAATATTATTTATTAAATCACTAGATCTTTGAGTTAATGGATCCATTACCTTCATTGAATCTATTTCATCACCAATAAAATCTATCCTAAAAGCTTTTGATGAACCAACAGGAAACAAATCTAGAATACTACCTCTTATTCCAAACTCACCAGATTCTCTAACTGTTTCAACACGTGTATAACCTATTTTACTTAAAAAATTACTTATATACTTTAAAGAATTTATGTCGTGTTTAGTAATATTTAAAAAATTTGAGGAATAAAAATTTCTTGGTGCTGTTTTAATTAGAAGGCCATTAACAGTTGTCAGAATTATATTTTTATTCTTTATTACTTTAAAAAAGGAAAGTTTGGTAAATGACTTAACACGTTCACTTATAATGTTAAAATTTGGTGATGAAATGTCGTAAGGAAGACAATCCCAAGCAGGTATACTATAAACATTAACATTTTGAAAATTTTCTAAAAAGAAATTATATATATTGGATAGTTCCAAATCATTTTTAGCAATATAAAGAACGTTATTTGTTTGAACTAATGAAGATAGTAAAAATGGTATAAGACCATCTCTGACGCCATAAAAACCATCAAGATTGTCAATATTAAAATTTTGATTAAACATTAAAACCTTTATATTTTTTTATCATTTTAATAATAAATTTTTCTTGTTCAGATTTAGTTGGTTCAATATCAATAGATAAACGCCATATACGAGGGTCTCCAGAATCTAGTAATTTTTGATATGCTAATAATTCAGCATCATTAAGTTTGTTAATATAATTATCAGCAAAGTCACCAAGTAAAATATCTGTCTCACGAGTGCCTGTGTATTTAGATCTGTAAATTAATTTTTTAATAAAATTACTTCTATTTTCCAATATAATCTCGTTTAATTAGTATATAGTTAACGTGAGTGCAATAAATAAAGGTTTTTTAAATCTTGTCTAATTTTTTAATCAAAAGACCACAAACTATTTTTAACTTATTTTCTTCAATAAGCAAATTGAATGGTGTTGGCGAAAAAAGACTTACCGTATTAAAAAACAAAATAGGCCCTTATATCATTAATATCTTATTTTATTTACCCATAAAAGCTATAGATAGATTTCAAAATACATCCTTAAGAACTATTGAACATGGTTCAATTATTACCTGTGAAGTTGAGGTTGTGGAGATTATTATACCTCCTTTTAATTTTAGAAAAAAAAATAACATATCAAGAATAATTACATTTGGATTAGACCAAGAAAAAAATATTAGATTAGATTTAATATATTTTGGTCAAAACACAAAATATTTAAGAAACATTTATAAAGTTGGAAACAAAATTATTGTAAGTGGAAAATTCGAAAATTTTAGTGGAGTTGGTCAAATTGTTCATCCAGATTATGTAACTACTAATAATCAAAAGAACTTGATACCTAAGATTGAAACAATATACCCATTGTTTCTTGGTTTTAATCAAAAATTTATATCAAAACTTGTTAGTGAGTGTTTAAAACAAATACCGTATTTTGATGAATGGTTATCGGAAGATACTATTAATAAACTTAATTTACCTAATTGGAAAGAATGCATAGTTAAAACCCATAATCCAAATAAAATGTCTGACACCGAATTAATTAGTAATTATAGAAGACGTCTTGCATTAGATGAACTTATAGCTAATCAAATATCCATGTTACTTATTAAAAGTAAGATCTCAAAAGTAAAGACAATTAAAAATATTGAAAAACATGATAATATTATAGAAAAACTATACAATATACTCCCCTTTAAATTAACTAAAAATCAAAATGAAGTTGTAAATGAAATTCTTTCAGATCTTCACAGCAACAGCACTATGATTAGAATGCTTCAAGGTGATGTAGGATCAGGTAAAACGATTGTTGCACTAATAACTATGCTTAGTGCAATTTCTGATGGTTCTCAAAGCGTACTTTTAGTTCCAACTGAAATATTAGCAATTCAACATTTCAATACCATTAATGAATTTCTTAAACCATTGAATATAAATGTGTGTCTATTATTAGGCGAGTCAAAGGGTAGCTATAGTAAAAAAGAAAGATTGGCTATTATTGAAGATATCGCTATTGGATCTATAAAAATTATTGTTGGTACTCATGCTTTAATATCTGAAAAAGTGAATTATAAAAATCTATCATTAGCTGTTATTGATGAACAACATAGATTTGGTGTTAATCAGAGAGTTAAAATAACTGAAAAAGGAAATAATGTTAATATTTTAGTAATGACCGCAACACCAATACCCAGATCTTTAGCTTTAACTGCATATGGCGACATGAACATTTCAACTATTACAGAAAAACCCAAAGGTAGAAAACCTATCAAAACATATGTGTTACCTCAAAGTAAAATAGAGGATGTTTTAAAATCTATAAAAAGAGCTATAGCAAATGAAGCATTAATATACTGGGTTTGTCCATTAATTGAAGAATCTGAGAGCACAGACTTAATAGCAGTTAATGAAAGGTTTGATTATTTAAAAAATTATTTTAAGGATTGTAATATATCACTGGTACATGGAAAGCAGGATAAAATAGATAGAGAAAATTCTATGAATGATTTTAAAAATGGAAAAAGTAAGATTCTTGTTGCTACAACAGTAATTGAAGTCGGTGTAGACATACCTAATGCTACTATTATGGTGATTGAATGTGCTGAAAGGTTTGGGTTGGCTCAGGTTCATCAATTAAGAGGAAGAGTAGGAAGAAATGATAAAGAATCCTCATGTATTTTATTATATAAAACAGAATTAACCCCAATAGCTCATTCAAGACTTAAGATTTTGAAGGATACAAATGACGGTTTTGCAATCTCTGAACAAGATTTAATCTTAAGAGGTCCCGGAGAAGTTCTTGGAAGCAAGCAATCCGGTAATGTAGATTTTAAATTCGTTGATCTGCATGTACATAGTGATTTAATTGAATTGGCAAGGAAAGAAGCATCTAATTTAATAAAAAATGATAAAGAACGTTTAAAAATTAATACTTTATTATCAATTTTTGAAAATAACGAAGCTATTAAATTATTGAAAGGTGGTTAAATGAA
>Ga0209631_10008307_pt1 | contig 10159 bp, 10 predicted proteins | sample COG_08_FD_184752 | JGI IMG/M metagenome (GOLD analysis project Ga0209631, IMG submission 184752) | Pelagic Microbial community sample from North Sea - COGITO 998_met_08 (SPAdes) (version 2) | ecosystem: Environmental > Aquatic > Marine > Neritic zone/Coastal water | place: Helgoland, sampling...
AGAGGAAAATATGTTTAAAGGATTATCAGGATTATCATCATTATGGTCACAGGATATGGCTATTGATTTAGGTACAGCTAACACTTTAGTAGTTTTAAAAGAACAAGGTGTAGTATTAAATGAACCATCAGTTGTAGCAGTAATTGAAGACGGAGGAAGAAAGTCAGTTCTTGCAGTTGGAGATGAGGCGAAAACAATGTTGGGTAGAACGCCTGGTAATATTTCAGCAATCAGACCTTTGAAAGATGGTGTAATCGCTGATTTTGTTGTTACAGAAGAAATGATTAAACATTTTATAAAAAAAGTTCATAAAAAAAGTGCTTTTGCAAACCCAAGAATTTTAATTTGTGTTCCAACTGGCTCAACTCCCGTAGAGAGAAAAGCGATTCAAGACTCTGCATTAGCAGCAGGAGCAAGAAAGGTTCAACTTATTGAAGAACCGATAGCAGCCGCAATTGGAGCAGGTCTTCCAATTTCAGAAGCAACCGGATCGATGGTTGTAGATATAGGTGGTGGTACAACAGAAATTGCTGTCATGTCACTAGGTGGAGTAGTTTATTCAAAATCTTTAAGAGTTGCCGGAGACGCACTTGATCAATCTATTATTGCTTACATGAGAAAGAAAATGAATTTAATGATAGGAGATTCCACTGCTGAGAAAATAAAAAAAGAAATTGGTACAGCAATTCCATCAACTAACAACACATTTTTAATGAAAGGTAGAGATATTAGATCTGGAACACCTAAAGAAATAGAATTAACAGAAAAAGATGCGTGTGAAGCCATCATGCCTATTTTAAATCAGATTTTAGGTGGAATTAAAGAAGCTTTGGAAAACACACCTCCAGAATTATCTGCTGACTTAATTGACATGGGATTAGTGTTAACAGGAGGCGGTGCGTTATTAAAAAATATAGATAAATTAATTTCTCAAGACACTGGTTTACCTGTAACTATAGCTGATGACCCATTATCATGTGTTGCTATTGGAACGGGCAGAGCTTTAGAAAATGAAGAATTGTTTTCTACAATGTTATCTGAGTATTAATTTATTATTAAGTAAATAAATGTCAGTCAGTAGAGATGATTTTAGCATAGCTTTTCGTTCAGCCCTTCTTCAAAGAGGAGGGACTCAGAAATTTTCTATTTTTTCTCTAATAATTCTTGCCATTGTAATTTTTTTTTTAGATGTCTACGGTTTTAATGCCAGTAAAATAGCCCGAGGGATTATTAATGATGTTGTTTATAGAGTTACTTATTTAGCCTCAGCACCGACTAGAACATTTCCTGATTTGCAAAATGGAATATCCAGTCATTTTAACTTAAGAAAAGAAAATGAAGAACTCAAACAAGTTATTGAAAAATATAAAGCATTGGATTTAAATTTAGAATATTTAACTAATGAAAACAGAAGCTTAAAAAAAGTTTTAAATGCAGAGAATATTCTTAATGTTTCCAATATTGTTTTAGCCAAGGTTATAGTAGATAGAAATAGTCCTTTTTTAAAATCCATCATATTAAACAAAGGCAGTAAGCATGGAATTAGCAAAGGAATGCCAGTTAATCAAAATAAATATTTAATTGGAAGAATTGTAGAAACAAATTATTTATCTTCAAGAGTTTTACTTTTAAATGATCTTAACAGTAGAATCCCAGTATCCTTAGATATTGATAACACACAGGCAATATTAACTGGGAGTGGAACTAGCGTACCAAAACTAGAATATTTACCAGAAAATTATGAATTAGATAATGGTGTCACAGTATTTGCATCGGGTAAAGACGGAATTTTTTCAGCAGGCACACCAATCGGAGAAACTATGCAAGATGGAAATGTCAAACTATTTGTTGACCCCAATCAACTTTCATTTGCAACAGTGGTTTTAATTAAACAAAATGAGGAAAAATTCTAATGGCTAAAGGAAACTTAATTCATAGACTGTTTGCTTTAGGGCCAATATTTTTATTATATTATTTATCCATTAGCGAGGTTGATACTAACTTAGAAAAAATATTCGAAATTTTCTCTTTTAATTTACAAATAATAATTATTTACTTTTGGATAATTAAACGACCAAATTTAATGAGCCCAGGGCATATTTTTGTGGCTGGATTAATTAATGATGTAGTTATGGGATTTCCTTTAGGTATAAGCTCACTTTCTTATCTTTTAGTTTGTTTTGTTGGAAATTATGTAAGAAATAAAAGTGTCAATACTACTATTGCTTCTGACTGGTTCACTTTTTTTATTGCACTTATGTTTTCTAACTTACTATTTTTTTCATTAATTAATAATTTTACAGAATTTAATATTTCTTACTCCAAGATAGGTTATAATACTTTTTTTACATTATTCATGTTTCCTATTTTTTGGCTTCTATTTAACCTTTATCAAATGAGCTTTATAGGTAATCAAGATGCTTAGTCTCGGATCAGGCAATACAATAATTAAATCAAAATTAATAGGTAGAAGAATGTTTTTAATTACTGCTGCTAAAGCTGTAGTAATGGTCGGTTTAGTCGGTAGACTTATTTCACTGCAAATCAATCAGGCTACAAAATATAGATCTCTTTCTGATAAAAATAGATTTAGAGAATGGAAACTCGCTCCAGAAAGAGGAGTGATAAAAGATTTCTTTAATAAAGAAATAGCTTCCAACGAGCCTCTTTATCAAGTTCATTTAATTCCAGAAAACGCAAAAGACATTGATAATCTCTTTGTAAGACTAAAAGCTATTTTAAATATTTCTGAAAAAAAAGTTTCGTATTTAAAACGAACCATAAAAAAACAAAAACCATGGGAACCAATTATTATATCTAAAAATTTAAGCTGGTCTGATTTTTCAAGATTAAATTTATTTTTACATGAGTTAGATGGTGTTGAACCAATTGTCTCTGTAGCTAGAACCTATCCTGATAACTCATCAGCGCATGTACTAGGTTATGTATCTCAAATTAGCGCTAAAGATCTTCAAAATAAAAAATATTTAGCAGAGCTTGCTGTGCCTGGAATGGCTATTGGAAAAACGGGTTTAGAGAGAAAATTAGATGAAAAAATCATAGGTCAAATAGGCTACCAGCGTTATGAAGTAAATGCTTTTGGTAAAAGAATTAAAGAAATAAAAGTTAACACTGGTCAAGCAGGACAAAGCTTTAAAACAACATTAGATTATGAAGTACAAAAATATACTAACGAATTGCTAAAAGATAAAGCTGCAGCAGTATGTGTTATGGATGTTTATAATGGTGATATAGTTTCTCTTGTTTCTTCACCGACATTTGAACCAAACGCTTTTATTCATGGCTTAGATAAAAATTACTGGAATAGCTTAATTAAAGATGAAAAGAAGCCATTATCAAACAAAGCATTATCAGGCCTGTATCCGCCAGGCTCAACAATAAAAACTTTAGTGGCACTAAGCGCTTTAGAACATGGAATTATAAAGCCTTTAGACACTTTTAGATGTAAAGGCAAAATTGAATTATATGGTGAAAAATTTCATTGTTGGGAAAAAAAAGGGCATGGCATTGTCAATTTAAGAAAAGGTATTCAAAGATCATGTGATGTTTACTTTTATGAAATTGCAAGAAAACTTGGGGTAGACAGATTATCTGAAACCGCCAAACGATTTGGATTAGGAAAAAAAGTTTTAAATGATTTTATTGAAGAGAAATCTGGTGTTGTTCCAAATACAAAATGGAAGAAAAAATTTATCGGCCAAAACTGGTATTTGGGAGAAACATTGCACTCTGGAATTGGTCAAGGATATTTTCAAAGCACCCCAATACAATTATGTCTAATGACAGCGCAAATTGCTAATGGCGGATTTGAAATTAAACCTAGAATATTATCTGATGGTAGAAATAATAAACTAAGAGATTACTTAAAATTTAAAAATGATAATCCTAATCAACCTTTGCCTGCGGACTTACTTGTAGCAAATTATAACTTAAAACCTCTTTTTAAAAACCAAGAGCATATCAATTTGATAAAAGATGCTATGTTTTCATCATCTAATGAGCCAGGAGGAACTTCCTATCGTCATAGACATCAAGATCCTAAATTTACTTTTGCAGGCAAAACGGGCTCATCACAAATCAAAAGATTTACAGAAGCACAGCGTGAAGCCGAAGTAAAACAAAATGAATTAGATTATAAGGATCGAGATCACGCTTTGTTTGTAGCTTTTGCACCTTATAAAAACCCTCAGTATGCAATTAGTGTTTTAGTTGAGCATGGTGGCTCTGGCGGTAAAGCAGCTGCACCAATTGCAAAAAAAGTAATCAAAAAAGTTCTTGAAAGACACGAACTTAGACGAAACGTAAATAACTTAATGGGAGAGTCTGTTTAATGTTACAACCTCGATCCATTCAATCTGCATTAGGTTTTAGAGATAAAATTTTATCTATTGACTATATTTTAGTTTTGTCAATTTTAGTTTTAGGCATCATTAGTATGTTTGCCATGTATTCCACAGATGGAGGAGAATTTAAGTATCACACTAACAGTCATATTCTTCGTTTTTTTGTATTTTTTGGAATGTTTTTTTTAATTTCATTTATTCAACTAAGGTTTTGGCACAATACAAGTTACTTAATTTATATATCAATTTTTATTTTACTCTTAAGTGTGAAATACTTTGGTCTAACCTCATCAGGCTCTAAAAGATGGTTAGATCTTTATTTTATGAATTTACAACCTTCAGAATTGATGAAAGTAGGTTTGATTTTATTTTTGGCTAAATATTATCACCGTATCTCAATTGATAAAATTAATAGTATAAAATATTTATGTCTTCCTATAGTAGCTTTGATCGCTCCTTTGATTTTGGTGGCTACTCAACCCGATCTTGGAACTTCTATTCTTATTGCATCAGGAGGTGTCGTTGTAGCCTGGTTGGCTGGAGTGAGAGCAAAATTTTTTGTTTATTCCGGAGTTGCTATGCTTGCATTACTACCTATTGCAATTTCATTCTTAAAACCATACCAAAAATCTAGAATTTTAACTTTTTTAAACCCTGAGCGAGATCCTCTAGGAGCGGGTTATCAAATTATTCAGTCAAAAATTGCCATTGGTTCAGGAGGATTATTTGGAAAAGGTTTTTTAAATGGCTCTCAAAGTTATTTAGATTATTTACCTGAAAAACATACCGATTTTATTTTTACCCTATTTTCAGAAGAGTTTGGTTTTTTTGGATCGCTATTTATTCTACTACTTTATACTTTAATTATTTCCAGGATTATTAGAATAGGCAATTTAACACGAAGTAGTTTTGGTAAACTATATTGTTATAGTTTTGCTACAGCTTTTTTCATATATGTCGTTGTAAATATGATGATGGTCTTAGGTTTACTACCTATTGTGGGTTCTCCTCTTCCCATTATGTCATATGGTGGCTCATCTATGATGTCCATTATGTTTGGCTTAGGCATTGTAATGTCATGTAAAATTTACAAAGATGTTCCAGTAAATTAGAGGCCTAATTTGAACAATTCAATTAACTAAAGCTTGTAATAAGTGCCAATTAATGGTTAATTTATTAAATAATTATGTTTGGTGATAAGAAGTCAAAAATAAAAGATTCAGAACGATCGCTAATAAGTGAAACTGTTAGCATTGAAGGAACTATTAATAGTTCTGGAGCAATAGATGTAGCTGGTTTAATAAAAGGCCCAGTGTTTTCTAAAGAGCTAATTGTGAGAGATACTGGCTCAATAACAGGATCTATTGAAGCGGATACAGTTGAAATACACGGTCATTTAGATGGCAAAGTGTCTGCGGAAAACATTGTTATCGGCGCAACAGGAACGGTTAAAGGTGATATTGAATTTGCTAACAATCTTAGAACTGAAAACGGAGCTGACATTGATGGTTACATCAAAAAGACAAATAGCTCTAAATCTAAATTATCAGGGGATTTCTTGTTTAAGAAAAAAGACAAAAAAGAAACTCCAGATAGCGAAGAAAGACCAGAAGTGGTTAATAAAGAAGCTATCGCCTAATCTACCGCACTACTATTTTTTTAACATTGCAATATAATTTTCTTATGGAGAATTATAAATGTAAATCAGTTGGTATAGTTGGTTCTGGCATTCAAGGCGTTTGTACAGGTCTACAACTAATCAAAAAAGGAATACCAGTTACTATCTTTGATAGACACGATCCTTTATCAGCTGAATTTAAACCAGCATCCTACGGTAACGCAGGTCATTTTTCACCTTACGCTGTTCTACAATTTAATCGCCCTGATGTTTTGAACGATGTACCAAAAATGTTAATGAGCTCTTATGGACCATTAGCATTAAAATGGAACTATATACCAAAAATGTTCAATTGGTTTTTGCATTACTTTAAAAACTGTAATCATAAATCTATGATGCATACTGCAAAGAATATGCACCAAATTTTAAGCTTATCCAACGATGCATATGGAGAAATTTTTCAAGAAATAAATACAACAGGGTTGGTTGAAAAAAAAGGTATCATTTATGTATGGACAAATAAAAACCTTAAAAGCAGAAAGTTAGAAATAAAAATTCGTGACCAATTAGGTATTGAACAGAAGCTTTTAACCCAAAAAGAAATATTGGACTTAGAACCAAACTTGCAACCAGTCTTTGATGCAGGTGTTATTTATGAAAGTGCTATGCACGCTAAAGATCCTCACGGTATATTGAAAGAAATTTTTAAACTTTTTATAAAACGAGGAGGAAAATACATCCAATCAAATGTAAAATCTTTAGAACAGATTAATATTGATGAAACAATAGTTAGAACAGAAAGTAGTGAATACAAATTTGAAAAAACAGTAGTTGCTTCAGGTGCTTTTTCAAAGACATTAACAGATCAACTCGGTGAAAATATTCCCTTAGATACCGAAAGGGGCTATCATGTTCATTTCAAAGATAAAGCTCATCTTATTCAAAGACCTGTAATATTTTTAGATAGAGGCTTCGGTATGACACCAATGAATCAAGGTTTAAGAGCTGTAGGCACAGTAGAACTAGGTGGTTTAAAAAATCCACCATCACAAAAAAGAATTGATTACATAATTAAATGTGCAAAAGAACTTTTACCTGATTTAGGAGCCCATGACGATGAATGGTTAGGTTTTAGACCTACCTTACCAGATTTTTTACCTATCCTTGGTCCATCATTAAAGAATAAAAATATTATCTATGCATTCGGTCATCACCATTTAGGCTGGACTCTAGGTGCTATTACAGGCAAAATTGTTTCTGGAATGGTTGCTGGAGAAAAAACAAACTTAGATTTAACTCCTTATAGCTCAAAAAGATTTAATTAGGAAATCTTGTCAAAAAAATATTTAGCTTATTTATTATTAGTTGTAGCCACTTTATTTTGGTCAGGTAATTTTATTGTAGGAAAATTTGCAACATTATTTGAAATACCGCCACTGACACTTAACGTTTTTAGATGGATTTCAGTTTGGATCATCTTGATACCTTTTACTTATAAAGAAATTTATAACAACTTTTCTTACATAAAAAAAAATCTATTAGTTATTGGTTTTATGGGTGTAATAACTATAAGCACATTTAATTCAGTTGTTTATTTTGCTTTAAATTATACGCAAGTCATCAATGCTGTTCTAGTTTTAGCAGCAATACCAGCTGCAACAATTGTTTTATCTTTATTGATGAGGATAGAAAAAACTAATTTTTTTCAAATATGTGGCCTAATACTTTCTATTATTGGCATCGGGTCCATTATTTCAAATGGGGAAATACAAAGAATTTTATCTTTAAGTTTTAATAAAGGAGACCTATGGATGTTAGTTTGTGTTCTAACTTGGGCTTTATATTCAACTTTGCTTAAAAAATATAAATTTAAATTTTCACAGTTTTCGCTCATCCAATTAATGGTTTCAATAGGTATACTTTTTTTAATCCCGCAATATTTCTACGAACAATCAATTGGACTTGAGGTTAATTTCAATAAAGCTTTTTTTCTTATTCTTTTTTATGTTGTAGTATTTCCGGCTATAGCGGCTTATTACTGTTGGCAAAAAGGTATCGAGATTATTGGACCTAATAGAGCAAGCATGTTTATTCAATTGATGCCTTTATTTAGTGCAGTAATGGCAATAATTATTTTTAATGAAAAATTTGAATTATATCATTTTGCTGGAGCAGCTTTTATAGTATCAGGTATTTATCTATCAAACAAAAAAACTAATGATTAAAGTAGCAGTTCTAGATGATTACCAAGATGCTTTTCAACAGATCGTTGATGTGGAAAAGCATAAAGATAAATTCGATTTTAAAGTATTCAACTATCCATTTAAAAATGAGGAAGAAGCGATAGTTGAGCTAGAGGAATTTGAGGCATTATTCATCATGAGAGAACGAACACCAATGACTAAGTCCCTAATAGAAGGTTTACCTAAATTAAAATACATCATGACATCTGGAATGAGAAATAAATCTATTGACTTAGAAACAGCTAAGAAAAAAAATATCATTGTTTGTGGAACTGAAATTAATCCAAATCCCGCTGCAGAAATAACATGGGCCTTAATTTTAGGTCTTTATCGAAATATGAAACAAGAAGTCGATAATATGTTTCAAGGTTACTGGCAAACTACGATCGGATTTGAGTTAAAAGGTAAGATGCTCGGTCTAATTGGACTTGGAAAAATAGGAACACAGATAGCTAAAGTGGCCAAAGCTTTTGGAATGGAAGTTTGTGCGTGGAGTGAAAATTTAAATTTAACTCATGCTAATGATATTGGCGTTTTGCCAATGAGCAAAGAAGATCTTTTAAAAAATTCTGACATCATATCGATTCATTTAGTCTTAGGAGATAGATACAAAAATCTTATTACCAAAAAAGAATTAAGCATGATGAAGAAAACAGCTTTTATTATCAACACTTCGAGAGGACCGATCATTAATGAAAATGATCTCATTGAAGCGCTCAAGGATGATAAAATAGCAGGAGCAGGCTTAGACGTTTATGACCAAGAACCCCTTCCGCAAGACCATAAATTAAGATTTCTACCTAATGCGTTATTATTACCTCACATAGGTTATGTAACGGCTGAAAATTACTCTAAGTTTTATACTCAAATGATGGAAAACTTAAAATCTTGTTTAGAGGATAAACCTCTTCGTAGTCTAAATAATTAAATACTTATTCACCATAATTTTTGATAAACTCATAATGATCGAGTGATTTGTTTTGTAAAAGTAAAAATTAGTATCTAACAGTATAAAAAATTAAATAAAATAATGAAAAAAATAACTAGTTTGTTAATAGTGATAACTTTTTTGAGTGGGTGTGTTGAATCAATGGCCCTACTTGGTCCCGCTACTACTGGTGTAGGAAGTGGAAAAATAGCTCAATCTGCTGTGTCCTCCGCTGTAAGTTATGGTGTAAAAAAACAAACGGGTAAATCTCCTTCCCAACATGCTTTGGCTTATGTCAAAACCTATAATCCAGAGGATAAAGAGGAAAAATGTATTAAGTTTATAGAAGCTACCAAAACAAAAACTTGTGCTGCAATTAACGAAAATATCTCTTCTTCAAAAGATAAATTTATTGAAGTTAAAAGTATTATATTTGATAAATCTAAAATTGAAGATTTGGCTAAAAATGCAGGTCTAACTAGAAGGTAACCCAGAGTTTTTCCAGCCAGGGTCTTGTCCATTTCCGCTAAAACCATCTGAAACATTATGAGCTGTGTAGCCTTCTTTTTCTAAAAGATTAGCTCCAATTAACGATCTTCCACCAGCCGCGCATATCACTAATATATGTTTATCAGTTGAAATTTCTTTTTTAACGTTTTCAATAAAATTTGGATCAGGATCCTGCCATCTAGTAAGATCAGGGCTAACAGTGATAAAGTGTGTTTTTGAATTTAATTTTTCAGCTTCAGGTCTGCCAGTATTTTCCCATTCATCTTTGGTTCTTACATCCAGTATTACTGTATTAGGATTTTCTTGAACATACTTTGCAACTTCAGATGATTTGATTTGTTTTATCATTTGTACCCCACTTATATCGATTTGAACTTCTAATACAAGTGGGGCAAATAATTAAGCTGCTAAAGCTTGTTTAATATCCGCAATGATATCATCTGGGTGTTCTATCCCAATTGATAGTCTTACGTAACCTGGAGTTACACCAGCAGCC
>Ga0209631_10008311_pt1 | contig 10155 bp, 6 predicted proteins | sample COG_08_FD_184752 | JGI IMG/M metagenome (GOLD analysis project Ga0209631, IMG submission 184752) | Pelagic Microbial community sample from North Sea - COGITO 998_met_08 (SPAdes) (version 2) | ecosystem: Environmental > Aquatic > Marine > Neritic zone/Coastal water | place: Helgoland, sampling...
AAGGTGCTCGTCTTCCCCTCCTGGAAGTACATGAGCGACTGCTTATCGCGGACGAGCTCGATGGACCTGATGAACGTGCCGTTGCCGCGTTGGTGTCCGCCGCGCTGGTTCGCGGCCATCGAGTTGTTCAGCGAGGACCGGAATCCCTCGCACTGTTCGTCTTTGAAGGTGTCGGGAACCTTGGCGTAGAAGTAGGGCTCGAAGCCGTGCACGTGGACGCACACGCTGTTCCCGCCGGCGGTGACGCCGAAGATGCGGAGCCTCGCGGCGTCGCCCTGTTGTTTACGGCCCGGTCCGAGCATGGCGTGGGGTTCTCCTATGACGTAGTCGATGTCGAGCTGCTGGAAGCAGAGGTTGTCCTTGGAGGCGTCGAGGGCCGGGGCGGGCTTGCGCTTCCAGTGCTCCCTCTCCGCGTCGTTCGTGACGTTCACCTGTGTGTATACGGGACGGATAGACGAGAAGCTGAGTGTTTGGTACGTGGAGAGGACTTCGCGTGCGTGGGATGCGTATGAGACGCGGTTGAGATGGCCGCGGTTTCGTTTGAAAAAAAGAGGGCACCGATCGATCGACCCCGTCGCGCACCTTCTGGTCCATGACGTCGTTGAGGAAGACGTCGTCGTCGTCGGGGTCCTCGTACTCCTCGGGCAGCTCGGGCTCCGCGTCCATGAGGTCCGCGGACGGGCCGCCGTACGCTTTCTTGCTCGAATCAGGTCCCTCGCCCTCGCCCGGTCTCTTCACGCCGCTCATGGTGGTGTTCGCAGTCAGATCGCGCGGGCTCCCGATGTTTTTTTCAAACGCTACGCTCTCGGTCACGCTTCCACCCGTGAACGAGGCCTTCACCGTTCGGTTCGAAAGCGGTCGAGGGGCTTCCTATATCCGACGCTTCGCTGAAGTTGGGTCTCTCGCGCGCGACTCGTGGGTTGGTACCACACCGACGCGTGCCAGAGTGGGTCTCTCTCAGCGTCCGATGGAGGAGTCCTTCCACGAAAAAGTGTTCCGATACCAGCCAAATGTGATAATCTGGTTCTCGGCGATTCAAAGCGCTGGAGAACGCTGGAGAGAATTGCTGGAGAGCGCCAGCGCCATATAAAAAGCAGGAGAGCGCCAGCGCCAAAAGAAAAAGAAGTTTCTCACCGAAAAAGCTGCCCCGTCCCTGACCACGGGAGCAGTGCTCGGCAGAAGTCTTTTCGCGCAATAAATATCTACGCGTTCCGTTCTGGGTGAAAACGCTGTGCGAGCGTCTCTCCCGAACCGCAATCGCAAACTCAATCTCTCCGCACCCACTCTCGCTGATATTCTTTTTTATAAAATTCCGGAAACGTGGGATGACTGGGCGATGGGTCTGGGTTAAAAATCCCGAGCTGGAACACGGCGAGCCTCAGAACATCAATCGGTTCACCTTGCTCCAATGAAAACTGTTCCCCGTGTGGCGTTCCCGCACCTGATTCGCCAGGGTGTCGCAGATTTTTCGGCCCAAAGGTCCAAAGGGAGGCTGTTTGTTCATAGAGCCAGGCTGGTTTGCCAGTCTCAAACTCGTCCTTTCATCACGGCAGAGTTCACCGAGGACAGACACCGCACTTTGCACATCGCGCCTCACGACGGACGTGGGCGGGAAGACCACGGTAGCCGGGTAGGGAAGGGTCTCTAGACGGGTTACTTTGGGGTAGAACCTAGGGGAGGACACTCGCGGCTGTCAGCGCGCGTGTCTTCGCACGGTCGCGGGTCCTCGCGGTGGGCGTCGTCTGAGAGTTCCGAAAGGTGCGCGAAGCAGGGACCCATCATCGGCTTTTTTTCTTTTGTTCCCGCGTGGGCCCGATTTTCACGGCGGGGTGGCGCGTGTTCTACGCTCGCGGCGACGGATTGGGGACGAGACATCCGAGTCCGACCGCCGCGACACCGGCACCGGTTCGGTGGCCAACCCCTCGGGCGGTCGAACGCGTCGGAATTTCGACGAATGGACCGTTCCGGGACCGTTCCGGGCGCGTCCCGGTTTCGCGCCATCGCGCGATTGGCCCTTGAAAACCATTCCGGAACGGAGAGGACGCGATTTTTCACCCCACGGACCCCGCCGGAGACGGCCTCGTGGGGCGACGTCGCACTCGCCGCACCCCGGGAGTACGGCGAGTCCAGTCGTACCACTCGTGGAGGACACCTCCGGCGCGTTTCCCGACCGTCTCGCGCGTCGCGTCTGCGCCGATTGCCGCCGAATTTCGCCTGACCGTCCAGTGTCCGACATCGCTTTTTTTCTTTAGGTCTCTCTCACGGCGACTTCCGTTCCGAGGGGTCCCGTGTCTGCGTCGCCCGCCATGGCTTCGGTGAGTGCCCAATCGCCCTTTTGACCCCACGGATCCGCGGAGGGCTCACGTGCCGAACGTCTTGGCCGCTTCACCGCGCCCCGGACGCGTCGCACGTGCGTCCATCGCGCGTCTCCGGCGGAGCTCGGCACTCATCATTTCGCTCCCTCCGGCTCCCCGGTGCCCCGCCCCGCCTGGCAACCGCGTTGGTCTCACGTGCCCCTCTCCCCTGTTTATTTCTCAGGTTATGGAGGTTCCGTCGCACGACGGGCTCCTGCCGGGTATCCCCGGCAAACGCTGCGCGCACTGCAACACGCAGACGACGCCGCTGTGGCGCAACGGACCGGACGGGCCAAAGACGCTCTGCAACGCGTGCGGAGTGCGCGATAACAGGCGGCACGCCAAGGTGCGCCCCCCCCTCCCGCAACCCTGGAAAATCTTTGATGACGCTTGAGGCGCCCGCATAAATCTTTTCTTTTTTTCCGAGATGAATGAAGAGCCCCGAACCGCCGCCGCACCGAGACTGACCCGCGCGAACCCAACTCCGAACCTAACTTTCACAGCAAAACCGCAACGCGAACGCTCGCCCGAGGCCCCGCAAGCCCCAGGCGCGGGAGAACAAGCCCAAGGTGGCGGCCGACGGAACCCCGCTGGTGGGGGGCAACCGCCCCAAGCGCTCCGCATCCGCCCCCACGTTTCTCGGATCCGAGGAGCTCGACGCGGGCGGCGGCCGTCGCTCGGCGCGCTGGAACGCGGGCCTGCTGACCAAGCGCGCCAAGCTCGAGGCGCAGCAGACCGCCGCGCAGAAGGCTGCCCGCCGCGCGCAGTCCATGCAGATGGACCTCGACGCCGACGGCAACATCCGCCTCCCGTCCTTCTCCACAGTGGACGATTACGACCAGAACTCGATGTCCGGGTTCGTCCCGCCGGCGGGGTACATCCAGGCCAGACCGTCGACGCTCGCCGGCAGGTTCGAGCCCAACGGCCCGGCGCCGATGTACACCGCCACGTCGCAGGATCAGGCTTGGCTCAACGCCGTGAACCGCGACAGGGTCGAGAAGGAACAATCGGAACGACTTCGCGAACGCGAACTCGAGACGCTCTTCGACGTCTTCGAAGAAGCCAGCTGGCACAGCGGCGCCATGGTCCCGTCCGCGCACGCCGCGTACGACATCCTCGGGTACGGCGAAACCTCCGTCGCGGAGGCTGAAGCTGCGGTCAAGTCCGCGCGGTCCATGCCAGAGTTTGACCTCTCGTGGGCGGAGGCGGAAACCGACCTGCTCTCGCCAACCGGCGGATCCCGCGCGGCGGCGCACGCCCCTTGGGAAGACGCGGTCGGCGCTGGACTCATCAGTTCGCGGTCGGATACCGTCACCCCCGCGCTGGGCGCGGAGGCGGCGGTTCATATCCACGCCGGACACAAACGCGCCAACTCGCTCAGCGATTCGCCGCCGGTGACTCCGACGGGCTCGGTGGAACCCGGCGACTTCGCGGGTAAAGGCGCGCCGCGCTCGGACCAGGACCCGAGCGAGGGGACGGACGCCGCGGTGCTATCGCCCGGTTCGCTCGGGTCCGGGTCCGATCCTTCGGTGGATGCGGATGCGGATTCGACGGATGTGGACGAGGACGGTTCAGACGCTGAGGTTGAAGCGGATGGGTCGGGAAACGGTAAGAGCAGTGATCTTGTCACGAGGGGAGGGAAGGTGAGGGCGACGAGGGCGACGCGCGCGACGCAGGCCACACGGGCAGCGACGCGCGTCGTTCGTTCGACGCCCACGAAGAAGACCTCCAAGAAAGTCGTGAACACCTCCCTCAAGAAGGTTAGCAGGGGGGCAAGTGAGCTCAGAAAGAAAGGTCCTTTCAAACACTCCGCCGAGGCGAACAACAACAAGCTCGGCGCCAAAAACGCAAAACACAACAACAAGCAAACAAACACCAAGCGGGTGCCCAACGCCAAGGCTAAAACCAAAAAGGCCAAGGCGGCGGAGCCCGTCGTCAAGTCGCGGATCCCCAACGGGCCCACCCACGAGGACGCGGAGCTCGTGTACGGGTATTACCGCGAACTTCGCATTCGAAACAACGGCAAGGCTCTCCTCGCCCGATTCGAGTGCCCGGCGCCGGCCAGCTACCGCGCGCGAGCGCAGCTCGGCGGCAATAAAGAGGTTTGCGACGACAACGAGCTCGGCGACGACCGCGGCAAGACGACGTTTGAACCGCACCAGTACCAATTCGTGCTCGGGTACGAGGGCGTCCGCCGGCAGCAGCGGGAGCGAGCGGCGCGGTGCGAGGCGATCGCCGCCGCCGCACGACGCCGACGCCGCCGCGCGTGCTTCAACCCGGCCGCATCCAAGCGACGCCGCAAGCAGCAGGCTGCCATGGAGGTTGCCATCGAGGCGCCGCTGACCATCGTGCACGAGCCCCTCTTCGCGGAGCCCGAGCCGGAGGTTGAGTACCAGCAGTGGACCGACGCCGGGCCCGAGGTTCACGGCACGGATCACCAAATCTACAAGATTGAGGATTCGTACCCGGCGATCGAGTCCGAGTGGGAGTCCGACGACGACGTACCTTTGGCCACCCTGCACGGCGTCGACACTCCCGAGCCCACGCTCGCGGAGTTGCTCGCGCGGACCAAGCGGGACGCGGATACCCAGCTGAAGAAGGCGACGATCGCGCTCGAGCGACCGTGCCCGACGCAGTCGCCCGGTATTCCCGACAGCGTCATGAACCGGCTGTCCAAGGCTGCGAACGAGGTGATGTCGAGGATCGTGGGGTTGAAGCCGACGCCGCTGCCCGCGTTTCACATGCCGACGCCGGAGACGACGCCGCGCAAGCCGCGGGAGACGCACCGGTTCAAGCCGGTGGAACTGGACAGCCCGAAGGCGACCGTCGAGGTGGAGGCGTGATTGCGCGACATCCCAAGTGTCTCCTCTCGCGCCGACGCCGACGTTTGTTTGATATCTGCAAGAAGAAGTTGTGTATTTATGGAGTGTGTCGAAGGATGAGGGGGATGGCTCAGAGACTGAAAAAAGAGATTTAAAAAAAGAGAGAGGGTGGAGAGGGTGTGTGGGACGGTGCCGGCGAGCAAAGTATTACGTTATCAATTCCAAATCGAATGTAAACAATCGCGTTCGTCAACGTCGCTCGTCGCTAAGGGTAACGGTCGCCGTGGTCGTGGTCACATCGGCGTCGGCGCGATCCGCTGGGGCTTCTTCTCGACGCCCCCGTCCGCCGACTCGATCGGCCGCTTCTCTCCGACCGCGACGCTCACCGGCGCGGCGGGATCCACCGGCGTCGGCATCACCCTCTTGGGCCCATCCGCGGGATCCACGGGCTGGGGCGCGATCCTCTTGGGCCCATCCGCGGGATCCACGGGCTGGGGCGCGATCCTCTTCGTCTGACCGCCGTCCACCTGAGCTGGCGCCTGGGTCTGCGCCTGGGTTTGCGCCGCCCTCTCCGCCGCCGCCTTGGCCGCCTCCGCCGCTACCCTCGCCCTCTTCTCCGACGACAAAACCCTCCGCGAGGGTAACACGTGCGCGATGTGCTCCGGGACCTCCTCCGGGGCCAACACCTTGCCCAGCTCGCTCTCCGTGAACGTCAGCGCCGAGCAGTACCCGTCCGAGGAGCTCACCACCAGCTTCATCCCGCACGGCGACCACGCCGCGTCGGTGATCGTGGCGTAGTGTAAGCCCGACACGAACGCCACGGGCGTTTCCTTGGTCGTGTCGTACACGGCCACGGTGTCGGTGGTGCACACGGCGAAGACCACGCGGTACGGGAGGTCGACCGTCGGAGCCGGCTCGGCGGAGACGGCGGCTTCAGCGTCCGACGCGGGTTTAGCGCCTCCATCCGCGGGGATTGCCACGTCACCCTCGGCACCCTCGCGCACAGCTGTGTCGGCACCCTCGGCACCCTCCGCCTTGACCTCCTCATTCACCTTGACCTCCGTTTCCTTCACCGACGCGTCGTCCGCTCGCTCCGGCGCGGGTGTCGCGGGCGCGTCCACCCCGGGCTTTTGGTACAACGCCGGCGAGAACCGCACGCACACCGCGGGGGCGACGCACGGCAAACGCATCGCGGGCCGGGCGAACCTCCCGCGCTGGTAGAGGTACGTCGCGTGTTCCTCACCCTTGTGCGGTTCCCTGTGCACGCCGGCGGGAATCGCGAGGAACGATCCGCACGGCGACCACGCCAGCCGCCGGAAGAAAGATTCCAGCGTATCGTCCTGGAAGAGCAGCCCTTTCGTTCCCACCGCGCGTCGTATCTCCTTCTGGCACACCAGCTTCTTGCACCAGCCGCCCAGCTGCGTAGGGTCCACGGGCACCTTGGATCGCGGGGTCGTGGCGTACACGTTGACCTTTCGATCGCCCGACGCGGAAGCTACGAATTCGCCTTGGGGATCCCACGCCACGCCTTGGACGTAGTGCTCGTGTCCCTCGAGGCGGATCAGGCCTCGTGCGGTGGACTCGCTCCACACGATGGATGAGTTATCGACGGACCCGGTGACGAGCGCGGCGCCGCCTGGGGCCCACGCGAGGTCCTGGACGTCGTCGGAGTGTCCTCGGAGTGTGTTTGCGGTCTTCCATGATGTGAGATCGCCGTGGAGGTTCTTAGTGCCGTCGGGCGCGCGTCTCCAGAGGAGGACCTCGCCGGTGTCGCCCCCCGACGCGAGGATGTCGCCTCCCGGGGAGAATCGCACGACGTTGACGGCCTTGGTGTGCGCGGTGAGGGTCTCGAGGTGCGTCACGTCGGCGTTCCCGTCGGCATCTTCACCGAGGGACCAGAGCTTCACCTCCTTATCGGCGCCACCGGTGACGAGGCGGCCGGTGGCGGGGTCGAAGTCGACGGAGAACACGGGCGCGGGCTTGGGGGCACCCGCGGTGCTCTCCGCCTTCGCGTGCCACAGCACCTGGATGGTCTTGACCTTCATCGTCGTGCCAGGGCGCGCGCGATCTGTGATGGGGGGTGCCGGCAACACACCACACTTTTTCAAATTTTTCTGGCCGATACCAGCCAAACAGAAATGGCGTGTCAGCAGTGTCGGAGCCCTTCGCGCCCCCACTCTTCCACGCGCGTCCCCACACTGTCAAAATGTTGCGCACGTCGATGCGAGCCCCTCGGTCGTCGCTGCGGTGGCTCGTCCCCGTGCGATTCACGGACCCGGGCGGTGCGTCGTCTCCATCACAGTCTGGGCACCACTCGAGTTCTACCACACTTAGGGCGGAAGCCACAGATCTGTGTCGCGTCGGGCATCCATCCGAACGCTGCCGAGATTCGGTGCACCGCCGATGGATTCGGCACATAAACTTCGCCAGCGGCGGCATCAAAGGCATGGAGGGGTTCCTGAAGCAAGAAAAGCTACGGGAGAAGGTTGAGCAGATGCAAGACGCACGAGCCAAAGCGGAGCGGTACGCGGCGGAAAAGGCAAAACAAAATGATGATTCAACGAACAACCCCGAGCAACCCCACCCGCCTCCTTGGGAAGCCCCGCCGCCCCCGATGGGCGTGCAGGCGATGGCGGAGGCGAGGATAACCGAAGCCATGAACGCCGGCGTGCTGGACAATCTCGCGGGGAAAGGCAAACCACTGGCGAGAGACGCGTCCACGGAAACACCGTGGGACGTAGACGCCGGCAACGCCGCTTTGAACCGAGTTTTGAAAGCCGCGGGGTACAAACCCAAGAGTGTGGACGCGATGAATCGGCTGAAACTGAAATCTGAAGTGCTTGGGAAAGTGCTGGCACGGTTCGACGGCGCCAACGCGCACGCGGCACTGCTCGACAAAGACGTCAAGCTGGCGTACCGAGAGAAGGAGTCGGCGGCAAAGGAGTATAACCAATCGCTCATCGTGGATCAGGAGCAGTACGGAAGCGGGTGGCCGCTCCGGCCCGCGAAGATAGGCACCCTAGAGGAACACGTGGTGGACGCGACACGGAACACGTGAGGGACGCGCGCTTCACGGTGATGGTGATGATCTTAGTCTATAGTGTTGGCATTTCATCTGAGGTGCTCCGCGTATTCCTCGGCGTATTTCTCCCACATCAGGCACTTGTTGTCCACCAGGTACTGCAGGCAGTCCCATTGTTTGGTATCGGCGGCGTAATGGCACGTGGACCAGTCCCAAGGGCACCCGTTCTCGTGCAAGTACTGCAGAACGGGCAAGTGCCCATTTTGGGCGGCGCAAAGGCACGCGTCCCAGTCCCAAGGGCACCCGTTCTCGTGCAAGTACTGGAGAGCGGGCAAGTGTCCATGATGGGCTGCGTAACTGCACGTGGACGCACTCCAATCACGGTTGTTCACTCGCGCCCATTTCAGCAGCCTTACACTCCCCCGGGAAGCAGCGTAGTTGCATACGTAGTTCGCAGCTTCTTCACCAAGAAGTCCAACGACTCTCTCATAGGGTAGAGACAGAGCTTCGTCGTTGTCCATCAGGCCTATGACACGAGTACTCCTGACCAACAGGCCTAGGACACGAGTACTCCGCGGAAGCATGGGCAGGAACGCGTCTAAGTCGAACCTGAGAGGGTACGCAGCAGCAGTCTTGGAGGCGTCCCTCCACAACTTGCTCACCCGAGCGAGGTTGACGCGGGTCTTGACGCACTGCACGTGGGAAAACACCACGGTCGCGACATCCAGGCCGGGATCGAAGGTGGGAATGGTGGGACGGTTTGTATAGAGCTTCCACATGTCGCTTTGGGTCGACATGGTGAGGCGGTGCGAGGGCGAGTGTTGGTGCGTCGTGGCTTTTCTCGGACGGTGTTCTGAAATTACCTTCCAAAAAGTTGTTGCTCGTGTCGTTGCTCACGGAACCCCCTCGTGCACTCCACCTCTCGCGCCCGCGCCTCTTCTCGCCCGAGACACGGTGACGCGACAATGAGCGACAAGGTGACGGTCGTCTCCGCGCCCCACGCGAAGGCAGCCAAACCCGGTCCGTGGTGCAACACCACCCCCACGCTCCTGCAGCGCGCCAAGCACAGGCGTCACTCCCTCGGCGACCTCAGACACGAGCTGCTGGCGCCCAGGTCGGTCGCCGACGAGCCGACGCGAGCCGCCGCGGTCGTATCGAAGGACACGACCCCTACGGCGGCGGCGAAATGCCAAGACGTGGGAGTTCCCGCGGCGTGAGGCACGGGCTCGGCACGGGCTCCCAGTCTGAAATAACAAACGCGGCGAATAAAGACGAGAGAGTCGGGACTCGAGAGACTTGGAACGAACGAATGAATGAATGAATGAATGAATGAATGAAGAGTCAAGAGAGCCCTCTTGATGGCTGCGATGCGTCTACTACGTCACGCGCGTGTGGCACTCACGCGTACGCGAACCTGGCGGCGAGCGCGCGCGCACCCGCCGACCCGAACCTCGCCGCGGAAGAAACCTTCTTCCCGGCACTCGCCGACGCCTTCCCCCCGCGCCGTCCCCTCCCCGACCTCCCCGCGGAAGCGGACGCCTCCACGGACACGGACGCCGCCGCCGCCGCCGGCGGCGGCGCCGCGCCCCCGACGCCGTCCTTCCCGTACCTCAAAACCCCGCACTGCTCCAAGGTGATCCTCTGGAACGTCAGACCTTCCTGCCTCGCGTCGCCGAGTTGTTCCAGAGCCATTAACACGTTCCATCCCTCAATCACCTGCCCGAACGCGACGTGCGAGCCGTCGAGCACCTCCGGTTCGACGCGCGGGTACGTGATCATGAACTGGCTGCCGTTACAGTTGGCCGAGCCGGGGTTGAACATGGTGAGGATCCCCGCGGCGTCGTGGGTGTACGTGTCCATGGCTTCGTCGTCGAAGTACGGGCCTGTTTCCGGGTTACTATAGATGCTCTGCCCCCCCGGCGCGGCGTCGGGAAGTAAGGACGCGAAGTCGAAGAAG
>Ga0209631_10008313_pt1 | contig 10154 bp, 11 predicted proteins | sample COG_08_FD_184752 | JGI IMG/M metagenome (GOLD analysis project Ga0209631, IMG submission 184752) | Pelagic Microbial community sample from North Sea - COGITO 998_met_08 (SPAdes) (version 2) | ecosystem: Environmental > Aquatic > Marine > Neritic zone/Coastal water | place: Helgoland, sampling...
CCCCCTTACTTATAATTAATGATAAAAAGATACTCGCGAAAAGAACTTACTGATATTTGGTCAGAAGAAAATAAATACAAAATTTGGCTAGATGTCGAAGTTGCTGCAGCACAAGCAATGGAAAAGCTTAAGCAAATTCCAAGAGGTGTTTCCTCTGTCGTAAGAAAAAAAGCTAGAATAAATGTAAAAAGAATTCATCAAATTGAAAGTCAAGTTAAACATGATGTAATTGCTTTTTTAACCTCTATTACTGAAAAAACTGGAATTAAAGCAAGATATCTTCATCAAGGTATGACTTCATCCGATGTGCTAGATACAAGTTTTAACATTCAGTTAGTTCAGTCTGGAAAAATTATTCTTAAAGATTTAGATCAAATTTTAAAAGTACTAAAAAAACAAGCAAGAAAATATAAATTTACACCGTGCATGGGTAGAAGTCACGGCATCCATGCTGAACCAATTACTTTTGGTTTAAAGCTAGCATCATTTTATGAAGAGTTTAAAAGAAATAGGAAAAGATTAGTTGATGCAATAGATGAAGTTTCTACTTGTGCTATTTCTGGTGCTGTGGGAACTTTTGCAAATATAAATCCAAATGTTGAAAAATACGTTGCAAAGAGTCTTGGTTTAAAAGTTGAGCCTATATCAACTCAAATCATTCCAAGAGATCGTCATGCTTTTTATTTTTCTGTTTTGGGAATTATTGCTGGCTCAATAGAGAGAGTGGCTACTGAAATAAGACATTTACAAAGAACAGAAGTTTATGAATTACAGGAATATTTTTCAAAAAATCAAAAAGGTTCTTCAGCAATGCCACACAAAAAAAATCCTATACTAAGTGAAAATTTAACTGGTCTAGCAAGAATGGTTAGAAGTGCTGTGATCCCTGCCCTAGAAAATATTGCTTTGTGGCATGAAAGAGATATTTCCCATTCAAGTGTTGAAAGAAATATTGGGCCAGACGCTAATATAACAATAGATTTTGCTTTAGTAAGATTAACAAATATTTTAGATAATATGATTGTTTATCCAAAGAAGATGTTAGAAAATTTAAATATTACTAAAGGATTAATTTTCTCTCAAGAGTTGATGCTTGAATTAACAAAAACTGGATTAAGTAGAGAAAAATCGTACAAAATGGTTCAAAGTTACGCAAAAAAATGTTTTGCTGAAAACTTGGATTTGTTTAATGTCATCCAGTCTGACAGATATATAATGAGTAAAATTTCACCAAATAAATTAAGAGCGATTTTTAGTTATTCTAAACATTTTAAAAATGTAAACTTAATTTTTAGAAGAGTATTTAAATAATGAAAAAAGGTAAAAAACTTTACGAAGGAAAGGCTAAAATTATTTATGCAACTCAAGATAAAGATTTAGTTATTCAGTATTTTAAAGATGATGCTACAGCTTTTAATAATCAAAAAAAAACCACTATAGAAGGTAAAGGAGTTCTAAATAATAGAATTTCAGAACATATCCTTTCAAACTTATCCCAAATTGGAATTAAAAATCATTTAGTTAAAAGACTAAATATGAGAGAACAAGTTATAAAATTAGTGGAAATTATTCCTATCGAATTTATAGTTAGAAATGTAGCAACAGGGTCTCTTACCAAAAGACTTGGAATTGAGGATGGTACTGTTCTTAAAGAACCTTTAATTGAATACTGCTTAAAAGATGACAAACTTGGTGACCCTCTAGTAGCAGAGGAACATATCTACGCATTTGAATGGGCAACAAAAAAAGAGATAGAAAAAGTAAAAAAGATCATTTTAAGAATTAATGATTTTATGATTGGAATGTTTAGAGGAATTGGAATTAAGTTAATTGATTTTAAATTAGAATTTGGAAGATTAAAGATTAATGGAAAAGACGATGTGATCCTTGCTGATGAAATTAGCCCAGACACATGTAGATTATGGGACTCGTTAACTGACAAAAAACTTGATAAAGACAGGTTTAGAAAAGACCTTGGAGATCTAATTCCAGCCTATACAGAAGTTGCTAAAAGATTAGGAATTCTTCATGAGCAATCAAATGTATCTGCTGTAAATATAACCAAGTTATCATCTATCAAAAAAAAAAATAAATGAAAGTTTCTGCTATAATAACTCTTAAACAAGATGTTTTAGATCCTCAAGGTAAAGTTATTCATCAAACATTAGATGGTATGGGATTTAAAAATATAAATGAAGTTAGACAAGGTAAGTATTTTGAAATTGATGTTAAGGAAAATGATTCAATAAAAGCTAAAAAAGTAGTTGAAGATATGTGTAAAAAACTTTTAGCAAATCTAGTAATTGAAAATTATAAAATTATTGAGACACAATAATTAATGAAATCATCAGTAATAACCTTTCCTGGTTCAAATTGTGATAGAGACATAGATGTTGCTCTTAATAAGTTTGGATTCAAAAATAAAATGGTTTGGCATGATGACAAAGAACTACCAAAAAGTGACTTAGTTGTTTTGCCTGGTGGTTTTTCTTACGGTGACTATCTTCGTTGTGGAAGTATGGCATCGAAATCTAAAATAATGCAATCAGTTATAAACTTTGCAAAATCTGGTGGCTTGGTAATGGGGATCTGTAATGGTTTTCAAATATTAGTTGAAACAGGACTAGTTCCTGGTGTTTTGTTGAGAAATAAATATTTAGAATTCATTTGTAAAAATGTTTTTGTTAAAATTGATAATAAAGAAAATCCTTATTTTAAAAATTTAGATAAAAATATTTTTGAATTTCACATTGCTCATAACGAAGGAAACTATTTTTGTACAAAAGATCAACTTAAAGAAATTGAGGATAATGGCCAAGTAGCTATTTATTATTGTAATAACATCGGCAAAACAGAAGATCTTTATAACCCCAATGGATCTACAAATAATATTGCAGGTATTTTTAATAAAGAAAAAAATGTTCTTGGTATGATGCCACATCCTGAAAGAATGATTGATCAAAGTCTATCTGGAGAAGATGGATCTATTTTTTTTAAAAACTTAATAAATAATATTAAATAATGTTAGTAAATGAAAAAGTAGCTATTGAACATGGTCTTAAAGCTGACGAATATAATAAAATTTGTGATTTATTAAAAAGAACACCAAATATCACTGAACTAGGAATATTTTCAGCAATGTGGAATGAGCATTGTTCTTATAAATCATCTAGACTTCATTTAAAAAAACTTCCTACCTCAGGAAAAAAAGTCATTCAAGGTCCTGGTGAAAATGCAGGAGTGATAGATATAGAAGACGGTGATGCAATAGTTTTTAAGATAGAAAGTCATAACCATCCATCATTTATAGAGCCTTACCAGGGTGCTGCCACTGGGGTTGGAGGAATTATGAGAGATGTTTTTACGATGGGTGCCAGACCTATTGCTAATTTGAATTCAATTCATTTTGGCTCACCTCAACATAAAAAAACAAAAAACTTATTAAGAGGTGTGGTTCATGGTATTGGAGGTTACAGTAATTGTATGGGTGTACCAACGGTTGCTGGTCAAACATCATTTGATAGCTCATATAATGGAAATATTTTAGTTAATGCTATGACATTAGGATTAGTTAAAAAAGATAAGATATTTTATTCTAAAGCTGCAGGTTTAAACAAACCAGTAATCTATGTTGGGTCTAAAACTGGTAGAGATGGTATTCATGGTGCTAGTATGGCATCAGCAAGTTTTGATGAAAAAATTGAGGAAAAAAAACCTACAGTTCAAGTGGGAGATCCATTTACAGAAAAACTTCTTCTTGAAGCTTGTTTAGAGTTAATGGCTGGAGACTCAATTATTGCAATTCAAGATATGGGTGCTGCAGGCCTTACATCTTCAAGTATAGAAATGGCATCTAAAGGAAACTTAGGAATTGAAATAAACCTCAATAAAGTTCCTTGTAGAGAGACAAAAATGACTCCTTATGAGATTATGCTTTCTGAGAGCCAAGAGAGAATGTTGATAGTTTTAGAAAATGGAAAAGAAGAATCAGCAAAAAAAATATTTGATAAATGGAATTTAGATTTTGCTGTGATTGGTAAAACTACAAATACAAAAAATATAGAATTATTTTTTGATGAAAAAAATGTTGCAAATATACCTGTTAATACTCTAGTTGAAAATTCCCCCATGTATGATCGAAAATGGAAAAAATCTAAATTACCAAAAAAAAATAAAATTAAAAAAGAGACTCTTAATAAATTAAAAATTAAAGATATTTTAGCAAAAATTTTATCAAATCCTAATGTTTGTAATAAAGAATGGATTTGGCAACAATATGATCACACAGTAATGGGAGACACTATTCAAAAACCTGGTGGTGATTCTGGTGTAGTAAGAGTTCACGGATCTAATAAAGCAGTTGCAGCATCTGTAGACTCTTCAGCGGTATATTGTTGGGCCCACCCATTAACTGGAGGTAAACAAGTAGTTGCCGAAAGTTGGAGAAATTTAGTTTCAGTTGGAGCAACACCAGTGGCAATAACAAATTGTCTAAACTTTGGGAGTCCTGAAAATGAGGATAATATGGGTGAATTTGTGGAATGTGTTCAGGGAATTGGTGAAGCAAGTAAATATTTAGATTTCCCAGTGGTTTCTGGAAATGTTTCTTTCTACAATCAAACAAAAGAAATTGGAATTAAACCAACTCCATCAATCGGAGGTATTGGTTTAATTAAAGATTATAAAAAAATGGTTACAATGAATTTTAAAGAAATTAATAATTTAGTAGTACTAATAGGAAAAACAGAAGGTCATATAGATCAAAGTTTATTTGCTAGAACTATTTTAGACGAAAAAAATGGCCCTCCACCAGAAGTTAATTTATTTAACGAAAAAAATAATGGTCAATCACTGCTAAGCTTAATTGAAAAAGGTTATATTAAAAGCGCTCATGATGTATCATTAGGAGGTATACTTACTGCGGTAAGTAAAATGTGTATTAAAGGAAACAAAGGAATTAAATTAGAAAAATCTAAAAACTTGATGAATGATATTGAATACTTCTTTGCTGAAGATCAAGGTAGATATATTGTTGAAATTAACCAAAAAGACTTAAAAGAAGTTTCTAAAATTTTGAATAAAAACTCGGTTCATCATGAAAAACTAGGAACCATTGTTGATAAAGATGTAATTATCAATGAAAAGACAAAAGTTACAATTGACGAATTAAAAGCATTTTATAATAATTGGTTAAAAAATTATATGAGCTCATAATGGCAATGGATTTAAAAGAAATTGAAAAGTATATTAAAGAGGCTATGCCTGACGCTATAATAGAAATTCAAGATTTAGCTGGTGATGGAAATCATTATTCTGCAACAGTAACATCTTCACAATTTTCAGGAAAAAGTAAAATAGAACAACATAAAATGGTATATAATTCTTTAAAAGGTAAAATGGGGAATGAACTACACGCTTTAGCAATTAAAACAAAGGAACAATAATGGACGATCAAACTAAAAATGTAATTCAAAATCATATAGATAGTAATGAAGTTTGTTTATTTATGAAAGGAACACCTGATGCACCACAATGTGGATTTTCTATGGCTGTTACAAATATGCTTAAAATTTTAGAAGTAAATTTTAAAGGTATAAATGTATTAGAAGATCAATCTATAAGAGAAGGTATTAAAACTTTTAGTGACTGGCCAACAATTCCTCAACTTTATATTAAAAAAGAATTTGTTGGAGGATGTGATATAGTTAAAGAAATGTATGAGAATGGTGAACTTAAAAAGGTGTTTGATAATAAAGGAATTAACTATAAAAAGTAATTTTATCTAGAATAGTATTCAATTACTAAATTCGGTTCCATTACAATCGGATATGGAACTTCTTCAAATTTCGGAATTCTTACAAATTTGAATTTTTTATTTTTTTCATCCATTTGGATATATTCTGGAGTTTCTCTTTCTTTATTTGCAAGAGCTATATCGATTATTGCTAATTGTTTTGATTTATCTCTAATTTCAATGGTATCTTCTTCTTTAACTGAGTAACTAGCTATATTAACTTTTTTTCCATTAACTTTTACATGACCGTGATTAATTAATTGTCTTGCTGAAAATATAGTTGTAGCGAACTTTGCTCTATAGATAACAGCATCTAATCTTCTTTCTAGTAAACCAATTAAATTTTCACTTGTATCACCTTTAAGCATACTTGCTTTTTTATAAATATTTCTAAATTGTCTCTCATTAATATTACCATAATAAGCTTTAAGTTTTTGTTTAGCTTGTAATTGAATTCCATAATCTGATGGTTTTGAGGATTTGCTTTGACCATGTTGACCGGGTCCATAAGCTCTAGTATTAAAAGGGCTCTTTGGTCTTCCCCAAAGATTAACCTTTAATCTTCTATCTACTTTATGTTTAGAGTTTATTCTTTTTGTCATTTAATATTCGGCTTTATAAACCTACCCTTAATTTTGTCAATCAACGTTTTTTACCCAAACTTGCAAATACACTTGATAATATACGTGTTTCTTTGTCAGATAAGTCCATCTTGTAAAAAATATTTCTCAAATTTTCTAACATTATGGGTTTCTTTTCTTTTGGTTTAAAGAAATTTATTCGATCTAAATTTTTTATACATAGATTTACCATTGATTGTATATCTTTTTTAGAAGCTGTTTTAACTTTTTGAGATTTTTTAAAAGGTAAACTTTTTAAATTGATTATACTTGATACATATTGAGCAATTACAATCAAACTATGCGAAAGGTTAAGTGATTTAAAAACAGGATTAGTTGGGATTTGCAAAGTAAAATTAGCATAGCTAATCTCTTCATTAGATAATCCTGAAGCCTCTGAACCAAACAAAAATCCTATTTTTTTTTTAAAATTTATTTTTCTTAAATCTTCTAATTTAATATGTTTTATATTTTTATTTCTAAAACGTGCTGATGTAGCTATTAAATAATCTATATTCTTAATTGATGGTTCAATTGAACTAAAAACTTTGCTTTTTTTGATAATATCTTTTGCTCCAACTGAAGTAGCTAAAATTTTATCATTTGGATATATTGGCTTAGGATTAATTATAGACAATTTATTAAAATTAAAATTTTTCATGGCCCTTGCACAAGCACCAATATTTTCAGAAAGTTGTGGCTTATGAAGAATAAATGTAACGTTATTAAATGACATTAAAGACTTGCTGGAGCATTATCTTTGAATAATTTATAATCTAAACTATCTACTAATGCTTTAAATGAAGCGTCTATAATGTTAGTAGAAACACCTATTGTAAACCAATTTTTTCCATTTGAGTCTGTACTTTCTATTGAAACTCTAGTGACAGCTTCAGTTCCAGTATTTAAAATTCTCACTTTATAATCAACAAGTTTTAAATCTTTTAAATATTTTGAATATTTTGCTAATTTATCAACATTATTCCTAATAGCATTATCTAAAGCATTTACTGGACCATTACCTTCTCCTTCACAAAGAATTTTTTCTCCGTCGACTTCTAATTGTGCTTTTGCTGATGAAATTATTTTACCAGCAGAATTTTTTTTAACAGAAACATCATATTCAGTAATTAAAATATATCTTGGGATTTCACCAATTATTCTTCTAGCTAAAAGTTCAAATGAGGCATCAGCTCCATCATAACTATACCCTATAAATTCTCTATCTTTAACTTCGTTTAAAAGTTTCTTAATTTTAGGATCATTTTCATCAATGTTGATGTTTATTGTTTTTAATCTAGAGATAATATTTGATTTACCAGATTGGTCTGAGATAACTATATTTCTGTTATTCCCAACATCTTCTGGCTTAATATGTTCATATGTTTTTGGATCCTTTTGAACCGCTGATACATGCAAACCTCCTTTATGAGAGAAAGCTGCTGCCCCAACATATGGTAAATGCATATTTGGTTTTCTGTTTAATACTTCATCTAGAAGTCTAGAACATTGAGTCAAACTTTTTATGTTACTAGATTTAATTCCAGTTTCAAATTTTGATGAAAAATCATCTTTTAAAAAAAATGTTGGAACTAAAGACATTAGATTGGCATTTCCACATCTTTCTCCAAGTCCATTAATTGTTCCTTGAATTTGACGGACTCCAGACAATACAGCTGCTAAAGAATTTGCTACTGCATTTCCAGTATCATTGTGAGCATGAATTCCTAATTTTTTTCCTGGTACAATTTTTGTTACTTCGGTAACTATCTGAGAAACTTCATGAGGTAGAGTACCACCATTTGTATCACACAAAATAATCCATCTAGCTCCTTGGTCATAGGCAGCTTTAATACACTCAATTGCATATTTTGAATTAGCCTTGTATCCATCAAAAAAATGTTCAGCATCAAACATGAACTCCTTTTTAGCTTTAACAAAATGTTTTGCACTTTCACTTATATTTTCTAAGTTTTCTTTATTCGATATCCCCAATGCAACATCCACATGAAAGTCCCAAGATTTACCAACTAAACATACTGCAGGTGTATTTGAATTTAATAAAGCTGATAAACCTGTATCGTTATCTGCGCTATGACCTGTTCTTTTAGTCATTCCAAAACAAGTGAGTTTAGCATTTTTAAATTTATGTTTTTTTTGAAAAAATTCTGTATCTGTTGGATTTGCTCCTGGCCATCCTCCCTCTATATAATCAACACCAAGGTTATCTAAGGCCTGAGCAATCTTTTCTTTATCTTCAATCGAAAAGTCTACACCTTGGGTTTGTGCACCATCCCTTAGTGTCGTATCAAAAATGTATAACCGTTCTTTGCTCATTTAAATTTCCACAGTGTTTTACCATCTTTATCCTCTATTAAAACACCTTTATCAAAAAGTTCATCTCTAATTCTGTCAGCTTCCTCATAGTCTTTATCTGCTCTAGCTTTATTTCTTAAATCTATTTTACTATTTATTTCTGCTTCACTTATTAAAGCTTTGTTTTTTTTATAGTTTTCCCATTGTTTGTTATCTTCATTTAATAAACCTACAAATTTACATGCTGAAATAAATAGTTCTTTGTCTTCGCCCTTATTGGCTCTTTCATAAAGTTTATGAAGATTGGCAATATATCCAGGTGTATTTAAATCTTCATATAAAGGTTTTAATACTTCTTCTGTTATTTGTGCAGATTTAATATCTGATGAATAAATACGATACCATTTATCTAATGTATTTTGACAATCATTAATTAATTTATCATTCCAATCTAACGGCTGCTTATAATGTGCACTCATAAGAGCTAATCTCAAAACTTGTCCGCTTATCTTGCTTCTAAAATCTTTTATTTTAAGAATATTACCCTGAGACTTAGCCATTTTTTCATTGGACAGAGTAATAAATGCATTATGAACCCAATACTTTGCAAAAATTTTTGAATCATTTGCACATCTAGACTGAGCTATCTCATTTTCGTGGTGAGGAAATATCAAATCTATTCCACCACCATGAATATCGAATTCGTTTCCTAAAAATTTTTTTGACATTGCTGAGCATTCTAAGTGCCAACCAGGTCGTCCCTTTCCCCAGGGAGAATCCCAAGAAGGTTCATTTTCAACAGAAGGTTTCCATAAAACAAAGTCTTCTGAATTTTTTTTGTTATCACTTACTTCTACTCTTGATCCAGCTATTAAATCCTCTAATTTCTTATTGGATAATTTTCCATAATCAGAAAACTTTTTAACCTCAAAATAAACATGATTATTATTTTCATAAGCAAAATCTTTTTTAATTAATTGATTTATCATTTCGATCATCAGATCAATATGTTCAGTAGCCTTAGGTTGATGAGTAGGATTTTCACAATTCAAAAACTTACAATCTTCTAAAAAGCTAGATATTACCTTTTCAGTTAATTCTTTTGTGGATATTTTTTTTTCTTGTGATGATTTAATTATTTTATCATCGATATCAGTAATATTTCTTACATATGTTACCTTTGAAAAGGTATTTTTCAATAATCTAAAAAGAATATCAAAAATAACTAGCGGTCGTGCATTTCCTATATGTGGATCATCATAGACAGTTGGTCCACAAACATACATTCCAATATGTTTTTTATCTTTAGGAACAAATTGTTCTTTTTTATTTGTTAAATTATTTGTTAAAAAAATATCCATTTTAGTTGATTAAGAAATATACCTTATTTATTGATTTGTTAATCTAATTGATTAACTAGGAAT
>Ga0209631_10008324_pt1 | contig 10147 bp, 5 predicted proteins | sample COG_08_FD_184752 | JGI IMG/M metagenome (GOLD analysis project Ga0209631, IMG submission 184752) | Pelagic Microbial community sample from North Sea - COGITO 998_met_08 (SPAdes) (version 2) | ecosystem: Environmental > Aquatic > Marine > Neritic zone/Coastal water | place: Helgoland, sampling...
GAAACTTAGTTTCGGACATATTAGCCTTTTGTATTAATTATAAAATTTAGTACTGACTACATAAAAACATTTAGATAATCTAATTCAAGATTTTTGAAATTTGAATTAAAACCAGGAATATCCTCTGAAATAATTGAATTATATTTTTCAAGCTGAATATTTACTTTTTTAATTAATTCATTTTTAACCATTATATCTTGAGCTGTTGGGCCAAAATCTCCACCTCGAAATGCAGAATTCAAATTCCCTAAATTATTAGTTAGTTTAACTCCATAATTAAGAGGGTCTTGATTACTCTGATTTTTAGTTTGATAAAGTTCATTTTCGATTAGATCTATAGATTCTAAAATTAATTTTGATTCATTAATTAAGTTTTTTGCTGATTCATCGTCAGCATAATCTGATTGAAACTTAGTAAGATCTTTTTTAATTTTTCTAATATTTTCTATTGCATTATGAGCTTCATCAACTACACCATTTATTTCATTTACAAATTCAAATTGAGCTTTTATATCTTCTATTGAACCTTCTGATGTAGGATCTTTATGAATTGTAAAATCTTGAGTTAATTCTGAATCATTTACACTTAGTTTTACAATATAATCTCCAGGAACTGTCTTTGCTCCTGAAAAATCTGCACCCCATAATACCATATTATCAAGCCTCTTTGCTCCAGAATACTTCATATCCCAAACAAATGAATTACCTCCCTTTTTTACTTTAATTGAATTCTCTTTGCCTTTATTTGAGAACTCTTTAATTAATTCTCCATCTGAAGAGTGGATTGAAAGATTTACTTCATCACTTTCATCGTTGTAGTTTGGAAGAAAATAGTGAATAATAACTCCATTTGGAAGATTTGTTCCAGCAGTTAATGATTTTCTTCCTCCAGCACCTCGCATTCTATAAGAATCTTTTGGCTTATAAAGTTTTTCTTCATCAATTGAACTAGATAACTGATGAATAACAGTCAAGTCATCAAGCATCCATATGCTTCTTCCCTGTGTTGCAACAATTAATGAATTATCTTTTATTGTAAGATCAGTTATTGGAACAATTGGTAAATTCTTTTGAAATTCATTCCAACTAGTACCTTTGTCATAAGATATATACATTCCAGTTTCAGTTCCTGCATACAAGATGTTCTCATTAGATTTATCAGCTCTTAATACTCTTGTAAAGTGTTCTTCATCAATTCCACTAGTTATAAGTTTCCAGTTTTTACCATAATCTTCAGTTATATATAAATATGGTGTGAAATCACCTAGTTTGTATCTAGTTCCAGCTACGTAAGCTGTACCTGTATCAAATGATGATGCATCAATGCTATTTATCATTAACCATTCTGGTATTTTTTTTGGAGTAACATTCTCCCAAGTTTTACCACTATCTTTTGTAAGATGAATCATACCGTCATCACTTCCTATCCACATAAGACCTTCTTGAATTGGAGATTCGTCAACTGCAAATATCGTAGCATAGTATTCAACACCAGTATTATCCTGAGTAATTGGTCCACCAGAGGAAACAAGTTTAGATTTATCGTTTCTAGTTAAATCTGGACTTATTGTTTCCCAGCTTTGACCTTCATCAATTGAAAGATGTACTTGATTTGAAAAAGTATAAAGCTTTGACGAATCATGTTTACTAAATGCAATTGGAAAATTCCAATTAAATCTATATTTCATTGCTTCAGCTCCTTCACCAAGTGTTGTTATTGGCCAAACATTTATTGCTCTAGATGTTTGTTTTTCGTGATTTCTTCTTTCAAGAAAACCAAGGTAGCTTCCACCATAAACAATATCATTATTAGTTGGATCAATCGCTATATGACCAGATTCACCACCTGCAGTTCTTTCCCAATCATCTTCACCTATGCTATATCCAAGGCTTCTATGATTTACCCTTTGAGTTGAATTATCTTGTTGTGCAACATAAATTCTGTAAGGAAATGAATTATCAGTAGTAACCCTGTAATACTGAGCAGTAGGTTGGTTGTAATAAGTACTCCATGTTTCACCTTTATCATAAGAAACCTGAGCACCGCCATCATCACCAATTATCAGTCTATTGTTGTCTTCTGGTGCGATCCATAAATCATGATGATCTCCATGAGGTGCATTGGATGATTTAAAAGTTTTACCACCATCATCGGAATAATGATAAGCAACATTCATCACATAGACTCCATCAATATCTTGAGTGTCAGCATATATTTTAGAATAATACCAAGCTCTTTGTCTTAATGATCTACTACTATTTGTGTAAATCCAATTTTTCCCACCATCATCAGATCTATAAACTCCACCTTTTTCCTGATTCTCAACAATTGCCCATACTCTTTCTGAATTTACAGGTGATACAGTAACTCCAATTACACCTAATATTCCGGATGGGAATCCTGAATTTGTACTAATTTTTGTCCAATTTTCTCCATTATCAATACTTTTCCAAAGATCAGAGCCATCACCACCACTACTTAAACTCGAAGGTGTTCTTTGAACTCTCCAAGTTGAGGCATAAAGGACCCTTGAATTATTTGGGTCTAACACAATTTCAAAAGCACCTGAAAGATTATTTGCATAAAGAACTTTTTTCCAATTTTTTCCACCATCTATAGATTTATAAACACCTCTATCATCAGTAGGCTTATATAAGTTCCCCATTACAGCAGCATAAACTATATTATTGTTTGATGGGTCTATAACAATCCTTGGAATATGTCTAGAGTTTGGTAAACCTGAAAAAGACCAAGTTTTCCCAGCATCGACACTTTTAAATACTCCATAACCTGAGGATACATTTCCTCTAATAGTAACTTCTCCTCCTCCAACATATATTACATTTGGATCATCTTTAGCTATGGCAATAGCACCAATACTTCCCCCAAAGAATCCATCAGAAATATTTTCATATGTTTCACCTCCATTTTCAGTCTTCCATATTCCACCCCCTGTTGCTCCAAAGTAAAACAGATTAGGATTACCAGGCACACCAACAACTGCAGCAGACCTTCCTCCTCTAAATGGCCCTATCTCTCTATATTCAACAGATTCATGAAGAACCTTATTGAATGTGGTGGAATTTTTTTTTGATTTTTTTTGCGAATGTAGACTTGTATTACTCATTAAAATTGCAAGCCCAATAATTGTAAAAAGATTAAATGTATTTTTTATCTTCATAATTGATATATTTATAAAACCAAATTAAAATAAAATATTTGAATATCACATATAGATAATACAATTTAGACTTAAATTACCCTAATGGACACCTACGCCAATATATTATTAATTACTATTCCTATTTTTCTTGTCTTGATTATTATTGAAATATCATATGGGGTATGGAAAAATGACTTAAAGCATTCTTACATGGATACCATTTCTAGCTTGAGCTCTGGGTTTACTAATTTAATGGTTGATATTTTGGGATTAGGAATAATTATTTTGTCCTATCCATTTTTTTATGAAAGATTGAAAGTAATAGAGTTAGAGGAAAGTGTACTGCTATATTTTATTGCATTTGTTTGTGTAGATTTTGCAAGTTACTGTCATCACAGGCTAAAACATTCAATTAATATTTTTTGGAATATGCATGTAATTCATCACAGTAGTGAAGAGTTTAATCTTGCATGTGCACTCAGACAGAGCATAACTAATAATCTTGGTATTGGAATTTTATTTTTAATTCCTGCAGCATTATTAGGTGTTCCTCATCAAATGATAATTATTTTAGGTCCTTTACATCTTTTTGGACAATTCTGGTATCATACTAGGCATATTGGAAAGTTAGGATGGCTTGAATATATATTAGTTACTCCTTCACAACATAGAGTTCACCATGCAATCAATAAAGAATATATAGATAAAAATTTAGCTGCTATTTTCTGTGTTTGGGATAGAGCTTTTGGAACATTTCAAGAAGAGTTGGATAATGTGCCCTGTGTTTATGGGACACTTAAACCTGTTCAGACTTGGAACCCTCTGTTAATTAATTTTCAGCATTTAAGTTATTTGATTGAAGATGCTTGGCATACTAAAAATATTGGTGATAAATTTAAAATATGGTTTATGCCAACAGGATGGAGACCGAAAGATATTATAGATAAGATTCCAAGAAATATAGTTGAAAATGTCTATGCCCAAGAAAAATATAAACCTAAGTATAACCTCTTGCACAAGGTTTTCGTCTCCTTTCATTTCCTTATACTAAATATTGTTCTTTATATTTTTTTAAATTCATTTGGCGATTTAACATTAGCTGATAAAATGGCTTATTTAATATTAATTTTTTCAACAATTTTTAGCTTTTCTTCAATTATGGATGGCTTTAAATGGTCAGTTTTATTTGAGTTCATTAGAATTAGCATTGGAATACTAATTATAATTTTTCAAGGAGAATTACAATTAACCTATAACCAACCAATTTTAATATTCCTTTTTAGTTATCTTGTAATCTCTATTCTGTTAAATTTTTTAGTGCTTAGATCAGTTCCAGCACGTATTTTACAAGAAATTCGATAAATATTTTTTTAGAAAAAAAATTAAATTAAATTTGCAGTTAATTGGCCTATGGTGTAACTGGCAACACGTCTGTTTTTGGTACAGAAGAGTCTAGGTTCGAAACCTAGTAGGCCAACAATTTTATTATATCAATTATTTATAATAAATTTGCCGAGCATTTTGATACATCAGAGGCGACGTTTTGTCCCTCTTTTTTTTTTAAATAAAGTTAAGTAAATGGAAAACATATCACTATTAGACTCTTTTTCTGAATTCAAAGATGAAAAGACAATTGACAGAGTAACCTTAATGGTTATACTTGAAGAAGTATTTAGAAACACTCTTGAAAGAAAATTTGGTTCGGATGAAAATTTCGATATTATTATTAACCCTGATAAAGGAGATCTTGAAATATGGAGAAACAGAATAGTTGTCAAGGATGGCGAGGTTGAAGATCCTAATGCAGAGATTGAATTTAAAGAAGCAGTTAAAATTGAGCCTGACTTTGAAGTAGGAGAAGAAGTATCGGAGGAGTTTAAGTTAGTTGACTTAGGTAGAAGATCTATTCAATCACTTAGGCAAAACCTTGTTGCTAAGGTCTTTGAACATGATAGCAATAATATATTTAATCAGTTTAAAGACAGAGTTGGACAGATATTCACCGCTGAGGTACATCATGTCAGAGCTAGAGAGGTAATTCTTCTAGATGATGATGGAAATGAATTAATAATGCCTAAGGACAAACAAATACCCAAAGATTTCTTTAGAAAAGGTGACAATGTAAGGGGAGTGATTGAGATGGTAGAACTAAAAGGAACAAAACCAAGAATTATTTTTTCAAGAACTTCACCTTTGTTCTTAGAAAAATTATTTGAACAAGAGATTCCAGAAGTTTTTGATGGTTTAATTAGTATTAAGAAAGCTGTAAGAATACCAGGTGAAAAAGCAAAAGTTGCTGTTGATTCTTATGATGATAGGATTGATCCTGTTGGAGCATGTGTTGGAATGAAGGGTTCAAGAATTCATGGAATAGTAAGAGAGTTAGGTAATGAAAATATTGATGTTATAAATTATACTAATAATATTCAATTATTTATTACTAGGGCTCTTAGTCCTGCAAAAGTAAATTCTCTTAAAATTGATGAGGAGAAAAAAACTGTTCAGGTTTATCTTCATCCTGACGAAGTCTCAAGAGCAATAGGTAAAGGAGGGCATAATATAAGATTAGCAGGAAGGTTGACAGGATATGAGATAGATGTTTACAGGGAAGGAGCAGAAGAAGATGTTGAGCTTTCTGAATTTAAGGATGAAATTGATGCATGGGTTATTGAAGAATTTAGAAAAGTTGGATTAGACACAGCAAAGAGTGTTTTAGAGTTAAGTGCAGAGGATTTAATTAAAAGAACTGATCTTGAAGAAGAGACAGTATCTAGTGTCTTAAAAGTTTTAAAGGAAGAATTCGAAGACTAAAAAATATATATGCCATCACCAATAAGGTTAAACAAAGTTCTTAAAGAATTAAATATATCTCTAGATAGAGCTATTGAATTTCTTAGTTCAAAAAATATTGAAATAGAGCCAAGGCCAACCTCTAAGATTGATCAAGTTACTTACGATCTTATGCTAGATGAATTTCAAACAGATAAATCTGACAAGGATAAGCTTGAGGAAATTAATGTTAAAAAGAGAAAAGAGATAGAAGATAAGTTAGCAGCAGAATTAAGGCAGGAAGAATTAAAATCTGAAAAAGCTGCTGAAAAAGCTGCCGAAAAAGCTATTGAAAAAGATCTTAAACCAATTGAAAAAAAGGAGACACCTAATAAAGAGGCATCTGATTCTATTCCAAAAACTAAGGAATCTTCTACTGATGTTAAAGTAAATCCTGAAGATCCATCTAAAATTCAAACAAATTTCCGAAAGCTATCGGGCTTAAAGAAAACTGGAGAGGTAATTGATTTAGATTCAATTAAAAAGAAAGAAGATAAGGTAAAAGATAAAGTAGAGGAGTCTAAAAAGAAAAGAAGAAAAAGAATAAGTAAAGATGTCTCTAAGCCAAAAGATTTAGCTAATAGGTTCAATAAAAATACCAAACAGCCCACTACTGCTTCTCAAAAAGTAGAGCCTACGGCGGACGAAATAAAAAAACAAATTAGGGAAACTCTTGAAAAACTTCAAGGTAAGTCTTCCAAGTCGAAGAGTGTTAAATACAGAAAAGACAAAAGAGATCAAAGAAAAATTGAGACTGAAGAAGAAGAAGCTTTACAAGAAAAGGAAAGTAAAACAATTAAGATTACTGAGTTCATAACTGTTGGAGAAATTGCAACGCTTATGGATATAAGCTCTAATGATATTATATCTACATGCATGACTCTTGGTATAATGGTTACAATGAATCAAAGATTAGATTCAGAAACCCTTACTGTTGTTGCTGATGAATTTGGATACGAGCTAGATTTTATTAAAACTGATATTGAAGAAGAACAAGAAGAAGAACAAGAAGAAGAGGACCCTAAAAATCTTGAGGAAAGACCTCCAATAGTAACTGTAATGGGGCATGTTGATCATGGTAAAACATCTCTTCTTGACTTTATAAGGAGTTCATCTGTAACAGATGGAGAGTCTGGTGGAATTACACAACACATAGGCGCTTATTCTGTTTTAGTTAATAAGTCTAAAAAAATTACATTTTTAGATACACCTGGTCATGAAGCTTTCACTGCAATGAGAGCTAGAGGTGCTCAAATCACAGATATAGTAATAATTGTAATTGCTGCTGATGATAATATAATGCCTCAAACAAAAGAAGCAATAAGTCATGCTCAAGCAGGAGGTGTGCCTATAATTTTTGCAATAAATAAAATTGACAAAGAAGGTGCTAACCCCGATAAAGTTAAAGAATCTCTTGCATCAATGAACCTAGTAGTAGAAGATTGGGGTGGTAAGATTCAATCTCAAGATATTTCTGCATTAAAAGGACAAGGTGTTGATTCTCTTCTTGAAAAAGTTTTACTTGAGGCAGAGATAATGGATTTAAAAGCTAACCCTAACAAGAACTCTTCAGGATCAGTTGTAGAAGCATACTTAGATAAAGGTAGGGGCTATGTTTCAACTATACTTGTTCAAAATGGAACTTTAAAATTAGGTGATTATCTTTTGGCTGGAAAAACTAGTGGAAAGGTTAAAGCTATGTTTGATGAAGCAGGAAAGCCAGTTAAGTTTGCACCTCCATCAACTCCTGTATCTGTTCTAGGATTGGATGGCGCTCCTCAAGCAGGAGATCCTTTCAAAGTCCTTGAAGATGAAAAAGAAGCTAAAATGATCGCTTCTAAAAGGACACAATTAGGAAGAGAGCAGAATGTTAGAACACAGAAACAATTAACTCTTGATGAAATTGGAAGGAGAATTGCGATTGGAGACTTTAAGGAACTTAATGTAATTATTAAAGGTGATGTAGACGGATCAGTAGAGGCTCTGACAGATTCTTTTGAAAATTTATCAACTGAAGAAATTCAGGTAAATATTATATTTAAAGCTGTAGGGGCAATAACAGAGTCAGATGTTTTATTAGCTTCAGCCTCTGATGCAATTATTATAGGTTTTAATGTTAAGCCAACTGTTAGTGCTAGAAAGTTATCTGAGAAAGAGCAAGTAGACATAAGATTTTATTCAATCATTTATGATGCAATTAATGACTTGAAGGATGCTATGGAGGGGATGCTTTCGATTAAGTTTGAGGAGGAGAATACAGGAGATGCAGAAGTTAGAGAGACTTTTAAAATCTCCAGAATGGGTACTATAGCAGGTTGTATGGTAACTTCAGGAAAAATATTTAGAAACTCGAAAGTTAGAGTATTAAGAGCTGAAGAAATACTTTTTGATGGTAAGCTACTTTCTCTTAAAAGATTTAAAGATGATGTTAAAGAGGTAGCTAAAGGCTATGATTGTGGTATTCAGATTAATGAATTTAATGACCTTCAGGAGGGTGATATTATTCAGTGCTACCAGGAAGTTGAAGTAAAGAGAAAGCTATAATTCAGAAAGTTTTATAATAAAAGATCCAGGGTATATTCTTCTAATACCTTCTAATTTTTGAGAGGCAGTATCAATATTTTTATACTTTCCAATCCTTACTTTATAATTTGGTGTTTCAAAAATTAAATCTGTTTTGATTTCCTTAAAATTTTCCTTAAAATCATTTAAAATTGAATCTGCTACATCTAGACTTCCAAAATATATTTGAATTGTATAATAAGTTGATTCAAATATTCTCTTACTGTAGTCTTTTTTAATTTGAAAAAGATTTTTTGTTAATGTATCATTATATATCACATTTTGATCTTGAGCATTCAAAGAAGAATTACACAAAATAATTAGAGATAATAATGTAAAAAATTTATTTAATGACATAATATATTGCATCAAATTTACTAAAATGATATAACTTGTTATTTAGAATCATTATAAATTAAATATTTGTTTAATCTAGAGTTTTAAAAATGGCGTTTATGACTTAAATTTGTGCTGTTTAAAAAGTGTTTTAATCCGCTTTGATCTAATGAATAAAAACTTTATCGTCCCCAACTAATGTTACTGTTAAAAAGAATACTTTTAGTAACGCTGCTTTTACCTTCTATAAGCATTTCACAAGAAGCGGATATTCAAGCTGGAAAAAACTTATTCAATGCTAATTGTGCTGCATGTCATAAACTTAATAAAAAGGCTGTTGGCCCTGCGCTTAATGGTGTAACGGAGAAATATGATAAAGACTGGTTGTACAGTTGGATAAGAAAAGGATCACAAATGATTAAGGAGGGTGACCCTCAGGCTGTTGCAATTTGGGAAGAATATAATCGTGCAGTGATGACCAATTATCCTCAGTTCAATGATGAACAGATTGATAATATTTTAGCATATACAAATTTTACTCCTCCTCCTCCTACTAATGTTGCATCAGTTTCTACAGAATCAGTTGCTCAAGGCTCAAATATATCAGTGAATATTATACTAGGTGTAAGTATAGTAATTTTCACAATACTTGTTGTGATGTTATTTTTGGTTCAAAGAACTCTTATCAAGATTGCAAATGCAAGCGGTGTAAAGATTGAATCAGAGAAAAAAAATATTACCCCCTTATGGCAGACAGTAATTAAAAATCAATTTTTGCTTATCATAATGGTTGTAGGTCTCTTATTGTCTAGTGCCTATTTTACTTATGGTTATCTTATGCAAATTGGAATTGATCAAGGTTATGCACCTATTCAACCAATTCACTATTCACATAAAATTCATGCAGGAGCTAATCAAATAGAATGTAAATATTGTCATTCTTCTGCAAGAGTATCTAAACATTCAGGTATTCCAGCACTAAATGTTTGTATGAATTGTCATGAGTATATTGCTGATTACAACGGTGAGGAAGACTTAGAAAATGGATACACAAAAGATTTCTATACTAATGAGATTAAAAAACTTTATTATGCAGTTGGATGGGACGAAGAAAATCAAGTTTATACTGGAGACACTAAACCTGTAAAGTGGGTAAGAATACACAATCTCCCTGATTTTGTTTATTTCAATCATGCTCAACATGCTCAAGTTGCTAAAATTGAATGTCAAACATGTCATGGACCTGTTGAAGAAAT
>Ga0209631_10008325_pt1 | contig 10147 bp, 2 predicted proteins | sample COG_08_FD_184752 | JGI IMG/M metagenome (GOLD analysis project Ga0209631, IMG submission 184752) | Pelagic Microbial community sample from North Sea - COGITO 998_met_08 (SPAdes) (version 2) | ecosystem: Environmental > Aquatic > Marine > Neritic zone/Coastal water | place: Helgoland, sampling...
ATGATGGGTATTGGGTAATTTCACTTGATACTACATCTACTTTACCAAGTGGTGTAATTAGTGGTTCATCTCAATTAACTTCTTCTTATGATACAAGATATTCTTTAAGTGGTTCAAGTGGTGTATCTGATTATACTGATTTAACAAATATACCTGCTAATATTATTAGTGGTTCACAACAAATTACTGATTTAGGATTTATATCCTCATCACATACTGTAATTGATTCACTAAATACTTTTACAAGCTCAATACAAACTGAAGTAGATGGATTAAGTGCTACAACTTCTTCATACCTAACATCATTAGATGGTGGTATTATTAGTGGAAGTTCACAAATTACTGCTTTAGGATTTGTAAGTAGTAGTGGTGATAATACACCAGCAGGAACAATTAGTGGTTCACAACAGATTACTGATTTAGGATTTATTTCCTCATCAGATTCAACAACATCATTAAATACATTTACTTCTTCTATACAAACAGAGGTTGATGGATTATCAGCAGCAACGTCATCTTACCTAACATCAAGTGGTTCGGTAGATTTTACAGATATTACTTCAGTACCAAGTGGAATTATAAGTGGAAGTTCTCAATTAACATCTTCTTATGATACAAGGTATGCGTTAAGTGGTTCTGGTGGTGGAGATACTGATTTTGATGGAAATAGAATTGTATCACAAGAAAAATTACCAACGATGTTTACTTCATCGTTTAATCCAGGCACAAGTGGTTCAGTAGTAGATTTCTTAAACGCAGTATTTTATCCAAACTCAGACCCTGCTATAACAAGTGGTAATCAAACTATATCTGAATATAGTTCAAGTGGTTCACCAATATTTACTTTAGAAGCAACAGACCCTGAAGGACAGGCACTAACATTTGGTACAGGTTCAACATATACTGATGATTTAGTTAGAGTTGCATCCAATGGTGTTGTAACTTTAAATGCAGTACCAACATCTGCATCATTTAATACTGATTTAGTAGGTGGTTCACATGGACATACATTTATTGCAAAAACAACTGATACATTTAACTCATCAATTGAAAAAGATATTACAATATTTGTAACACCAAACTCAACACCTGTATTTAGAGAAACTTCTATTAGTGGAAATGTAATTACATCGGTAACTTCAAACTTAAATGAAAGTTCTGCTGATGATACTTTACTAAAACGAGTATTCTTTACAGATGCAAATGGAGATACAATAACAATACATTCATCATCAATTGATGGTAATCATTTTGAAGTAATAAAATCATCAACCTATGTTGATATCTTACAAAATACTGGTTCTTTAAATTATGAAGAACAGACAACATATAATTTCAGTATATCTGCATCGGATGAACACTATGAGTTAGGACAAGATTCTGATTCAATAGTTGTTTTACCAATTACTGTAAATGTAACTGATAACTTAGTACCAACTATTTCAAATCAATCACTATCATCTATAAATGAGAATTCATCTGATGGTACAACTGTTGGAACAATATCTGCAGCAGATAATGAAGGAGATACCATAACATTTGCTAATTTTACTTTATATAAGTTAGAATTAGATAATGTAAATGTATCAAGTGGTTCATATGGTGGTACTTCTCAATTAACAGACCCACATGAGAATCCATTCCAAATGAGTTCAAGTGGTGTAGTAACGAGAAAAGTAGGAGTTTACTTAAATTCCGATTTAATAAACGAATATCAATATACAGTTGAAGTTAAAGATTCATATAACGAATCATCTAACCCTGCAATCATCACAATACAAATTGATGATGATACACCTGCAATTATTTCTGATAACTGGTCAGCAGGACCGTATATTAAAGAATCTGAAGAAAATGGTACAACTATAAAAACAACAAACTATGGTTCTACTACTGCAGATTATAATTCAAATCAAAGTGGAGCATTTACATCATCAAATCCAGCAATTGTAATAAATGGTAGTGGTAATTTATCATTAGGAGTTGATTTGAGTGGTTCTGTAACACAAAGTGATGATTCATTGGATTCTGTAATTACATTTACTAATACTTTCGGTACAATAACGACTGATAACTTAAATGTAGATATAGTACACAATCATCATCCGAGTGCATCGTTCACATTACAAAATTCTAATCTAAATACAAATTTAGCAACAACAAATACAAACTTGGTTCTTGTTTCGATAACTGACACTGAAGGTGATACTCCTTATTCTGCTTCTTTATCTGGTACTGATGCGGGGAAACTCAATCTCAATTATACAAACTCAAATTCATCTTCTTTATACATTAGAGCAAATGAGAATTTATCAGCAGGGACCATAACTTATAACCTAAGAGTATCTGATTCTTATAGTGAAGTTTCAGATTACATAGGTAACACGATTTCAATCAATGATGTAGATACTGGTACACTTGGTGGAGATACAACCTCTCATATTATAGAATCAGCAAGAAATAATGATTCATTGAGAGATGCAAGTGGTTTTGAAGGTGGTAATACCTCTCAATTAACTGTTTCATACTCTGGTTCTGATGGAACTCCGAGTGTTCAATCATTTACTTCATCAAATCCATCGATAGATATTGATTCAAGTGGTAATCTTACCCTTGCAGTTGATATAAGTGGTTCACTTACAAGTTCAGGTGATACAATTTCATCTGATATTACATTCCAAGATAACTATGGTAATGTTGGTAGTGGTAGTTTAACAGTAAATGTATTTGGAAACTCACATCCAAGTGCTTCATTCACTAATAATAGTGGAGTTTACAATACAAACCAAGCAACATCAAGTGCATTGATAACATCTTTAACAATTACTGATGAAGAATCAGATACTCCATTCAGTATGAGTTTAAGTGGTACAGATGCAAACAAATTTAACATTGAACCACAAAATTCTAACACATCATCTATTCAATTAACTGCAGTTTCTGATTTAGATAGTGGAACTTACTCATATACTGCTTCAGTATTTGACCAATTTAGTGAAGTATCGCAATATGAAAGAGAAATAACAATAGCGGAAGCTGATTTAGGTACGTTATCAATAAATGGTACATTCTATGTTATAGAATCTGCTGTAAATGGTAACAACATCGTAACAAACTCAAATGGTAGAACAGGAACACAAGGAGATTTAGGAGTTTCATACTCACCTAACTATGGTTCACAAGTTGTACAAGAGTTTACTTCATCAAATGCATTTATTTCTGTAAATTCAAGTGGTAATTTATCAGTTGGAACAAACATAAGTGGAAGTAGTGAAACAAGCGGAGATAGTATTACCTCTAATATAACTTGGGCAGACCAACATGGTAATGTAGGTAGTGGTTCTATATCAGTTAATGTAACAACTAACAACGCACCAACTACAAGTTCAGTATCAACTCAGTTTGGAAACACAAATCAAGCATCTGGTTCAATTCAATTACTAGAATTAACAATAACTGATACTGAAAGTGATTCAATACCTAATTCTGGTCTTACTTGGACGAGTTATAATACAACTTATTTCTCTCCATCTATATCTTCACCTTATATGAGGTTAAGTGCTAATAATATTCAAGTTCCAAGTGGAAATTATCCTTGGAGTGCTTCATTACAAGATGAACATGGGTTCAACACAACATCAGTTAATGGTATATTAACAATAGTACAATCAGATACAGGTACTTTAGGAGGAGATACTTCAGTTTATGCAATTGAATCTGCATTAAGTGGTTCAGTATTAAGAGATGCGACTGGATTTGGAAATGGAAACGCATCAGATGTTGATGTATCTTATTCACCATCATATGGTTCACCAATAGTTCAATCATTCACTTCATCAAATGCAGCGATTGCAATAAGTGATAGTGGTGCAATGACATTAGCAGTTGATTTAAGTGGTTCAGTAACACAAAGTGGAGATACAGTAAGTACAACAATAACTTTTGATGACCAATATGGAAATGTTGGTAGTGGTTCAGTAACACTTAATGTATTTGGTAACCAATCACCAGCAGCTTCATTTGTATCATCATCAAATTATGAAAGTGATAATGCAACAAGTGGTTCTGATGCAGGTGCATTAGTAGTAACAGATACAGAATCTAATTCACCATTTACAATTACACTTGGTGGTACTGATGGTGGTAAATTTGATGTAAGTGGTTCAACATCACCATTTGAGATACAACCAACTGGTTCTTTAGAGGCCGGAACATACTCAATCAATATAGTAGTAACAGATACTTACTCAGAATCAGTAACACTATCAAACGAAACAATAACAGTTGACGCATCAGCAAATACAGGAATAGTTTATATTTATTATTCGAACTACGCTTCGGATGGTAATTACTCAAGTGCGTATAATGCAGTAATGGGTGCAAGTACCTTAAATAGTGATACTCCACCTGAAGTAACTGCTTATACTGCAAATACGGCATCACCGTATTATAAAATTAAAACATCGGTAGGTGATAGTTCATACTCACTTGCTGGTGGTAAAACAATGACACTTGCAGCCACTATAAGTGGTTCAGATTTTCCAACAATTATTTCTGCATCAGCAGGAAACATGAGTTGGGGAAGTGCTGTACAAACAGTATTTGTAATACCAAGTGGTTCAAGTATGACAAATGTACCAACTTCAATGACAGATGGGTTTGGAGGAAGTACCGTAGGAGAATATTGTTTAGTTCACTACGCCGATGGAACATCAGCACCTTTAGGACCATCTCCATCAGTAATTCATACACTTGATGTTGATGGAACACAAGGTGGGTTTGATAAGTGGCACGTATTAGGTGCTGCAATAAATAGTAGTGCAACAAATATGAGAGTTAAAGTAATACCAAGTAGTGGTTCAATAGGAGCATTTTAAAATGAAAGGAATAATATGCCATTTATAGGAGAAAGATTAGGGTTAACAACCGATGTTAAAAATGTAGGAACAACTGCATTATTGAATGTTGATTTCGTTAAAGGTGCATTTAAAATATATGCTTCCTCTGACTTAGTTGGTATATCTCCTAACCTATTTTCTGATAACCAAATAATATATGTTCAAGACAGTGGTTCATTATACAAAGCAGATGTTGTACTTGCAAATTTCATTGATACATTTGAAAATACAGTATCGTTTTCACAATTCTCATTCAATAGTGGTTCATTTACAAGTGCATCTTTTGATGGAACTGCAACACTAACATTATTTGGACAAAATTTAGAAGGTTCAGACCAAGTATCAATGTCTGTTGATTTATCTGCACTTACTGGTTCTGGTGGTGGAGGTGGAGGTAGTGGAGATATCACTGCGGTATTTACATCTGATGAAGGTATTACAGGAGGTGCATCAAGTGGAAATGTTGTATTAGAATTAGACCCAGGAGATGGTATTGTTTTAAACTCAAGTGGTATAAACGTAAGTACAGGTTCAACTCACTTTATTGATGGAGTGCAGAAAGTAGAAATAGATGGTGATACTTTTTAATTTAAAAAGTAAAACTTATATTTATAATAGTAACAAACACTATATAGTGTTTTAATTATGGGAATATTCCCGTTGAACAAAAATGGTTACATAAATAAAATTCAATAAAGGTTATTTAACAAAAAAATTATTTTAAATTAACATTTTAACAAAAAAAGGAAAAAATTAAAAATGGCACAAATTATTAAACACAGAAGAGGTAATCTTGAGGGATTATCATCTGCAACTACAAGAGCAGGAGAGCTCTTAGTAGTAACAGGTTCATCTGGTTTAGGAACAATCGCGAATGGTGATAGTTTAGTATTTGTTGGTATCGATGGTTCAACGGCTACTCCTGTAAATAAAATATTACAAGGAACAACCGTACCGAATTTAAGTGGAGCAGACTACAACACTCATGTTGATGGTATTCCATTTTACGATACTGATGATAACAAACTTTATATCCTTAACAAAGGTGGAAACATCGAAGTTAAAGCAACTCCTGAAACAGGTGGAACAGGACTAGTATCTGGTTCTAGTCAATTAGCAAACTCAAGTGTTTCTAATGAATCTTTAAATGCATATACTGCATCTAACGATACTACAAATAGTGGACAAGATACAAGATTAGACCAATTATCAACATTTACTGGTTCTATTAGTGGAGATTTTGTAGATAATGCAGAATTAGCAGCAGCAACAGGAGCATTAGAAACTTCTGATTCTGCTTTAGAAGCAAGAGCTGATAACTTAGAATCTTACACAGGTTCATTTGCAGCATCAGCTGTAACTTTAACTAACAAAACTATAAGTGGTGGGGATAACACAATATCTAATATTGGAAATTCATCACTTACTAACTCATCAATTACTATTAGTGGTACTTCAGTATCATTAGGTGGTGCAATTACTGATGAAGCATTATTTGGTGGAGTTGGTGTAGTAACTGGTTCAGCACAAGTTGTTTCTTTACTTTCTAACCAAGCTACTGATTTTGGTAGTGGTAGAATAAGTGGAGCATCTATTGGTGATATTGCAGGAACTTCAACTATTACAGGTTCATTTGTTGGAGATGGTTCAGGATTAACTGGATTAGCAACTAACTTAACAATTGATGATGAGGATGGTGCAACACAAGATGTTGACCTATTAGCAGATGATTTACAATTTTTAGGAACTGCAAATGAAATTTCAACTGCAGTAACTAAAGTTGGTAATGATGTAAGAGTAACAATGAGTTTACCTGATGATGTAACAATCGGAAACGATTTAACAGTTGTTGGTAACTTAGAAGTACAAGGAACAACTACATCAGTTGATTCAACTACTATTGTATTAGGAGATAACATTTTAGCTCTTAATGGTAGTGGAGCAGCACTTGGTGGTTTAGAAATACACGATACAAATGGTCCTGCGAGTGGTTCATTATTATGGAATGGTACAACTAACCAATGGATTGCTGGAGCAAGTGGTTCAGAATCTAAAGTATTAGTTGCAAATGGTGATGGTGTATTCTCTGGTTCTGCACAAGTATCAGGAATTACAAATGCACAATTAGCTGGTTCAATATCTAACGATAAATTAGCTGGTTCAATTGCAAATGATAAATTAGCAAATTCAGCAATTACTATTAGTGGAACTTCGGTTTCTCTTGGTGGTGCAATTACTGATGAAGCATTATTTGGTGGAGTTGGAGTAGTATCTGGTTCTTCTCAAGTAGTATTAGAATCTGCTGATAAGACTGGATTCACAGGAGCATCTTCCATAACTACATTAGGTACAATTGCTACTGGTGTATGGAATGGTACTGCAATAGATAAAGCATATTTAGATGATGAAGTATTAAATGCTTCTTTAAATTCATATACTGCATCAAATGATACTACAAATAGTGGACAAGATTCAAGATTAGACCAACTATCTGCATTTACAGGTTCTGTAAGTGGAGATTTCGTAGACCAATCTGAATTAGCTGCAGCAACTGGTGCACTTGAAACTGCGGATTCTGCTTTAGAGGCAAGAGCTGATAACTTAGAATCATATACAAGTTCATTTGCAAGTGATACTGTAACTTTAACTAACAAAACTATTGATGCTTCAAGTAACACTATTTCAAACATTGCAAATTCATCACTTACTAACGATGGAATTACAATTGCAGGTGTTGATACATCTTTAGGTGGAACAATTACTTATGAAACAATCGCAGGTGGAAGTGGAACAATATCTGGTTCAGCACAAGTAGTTTCTTCATTATCAAATCAAGCAACTGATTTCGGTACTGGTAGAATTAGTGGTGATGATATAGGTAATGTTGCAGGTGATACTACATTTACTGGTTCATTCGTTGGTAGTGGTGCAGGATTAACTGGATTAGCAACTAATTTAACAATTGGTGCTGATAATGGTTCAGATGATACTGTTGCACTTACAACTGGAACTTTAAATGTTGTTGGTACATCTAATGAAATTGAAACAACTGTATCTAACGACCAAATTCAAATTGGTATCGTAACTAACCCAACACTTAGTGGTAACGTAACTGTAACTGGAAACTTAAATGTTGAAGGTACAACTACAACTATTGATTCTACAACTGTAAACATTGGTGATAGAATCATTGAACTTAACTATGCTGAAGGTGCAGGTGATGCTGGACTTTTAGTTAGTGATGTTGTTGGTGGGGCTACTGTAAGTGGTTCATTACTATGGGATGCATCTGAAGATTATTGGATGGCTGGGGCACTTGGAAGTGAGAAGGAAGTAGCAAGATTAAATGCTTCTCCAACTTCTAACACAGTTCTTAAAGCTGATTCTAATGGATTATTAGTTGATTCATTAATTACTGATGATGGAACAGATGTAACAATTAGTGGAACTGCAGAATTGAGAATCAATGCTGCAACTGCTAACTCGTTTGTTTACTTTGATTCAAACAAATCACTTGAATCAGTTGCAGCCGCAACTGCTGGTGATGTTATTCAATGGAATGGTTCATCATTCGTTGCGAGTAACGAACTTGATGGAGGTACATTCTAATAGGAATATACTTAAATAAATTAATCCCCTTCCGAAAGGTTGGGGATTTTTTTTTAACTTACATTTTCATATACTTATATAAGTAAACGGATTTGTTTTATTAATAAATCTGTGCATCTATATTTATATGTAATATATTAGGAAGAAAAATTAATGGCAGCAACTTTAAAACTACGAAGAGGAACTCCATCAGGCTCAATACAACAATCAGAATTATTCTATGATAAAGATATAGAAACTGTTGTAGTTGGTGATGGTAGTGGTTCTAATACTCAATATAAGATTCTAGCAAAACTAGATGAATCAAATAGCGGTTCATTAAATATTTCAGGTAACATAACTGGTTCTAATATTTTAGCAACTAACATAACTGCTACAGGTGACTTAACAATAGGTGGTAATTTATTTTTAGGAAACCAAGATACTGATAATATAGTAATATCTGCAGACCTTAGTTCTTCTATTATTCCTGATACAGATGATACCTTTGATTTAGGTTCAAACTCAAAAAAATGGAGACACATATATGCAACTTCTGCATCAATTGATAATATAACATTAAATGGTAGTGGAATTGTATCATCTTCACAACAAATATCAAACTATAATACATTTTTAGAAATAGATGGAGATGGTGTCTTTTCAGGTTCATCTCAAGTAGATTTCTTTCAAGTAGATAATTTACCTGCAGGATTAGTTAGTGGTTCATCACAAGTTTCTTATGTAGGGCTTTCAAATATACCCGCAGGAATACTTAGTGGTTCGGAACAAATTACTGATTTAGGATTTATTTCTTCATCAGATTCAACTACATCATTAAATACATTTACTTCATCGATACAAACGGAAGTTGATGGGTTAAGTGCAGAAACCGCATCATATTTAACCTCATCAGGTTCAGTAGATTATACAGATATTACAAGTAAACCAACTTTAGTAAGTGGTTCATCTCAAATAACATATGGTGATGTTTCATCAATACCATCAAATATTATTTCAAGTTCAAATAATTCAACAACCGTAGTTCATTCAATTTCTAATGGTGAGATTACTTCAAATTTAATTGGTGGTGTGGTTAGTGGTTCATCACAAATTACAATTACTGAATCACAAATTTCAGATTTATCACATACAGATATAAGTTCTTTAAATTCTTATACATCTTCGAATGATATAAACATTACAAACATTCATTCTACAACTTCATCATTTGAAAGTAGATTAGATTTATTAAGTGATGTATCTCATTCACATTCAAATAAAGCAAACTTAGATGTAATCAATCAAGATTTATCAACAACATCAGATGTAACATTTAACACAGGTTCATTTACTGGTAATATGACAATTACTGGTGATTTAACAGTTTTAGGTTCTGCAACTGAAATATCTTCAACAGAATTAAGAATTGAAGATAAACTAATTACAGTTGCAAGTGGTTCTGTTGATTCAGCAGCTGCTGATGGTGCAGGTATCGAAATAGATGGTGCTAATAAATCAATACAATGGGACCACAATACAACTTCTTTCGTATTAGATGCAAAAGTAAGTTCATCAGTAGGATTTAAAGGAGAAGGTGGAGAACTTACAGGTATTGATACCGACCAAGTAACTGAAGGTAGTAATTTTTACTATACTGA
>Ga0209631_10008328_pt1 | contig 10145 bp, 8 predicted proteins | sample COG_08_FD_184752 | JGI IMG/M metagenome (GOLD analysis project Ga0209631, IMG submission 184752) | Pelagic Microbial community sample from North Sea - COGITO 998_met_08 (SPAdes) (version 2) | ecosystem: Environmental > Aquatic > Marine > Neritic zone/Coastal water | place: Helgoland, sampling...
AAGGTAAAAAAACTATTTTTGATGGACCTAAAGATGCTTTAGACATGGGTATTGCTACTGTTTACCAAGATTTAGCTTTGGTTTCTTTAATGAGTGTAACTAGAAACTTTTTTATGGGTAGAGAACCTTTAAAAGGTCCACCTTTATTTAAAACTTTTGACATTGAAAAAGCAAATAAAATAGCAGCTGAAAGAATGGGTCAAATAGGTATTGATGTAAGAGATCCATCACAAGCTGTCGGGACAATGTCAGGTGGTGAAAGGCAATGTTTAGCTATAAGTAGAGCAATTTATTTTGGTGCCAAAGTCTTAGTACTAGATGAACCCACATCAGCCCTAGGCGTCCATCAAGCATCAGTTGTTCTAAAATATATAGTTAAAGCAGCCTCTAAAGGTTTGGCAGTAATTTTAATTACACACAATGTTCATCATGCCTATCCAGTAGGAAATAGTTTTACAGTCCTTAATAGAGGAAAAAGTTTAGGAACTTATGCAAAAAAAGATATCTCAAGAGAAAGACTTTTAAGTATGATGGCTGGTGGTGAAGAGCTTGATAAATTAGAAGTAGAACTTAAAGAAATAAATAGAGCTTCACTTTTATAATGCAAATCGGTATTGATCTAGGAGCTACAAAAATAGAAAGCGTTTTGTTAGACCAAAAAGGTAAGGAACATCTTAGAGAAAGAGAGAAGACACCTACAAATTACAAAGAAACACTTATATCTATAAGTAATATTGTTAAACAGATAGAAAAAAAATTTAAAAAAGAATTTAATGTAGGTATTTGTCATCCCGGATCAACTACAAAGAATACGGGATTAATTAAAAATTCAAACAATTCTATATGGATGAATAATAATTCTTTTCAAAGAGATATTTCTAAAGAATTAAATAGAACTATATACTGCGAGAATGACGCTAATTGTTTTGCTTTGTCTGAGGCAACAGATGGGTCGGCCAGTCATGCCAAGATAGTTTTTGGCGTTATTCTTGGGTCAGGTTGTGGGGGCGGCCTAGTAATCAATAAAAATATAGTATCTGGTTCAAACAACCTTGCAGGAGAGTGGGGGCATAATCCTTTACCTTACTATGGCAATCTTAAAGATGAAACAATTAATCTGAATAATGGCTTAATAGTACCAAATATTAATATCGAAAGATTTGTTTCTGGAAAAGGTATTGAAGATTTATATATTGAAAATTTTAATGAAAGAAAAACAGCAAAAGAAATTTTTTCTGACGAAAGAAAAAATAATGAGTTTATAAATAATTTTTACAATAGACTTTCAAGAAGTTTATCAATTATAATTAACACGCTTGATCCAGATGCAATTGTGTTTGGTGGAGGTGTTTCAAATGAAATAAAAAATTTAGATTCAATTAAAGAAATGACAGGTAATTGGTCAGGAAATCAAAATATAAAAACTAACTTCGTTAAACCTAAATTTGGTGACGCAAGTGGTGTAAGAGGTGCTGCTTTGTTGGGAAGAAATAATTCTATTTAAGTATTTTTTTTATTTCATCTTGAGTATAAATTTTTGGAATATTACATTCTGTACATAATAGTTCTGTTTTTTGAGTTTTAGCAGATCTCCTAATAGATTGAATAATATCCAAGACATGCAAAGATAATTCCCCATTACACATATGTTTACTATTATTTTCGATCGAGTAAGCCATTTCTGATAATCCAGCTCCTCTGTAATTAGCATTAGTTGGGGACTCATTAGCACGTGAACTTTGATTTTTAATATTTATTTTACCAAGTTCTAAATTATTAGTTTTATGTTCTGTCCACTCACCACCTAATTCAAGACAAGTAAAAACAGATCCTCCAAACATATTAGGGTCCGGAACAACAATTGATCCCTTATCTCCATATAGTTCAATATGATTTCTTTTATGATCTTTAACATCAAAAGATAAAGTCATTTGTATTAAAGAATTATTCTTAAATTCTAAAGTTGAAACATACGTTGTGTCACATTCAACTTTAAATTTTTTTCCTTTTCGTGGGCCAATTCCAATTACTCTTTCTAGAAAAACTTTTTTTGATTTGCTTGTTACAGTTATAACAGGTCCTAGTAACGTCACTAGAGCGGTTATATAATATGGACCCATATCAACTACTGGACCACCTTCATTATCTGCAAACCATGGTTCTGGACTAGGGTGATATGATTGAACCCCAGGATAAGCAAATATTGCATTGCCTAAATTAATTTTTCCAATCAACCCGCTCTCTATTAATTCTTTTGATTTTTGTATACCAGCACCTAAAACTGTATCTGGTGCACTTCCTAAGTAAAGCTTATTTTTTTTTGATAATTCTAATAATTTCTTTCCATCATCAAAGTTGATACACAAAGGTTTTTCACTATAAGAATGTTTACCTGATAGAAGGGCTTTTTCAGATACTTCAAAGTGAGCTTTTGGAATAGTAAGGTTTAAAATTATTTCCACATTTTTATCTTTAAAAATATCATCCATACTTGATGAATTGATTTTATTTTCATTTGCACATTTTTCAGCAGCATCACTATTTATATCGGCACACTTAATAATTTTAATATTATTGAAATATTTTTCTGCTCTAAAATAAGTTTCAGAAATATGCCCGCAGCCTACTAAACCTACATTAAAAACTTTATTCATAAAATTTCAAACACCTTTTCTTTGTTTTTTCTTACCTTCAAGATGTTCTTTAAGTGATTTTTTATTTTCTTCAGTAGTTGGTATTGAAAGAGTAGGACTTTCCCAATAAGCAGATCCCTCTAACCATTGGTATCCATCAGTCTGAATAGATATAACATAAGTCTTTTTTGATTTTTTTGCCCTTTTAAAAGCTTCTTCCAAATCAGACACAGAACTAACTTGTTCACCGTCCGCGCCCATACTTTTTGCATGACTTACGAAGTCAACAGGTACTAAATTAGGTGTTTTAGAGCTTTTAAGTAAGCAGTTAAATTCTTTTCCACCTTTATAAAGTTGAAGTCTATTAATTACAGCATGTCCGCCATTGTCACAAACAATGATTATTAATTTATTATTGGTAATAACAGAACTGTAAATGTCAGAATTAAAAAGCAAATAAGACCCATCACCAACAAATGAAACAATTTCTTTATCAGGATTAGCCATTTTAACTCCTAAAGCACCAGATATTTCATAGCCCATACAACTAAAACCCCATTCAGTTTCATGTGTATTTAATTCTCTAGGTTTCCAAACTTGAATAACTTCCCCAACTAAACCGCCTGCTGCAGTAACCGCAATATCTGTTGAATCTGAATTTCTATAACATGCACCAACTACTTGGGCATAACTTGGTAATTTTTGATTTGTAGGACCGCTTTCTTTATCAACATAACTTTCCCATTCTTTTAATTCCACCCTAGATTTTTTGTACCAATTATCATCTGCTTTCCAATTACCTAGTGCTTGTGAAAGTTCTGTTAAAGATACTTTGGCATCACCCACTATGGCTTGAGCCATATGTTTGTTAGCATCAAATCTTGCTGCGTTTATAGAAACTAATTTAAAACTAGGGTTTTCAAAGTTAGCCCAAGAACCAGTTGTAAAGTCAGCAAGTTTAGTGCCTATTGCAATTGCTGTATCCGTTCCTTTACTTAAATTATTAGCTGCTTTTCCACCTAAACCTCCAATAACGCCTAAATAATGGCTATGATCCTTTTTCATTGTTGAATATCCCATTACCGTTTGGGTGACAGGAATATTATGTTTTATTGCAAAAGCACTTAGTTCGTCAGTTGCATCTGAATAAAAAACTCCACCACCAGAAATAATAATAGGTTTTTTAGATTTTTTTATTAATTCTGCTGCTTCTTTAATTTGAAAATCATCAGGTTTAGCTCTACGTATTGTATGAATTCTTTCTTTGAAAAATTCTTCTGGATAATCATAAACTTCTCCCTGAATATCTTGACTTAAAGATATACATGCTGGCCCACAGTCAGCAGGATCTAACATTACCTGTACAGCTTGTTGTAAGCTTGAGATTATTTGTTCAGGTCTAGTAATTCTATCAAAATATCTTGTCACGGGTTTAAAAGCATCATTTGCAGTTATTCCAGGATTATTGAAATGTTCAACTTGTTGCAAAACAGGATCAGGAAAACGGCTAGAGAAAGTATCACCAGGCAGGAAGAGTATAGGAATACGATTACTCATTGCAACAGCTGCAGCTGTAACCATATTTGTTGATCCAGGTCCAACAGATGATGTAGCAACAAAAATCTGTTTTCTTCTTTTTGCTCTTGAATAAGCGATTCCTGTAAGTGCCATATTTTGTTCATGATGACCTCTCCAAGTCGGTAGTTCTTTTTGGTTTTCTTGCAATGCTTGACCTAAACAAGCAACATTGCCATGACCAAAAATACCAAACACCCCAGGAAACAAAGGTACTTTTTTTCCATCAATAAGAGTTTTTTGAGCTATTAAAAATTTAACTAAAGCGTGAGCACAAGTGAGTTGAATGTTTTTCATAAATTCAATATAAACTATTTAATTAATATTATAATTTCAACAGCTTATGTACGAAAAATACGGACAATTCATTGATGGTAAATGGCAGAAATCTTCGAGTGGTGAAACGTATGATGTAATAAATCCAGCAACAGAAGAGGTTATTGGTAAAGCCTCAAAAGCAAATAGTGAAGATATACAAAAAGCACTAAAATCAGCCGAAAAAGGTTTAAAAATTTGGAAAAATACCTCTCCTTGGGAAAGATCAAAAATTATTAGAAAAATATCTGAATTAATGAAACATAGAGTAGACATTTTATCTAAATGGTTAACACTAGAAGTTGGAAAACCTTTAACGGAAGGCCCAGGTGAAATAGGGGGGGCGGCTGATATATTTGAATGGAACTCAGAGGAAACTAAAAGAATTTTTGGAGAAATTAATCAAAGTCGTTTTCCAAATACAAAAATTCACATAATATACCAACCTGTAGGAGTTGTGGCTGCTTTAATACCTTGGAATTTTCCAGTTGTTTTAGCTTCAAGAAAAATTTCAACTGCTTTAGCCGCAGGTTGTTCAGTAATTGTTAAGCCAGATGTAATAACACCCGGTAGTGTAATGGAAATAGTCGATATATGCAGAGAAGCAGGTGTACCTCCTGGTGTAGTTAATCTTTTATCAGGTGATCCAGCTGGAATTTCTAAACAATTGATTAAATCAGATATAATTAAAAAAATATCAATTACAGGTTCTACTAGAGTCGGAAAATTAATATTAAAACAAGCAGCTGATAAAGTTCAAAGGGTTACAATGGAACTTAGTGGTCACTCTCCTTTTATTGTTTTTGATGATGTAGATTTAAATAAAGTAACTGATATGGCAATAACTTCAAAGTTTAGAAACAATGGTCAAGTTTGCATCTCACCTAATAGATTTTATATTCATGAAAGTAAGAAAAATGAATTTGCTAATTTGATGATAGAAAAGACAAAAAAATTGAAAATTGGTAATGGTATGGATAAAGACACTTTACTGGGCCCGCTGTGTACCAAACAAAGATTAGAAGGTGTTGAAAAATTAGTTGAGACTACAAAAAAAGAAGGTGGAAAAATTTTATTAGGAGGAAAGAGGGATGCAAATTTTAATAAAGGGTACTATTATGAACCTACAATCTTTGATGATATAAAAGATAATTTTACTATTATGAAAGAAGAACCATTCGGTCCCATTGTTCCGATTCTTTCTTTTAAAAATTTTGATGAAGTAATGGAAAGAGCAAATAATAATGATTTAGGTTTATGTAGTTATGTTTACACGACTGATTTAAAAAAAGCAAATAAGGCATCTGAAATTTTAGAAACAGGATGTGTAGCTGTTAATACACCAGTTGTAGCTGTTGCAGAAGCTCCATTTGGAGGTATTAAACAGACTGGTTACGGTAGAGAAGGTGGTTCTATGGCAATTAAAGATTATTTAAATATTAAATATACTCATTTTGGTATTTCTTACGAATGAGAAAAAATAGATTAAAAGAATTATTCAAATCAGGAAAACCTATAATCAACAGTTGGCTTTCTGTCCCAAGTTCATTTTCTGCAGAAGTTATGGCTAATCAGGGATGGGATTCTGTTACTATCGATATGCAACATGGATTAATTGACTACCCAAATGCAGTGAATATGCTTCAAGCTATATCAACAACTGATACAACTCCTTTAGCAAGAGTTAATTGGAATGAACCAGGACAAATTATGAAAATTCTAGATGCAGGTTGTTATGGTGTTATTTGCCCAATGGTAAGTAATAGAAAAGAAGCAGAAAATTTTGTTCGAGCATGTCAATATCCTCCAAAGGGTTACAGAAGTTTTGGACCAATAAGAGCTAGCATTTATGGTGGAAGTGATTATGCTAAATATGCAGATAATGAAATCTTAAAATTAGCAATGATTGAAACTAAAGAATCGCTGGAGAAGTTAGATGAAATCTTAGATACACCCAATCTGGATGGAATTTATATTGGCCCAGCTGATTTAAGTTTAGCAGTAGGAGAAGAACCAGGGTTCGATAAACCTGATAATTCAAAAGCTTATAATGAAATATCAAAAATACTAGAAGCAGCAAAAAAGAGAAATCTGTTAACCGGTATTCATAACGGTACACCAGAATACGCACAAAAAATGATTTCTAAGGGTTTTAACTTAGTAACAGTTGGTTCAGACAGTAGATATATTGTTTCTGGTGCTAAGTCTGACCTTGAAAAATTAAAAGGTAAAATAAAAAGACCTGAGTCAAAAGGTTATTAAATTCCAATGAACTTTTATGTATATATGCTCAAGTCTAAGAGCATAAAACCAATTACTTACGTTGGTTACACCAATAATCTTAAAAAAAGAATTTTACTTCATAACAATGGTAAAGGAGCTAAATTTACAAGAGGAAGAAAATGGTCATTAATATATAAAGAAAAATTTAATTCAAAAAGTAAGGCAATTTCCAGGGAATATTATATAAAGAATAATAGAACATTAAGAGAAAAAATAATAAATGAAAATATCAATTTTATTACCTTATAAAGAAAATTTTTCACCAGAATATCCTGGTGCGGTTTCACTTTTTGTAAATGATACTTTGAAAGTAAGTAGATATAAAAAAAATACAACAATTTTTGGAAGTACCTCTTTTAAAAAAAAATTTGATCTTAAATATAAAAATATTTACTTGCCTAAATTAAAATTTTTAAGTTCAAGCAGTAAATATGTAAATGAATTTATAAAGTTGGAGAAAAAAAATCAATCTAGATTAATTGAAATACACAATAGGCCCAATTATTTAAAAATATTAGTAAGTCAATTAAATCTAAGAAAATATATTATTTATTTTCATAATGATCCATTAAGTATGAATGGATCAAAATCGATTTTAGAGCGTATATTCTTACTTAAAAATTGTTTTAGAATTATTTTTAATAGTAATTGGTCAAAAAAAAGATTTTTAGAAGGTATGCACAATAAATTTATTAATAGTGAAAAATTAATAGTTGTTTTTCAATCAGCATATAAACAAAAAATAAATTTTTCAAAAAAAGAAAATCAAATTACATTTGTTGGTAAATTAAATAGAGCAAAAGGGTATGATATTTTTGGTGAAGCTGTAATAAAAATTTTGAATAAATATAAAGACTGGCAAGCTAATGTAATAGGTGACGAAAGAAGAGATAAAATATTTTTTAATCATAAAAATTTAAAAAATTGGGGATTTCAATCACATAAAAAAGTTCTTAATGTTTTTAAAAAAACTAGTGTTGCAGTAGTCTGCTCTAGGTGGGAAGAACCGTTTGGTAGAACGAGTTTAGAAGCATCTTCGGCAGGATGTGCTGTCATAATTAGTAATAGAGGGGGGTTACCCGAAACTGTAACAGATGCAATTATTATTAACAAAATAAATTCTAAAAATTTATTTAAAGCTATAGAAAATTTAATAAAAGATAAAAAAAAAAGACAATTATTGCAAAGAGATTCCAATAATAATTTTTATCTTACCCATAAATATGTGTCTAATATGATTGATAAATATAGAGATGAGATGTTTAAAATTAATCTATTTAATACTACAAAACAAATAAAGAATTTAAGAATTTTACACGTTACAAACTTTAATGAAAGATATGATGGGAGGTTATTTTTCAATACAGGTAGAAGAATTAATAATGGTTTTATAAGGTTGGGTCATAGTAATTTAGAATTTAGTGATAGAGATATTGTACACCACAATAAAAGTTTGGGAGATTTAAAAGGCTCTAAAAAATTAAATGAAAAACTACGAAAAACTTGCTACAATTATAAACCTGATTTACTAGTCCTAGGCCATGCAGACTCAATTGACTCGAATACACTCGGTGAATTAAAAAATGATTACCCTAACATTAAGATTGCACAATGGTTCTTAGATCCGCTAAATATTAACGGTCCAGATTTTAAACAAAACCAGAAAAGAATATTAGATAAAACTGAACATATAGATGCTAATTTTTTAACTACAAGTCCTACTGTTTTGAGTTTTTTATCAAAACGAACAAAGAATTATTTTATTCCCAATCCGTCTGACACTTCATTTGAAACAATGAATAATTTTAATAAAAATTGCAGCACAGATGTTTTTTTTGCATTAAGTCATGGGGTTCATAGAGGAAAATTAAAAGTTGGCAAATATGACGATAGAGCTAAATTTCTAATAAAATTAATTGATAATACGAATAATGTGAAATTTGATATATATGGGCTTAATAAAGTTCAACCAATTTGGGCAGATCACTTTTATAAGGCAATAGCTAATTCAAAAATGGGTTTAAATTTAAGTAGGGGAGAACCAATTAAATATTACAGCAGTGATAGAATTACTCAAATAATTGGAAATGGACTTGTGACGTTGATACATGAAAAAACACAATATCGAGATTTTTTTAATAATAATGAGATGGTTTTTTATAAAAACTTAAGTGATTTATCAGAAAAGATTCAAAAGATTTCTAAAGATGAAAAATTAAGAAAGAAAATTGCAAAAAAAGGTAAAGAAAAATACACTAAATATTTTAATTCTTTAAATGTTGCAGAATTTATCATAAATAAAACAATGGATATAAATAAAAAAAAGAAATTTTTTTGGCATAATTAATGTTTTCAATAATAGTTCCTACATTAAACAACCTTGATTATTTAAAACTCTGCTTATCAAGTATTAATAAAAATTCAAAATACGAACACGAAATAATTATTCATGTTAATGAGGGAGTTGACGGCACGCTAGATTATGTGAAAACTTTAAATAATAAATATAGTTATAGCAAAAAAAATGAAGGTGTATGTGTGGCATTTAATAAGGCTGTAAAATTATCTACTAATAAATTTATTGTACTAGCTCACGATGATATGTATTTCTGCCCAGGTTGGGACGATTGTTTTGCCAAGGAAATAAATAAAATATCATCATTTAAAGATTTTTTTCTATCTGGAACAATGGTTCAACCATTTGAGTCATATATAAATTTAAATTGTGGAAAAAATATTAATGATTTTAATGAAAAAAAATTACTGCAAGATTTACCAAAAATTAAATATGATGATTTTCAAGGAACTCATTGGCAACCATCTTTAATACCCATTAAAACCTGGAATAAAGTAGGTGGGTTCAGTGAAGAATTTTCACCAGGCCTTGGCTCAGATCCTGATTTTAACTTCAAATTATGGAACATAGGGGTAAGGCTTTTTAAAGGCCTTTCAGATTGCAGAGTTTATCATTTTTCATCTTTGTCTCTTAGAAAAAAAGTTTGGAATAATGGTGCAAAAACATTTTTACTGAAATGGGGAGTTTCTATAAAATTTTTTAAAAAACACTATTTAAGATCTGATCAAAAGTTCGATGGATTACTATTAGAACCTGTTAAAAATGTTTCTTATTTTTATGATTTACTTAAAAATAAATTTTCTTTTTTTTATCATAAATTTATTAACTCATTTTAATATGTTTAAATTATTTTTTAGAAAAATTTTACTATTCAGACTAACTTTAATAAATTCAGATATTTACAAACTAATAGTTTCTAAAAATTATACTTTAGTTAATATGCTTCATTCAGATCTTGTTTTTGTTAACAATAAATTTCGTGA
>Ga0209631_10008331_pt1 | contig 10143 bp, 4 predicted proteins | sample COG_08_FD_184752 | JGI IMG/M metagenome (GOLD analysis project Ga0209631, IMG submission 184752) | Pelagic Microbial community sample from North Sea - COGITO 998_met_08 (SPAdes) (version 2) | ecosystem: Environmental > Aquatic > Marine > Neritic zone/Coastal water | place: Helgoland, sampling...
GGCCGGGGCGTGGGTCGGCAACGACGATGGATCCTCGGTGTTCAGCGACGAGGAGGGCGGGGTCGGAGTCGAGGGCGGTCTACCTCGCGGGTTCGGCGGTGAGTACGTTGGGGAGGGATTGGAGTGGGCGGCGTGCTGGGAACGTGACGCGCGGGGTCGGCTGGTGGCTAAACCGAGGCCGGTGATGCGGTTGCTGGCGTGGACGCTGGTGTTTGTGGGCGCGGTGGTCGCGGCGACGGGGTTGGCTGGCGTGGCGCTCGAGGTGGCTGCTTAGTTTATTCTTCAACGTAACCGGTAACACGTACAGAATCGAATAGATGCAGGTTACATTTCCGTGTTTCGTAAAACGACCCGTATGAAACGGTGACTGGTGAGAGCCGTCGACGTCACTGATTGGTCGAAAAAACGACGTGGCTATCTATTCGCCGTTCCCGGCGTGAAGCGCACAACAACCACCGCGCCGTCTGTTCCAGACACCGCGGAAGACGCGCACGCGACCCGCGAAGCTCCACGAAGCTCGCGCGAACGCAACCTCTCACCGCAGGGCGAGGAAAGGACCGCGCGCGTGACTCGGCGCTCGGCGGAGGTTTCAGAGGCTGAGAACAAGCCAAGCGGCATTTACCACCTTTAGGTCACCTCACCATGGCTGCGACGGTCGCGGCGCATGCGGGTGTCGCGTCGCTGGCGGCGAGGTGCGCGCCGTCCCACGCGCGATGCCGGACGGTCAGGGCGAACGGCGTGAGGAACGTGAGGGCGGAGGCGACCGGGCGCGGCGGGGTGGACGCATCGTACGACGGCGAGTGCCGCCGCGAGAGGCACGAGGTCGACACCCCGTCGACGTCCTCTTTAACCGGACGGGCGTTCGGCGCGCTCGCCGCCGCGGTCATCGCGACCGGCGGCGTGGGCACGGGAGCGGACATCGCCGCGCACGCCGCGAGCCCGCTCGCCGGGGTCAGGTCCGAGATGACCAAGGATCTCAGAATCGTCGAGCGAGAGATCCAGATCGACGCGGAGATCATCGAACGGGACATCGAGCGCGTCCCGCTCACCCTCGAAAACTTCATCGCGAAGGAGCCGCCCATCTTGATCGGCATGTTCTTCCTGGCGTTGATCAACGGGACGATCGGGCTGTTCTGGGCGCTCTTCTTCAGGGAGACGTCGGCGGGGCCGGGGGGAGAATTCGGGAAAGGCGTCGTGGCGCTGCGCAAGGAAGTCGTCAAGGGAATCTTCCGGTTCTTCGGTAACATCCTCGGGAGCTACGTGCGCGAGCGATGAGTTTAAACCTGTAGCGATGTCTGTACATACACGTTCGAGACGTCGTCTTCAAACTTCAATCGCGCCTCTTCCTCATCATCTTGGTGGCGGCGCTGAACTGCCGCTCGATGTGCCGCCCCGAGCGCGTGAACCTCCTCGACTTGCGCAGCGCCTCCACCTTCGACGCGACCGTGGAGGGCGTCCGCTTCGGCGGTGACGGGGTCAGCGACACGGTCACCACGGACTCGCCCTCGCTGACTTTATCGCCTTTATCGTGCGGAAGCGTTTTAACCTTTGGAGAGTACACCTTTGGACAGTAAACCTTTGGACACTCCGGACATACGACGGGCGACGTCTCGGTCTCGACCTCGGAGGACTCGATGATCTGGACGGGAGTCGGCGGCTCGGGCACGGACACGGGCTCGGGCTCGGGCTCGGGCTCGACGACCACGATGCAGAGCACGACGCGTTCCTCGACCACCGGCGGCGGCGGCGGCGGCGTCGGTTCGCGGACCTCGATCACGACAGTCACCCTCTCCGGCTCCACGTGCCACTGGGTCAGCGCGGGTATCTGAGTCAGTACGGGCTGCGTTATAGCTGCCTCTTCCTCCTTGTCCTCGGTATCTACGGCTTTATCTTCGACCGGCACGAGCCGCGGGGTGCTCATTGGGTTGGCGTGAGTTGGAGGCGGCGGCTTTGGCCTGGCGAGTTCCGTCTTGAGCCGTCGAACCTCGGCGTTTGCGAACCTCGCCTCGTTCTCGGCGTCTCTCAGCCGCAACATGGCGGACCGGTGCCTCTCCCCGACGGCGTTTCGCTCGCGCGCGACCTCGTGCACCCTGTGGTTCACGCGTCGGCGCTCGGCGTCGCGGGCGCGGATCTCCGCTTCGAGCCTCGCCGCCGCTTTGAGCGCTTTCGCCTCAGCCTCCTTCACTAACTCCGCGGCGTCACGCGCGTGTTCGAGCTCAGCGAGGACGGTCAGGCGGGATGTCTTCGGGAGGATGCGCTGCACGGTGGACTCGAGCGCGTCGACGCGTTCGCGGAGCCGGACGTTGAGGGTCTGCTGCGACGCGATGGTCCGCTCGTGCGTGGTGATGCGTTCCTTGCATTTGGCGACGGTCGCCCGTGCGACGCGCGCGTCCTCGACGAGCGCGCGCTCCTTCACGGTCGGCCCGCCCGGTGTTCCCTCCCATCGGTCGCCCATTTTGTCGAAGTCGAGCCCCGCGCACGGGTCCACGCGCGCGCGGAGTCTCGGGCTCGGGTTTGAGTACACCGACGAGGCTTTCGCGTTCCGGGCATGGGCGTCGCGCCGGTTCCGGATCGTCGCGACGTGATGCGCGGGCATCGGGAAACGCGGTGGGCGTTACGACCGTTACGACGCGACGGGATGCGGCGGCGGGGGGTACGGCGTCAGTGGATACGGCGCACGACGTCGGATCCGGCGCGCGGGTCGATGTGCGCGGCGCCCACGACTCGACACCTCGGACCTCCCAAATGAGGAAGCAGTCACTGAAAATAGACTCGAACAGTCACCTGATGGACGAGCCAAAAGGGGCGGGGCGTGTTCTCGCGTTCGCCGTGGCTCTTCTTGCTCGCTTCCTTTATTAAATGAATCCTCCTAATCTTGACACACACGCACGTACCATGGGGGTTGTTTACGCTTCGGGAGGAGTGTTCGGCGCGCGCGGGGGCGCCGCCGGCCCGCCCTCGCCGCCCCAGCCCCAGAGCAGCTCGCCGCCCGCTTTCTCAGCCATCTTCTGCATCCATCCACCCGGGGTCGGGCCCGCGATGGTGGGATGCTCAAAGTGGAAACCTCCGTTCGGCAGCGCGTGAACTCGGATGCGGTACCACGGGTTGTTGAGCATGCCCATGACGTTCCACGTCGGTCGCTCCGGCATGGAGTTCTGCGACTGGTCGAACGCTCGGAAGCAAATCTCGTTGCACCCGCGGAGCCAGTTCGCGTCAACCTCGAGCTCCCAGTGGCACCAGCACCAGTGCCGGGCCTTATCGCCGGAGGAACCCGCGGCCCATCGCGGCTTTTCCCGAACGTTGATGTTGGCGAGCTTCCAGGACTGGCCTTGGTCGAAGGAGAGCTCCGCTCGGATCACTTTTCGTCCGCCGCCGCTGTACGCGTACCCTTTCAGTTGGTACGTCTTGGTGGGCGCGTGGAGAACTTCTTCGTGCTTGGGGTGGATGATGGCGCCGTTGATGTTGAGGTTGTTGATGATGTACTCGGGCTTGAACCACCAGCCCTCGTCCGTGGCGAGCTGCGCGTCGACGCCCACGGGAAGCACGCGGTTGTCGTTGAAGTGGTAGAAGTTCTTGGACTCCTCGTCGGTGACGATGATCTTGCTGAGGAACTTGATCATGCGACCGCCGATGTACCCCGGGATCAACACGCGGCACGGGTAGCCGTGGTCGGGGTGGAGTTTATCTCCGTTCTGTTCGTACGCGACGATGACGTCGCACGTCGGGTCCAGCGCGGTCTCCATGTCGATGGATGTGCCGTAAGAACCGACTCCGCCGTCCTGGCCGTCGTAACTCTTGGGAAGTTCACCCTCCGGACCGGCGAGGCACACGAACCTTCGGCCGGGTCCCGGCTTGTAAATCCCCGCGCGGTTCAGGATGAGCCGGAGCGGGACACCCTTCCAGTACGTGTTCCCCACGGCGGCGGGTCCCCAGTTGAACCCGATGGACTTCTTGATCATGTTCTGTTCCTTGCGCCGGTTACCCGCGCACACCACCAGGCACGGGAAGCAATCGGAAGGCATCTTCGTGAGCTCGTCCATGCCGATGGAGTACGGGTTCGACACGTTCCCGGAGATTTCGATCCTGTGGGTGTCCCAGTCGAGCTTTGGCACGGCGCCGTGGTTGCGGACGATGTGCAGGTTGACTGGTGAGATGAACCCGACGTCATAGATCTCCGCCGGTGGCGCCTCGACGTTGAACGGGTGCTTGCCCGTGAGGCGGATGAGTGAGGGGTGGCGCTGGACCCAGTTGTCTGGGGTCTTGACATCCTCGGGGAGGACCTGGGTTGAAGTGGGCGGGACGATGGTACGGCGTGAGTCGGGGTGAATGCGCAAGTGGAGACGCGTGGGGTCGTCTCGGGTGGGGTCGGGAGACGTGACGACAACACGTTTTTGGTCACGATCGGAAAGCGTAGGTCGGTCGGTTAAGGAGCGCACCTCGGGCCACTTGTTGGACAGATACTTCATCTTGTACATGTCCTCCTCGTGGTCAAAGTTGGCGGGACCGTCGAGGGCGAGGACGTGATCGCCGAGCTCCATGGGCTCGGCGTCGTCCTTGTCGTTCTCCTTCTTCTCCAGGTACTTGCCGGCGAAAACGCCAGCCACGGCGGCACCCGCCACGGCGACGACCTGTGCCATCGATAGCGCGTTGTTCGGTGGGTTAGACTAGCGTGCGACGATCGGGTCGATGCCGATACGTCCTCGACCGATCGACGGAGCGATGCGGACGGGTGATGTGTGCGTGTGACGAGCGAGGCGCGTCGCGAAGTGGCGCGTTGCACCGCCGAGGTTTACCCAAATGTTGTCCGTCGTCAAGTCTAGCGGTCCCTTGGGCCCTTGCGGCGAAACGAGTGGGTGTGGGTGAGAACTGGTTACATTTCCAAACACTTCGCGTGGCATCTTTCGTATGAATGTCAGTCTTGTATTTGTGCAAAAATGGGCGCAACAAATCATAAAACTTCCAGCTTCTCTTGAGAAATGCTGGTTCGAAAGGACCCGAGCCTTCTGAAATCGACGAAACGCACTTCGATAACGGTCGATGACTGGCGAGCAGTCAGATGGTAAAACCCGATTGAGCCAAATAGACCACCTTCAGTCGACCGCTCGTATGGTTGTAGGTGAGATGCCGGAAAGAGAACACGGTATGCGGGTGAAGTTTCCGACCGAAAAGCGAGTGTTGAGACCGACCAAAATCGCGAGCTGAGTCTTCGGTCTCAACGGTCGTTATCGGAGGACTCCAACGCACATCGGAGACGCGAAGAGCGACGCGTCCCGAACGCTGGGCGACATGGCTTCCGAGCCAGAACCGCCGACAGGCCTCGATGCCATCCCGGTGAGTGTCCGAACGCAGATCCCGGCGGCGCACCCTCGAGTCACCCTCGCGTCACCGAGCGCCCCTGCGGATTTTTCATCACTTTTGCATTTGATCCGTTGAAGAAACGTCGCGCCCGGCGCCCACCCATCCCGTCCCGTCCCGCGTACCCATCGAACGACGACACTGTATACTGACATCGCACACAACGTATCATACATCAGGCTCTATCCGCGGCTGTGGCGGAAGCGGAGGCGAACCCCGCGGTGGAGAACCCGAGCGGCGACGCGCCCGTCGTCGACCCGTCCAACCCGGTCTCCTCGCTCGTGGCGGGCGCGTTGGCGAAGGCTTCCGCGGCGGACGAAACGCCGACCGAGCCGGCGGACCCGGCGTCCTATCGCGGCCGCGAGGGCACCGACTTCCGCGTCGCCACCACCGAGACGCTCGTCCAGGCGCAGAGCAAGGAGCGCATCGCGGAGCTCGCGGGCGTGGACCCCAACGCGGCGACGAGGGAGGCGGATGCCATCGTAGCCGCCGCCAAGGCCAAGGCCGACGCCGAAGCCGCCGCCGCCGCCGCGAAGGCGGCCGAGGAGAAGGAAGAGGAGGACGCCGCGCTGAAGATCCAGGCGGTGTTCCGCGGAAAGACCGCGAGGCGCGAGGTTGAGACGATGAAGAGTCCTCGAGACGCGGCGAGTGACACGAAAAAGAATTCCACAAAGGACGACGGCGCGGGCGCGGGAGTCGGCGCCTTCGCCAAGGGTTCCGCCGCCCTCGCCACCGTTCCGGACACCGCGTCCAAGGCGATGCAACCCGCGCCGCCCGCGCAGCAGCTCGGGCACTGGGAGGCGTTCGCCGCGAGGCAGCTCGCGCGCCACGTCCCTATGGCGTCGGATGGCTTGCAAACGTCGCCGACGCCGCGAGGGTACCGGTTCAGGGTTCTCGCCGTCGAGGCTTTCCCGTTCGGCCCCGAACCCTTCCGCATCGTCGGCCGGGGTAACACCCTGGAAGCCCGGTGTGCGGTATCGTTCTACGACGAGTGCACCGGGTCGTTCCACGGCGCCACGTGCTCCTCGACGGCGGAGGCGGTTGACGCGCCAGACGCGAACGCGGCGGATGAATCCGCGCCGGTGGCGACGCTGGATGTGCAGCACGACGTGTACTTCACCACGCGCGTGTGCGACCCGAGGTGCTTGATCGTCGTCGAGGTCATCTTGGTGGAACGCGGCGGGAAGGATGGGCGGATCGTCCGGGAGACCAGCGCGGGGTGGGCGGCGATGCCCGCGGTTGGACCGGGGGGCGCGGAGCCGACGGGCGCGCCCGGCAGCGCGCCCGTGCGCCAGGGCTCGCCCCGGTACCTCATGTGGGGCCGCCCCCGCGCGGGCCAGCACCCGCCGTCGCAACTCGGCAAGGCGAAGCTCCATTTCGTGCACGAGACGTGCGCGCCGCTGCTCCGGGCGGGCGCGCTCATCCCCGAAGATTTCCCCGTCACTTACGGGGACGTGGTGCCCGGAGTGCTTCGATTCGATTCCGAGGGTGAGCTCACCGGGGATGTCAGCCCGGACGTGACCACCACGCTCACGTCCCCGCTGCTCGCGCCCACGAGGGCGGTATCGCTGAAGGGGATGAAGGTTAGTTTACCGGCGCGGATGTTACAAGTCGTCGCGGCTTCCCCCGATCTCGCGACCGCGCTCCACGGCGCGGGCGCGACGCCCCCGGGCGTCGATACGCTGATGGCGAACCCGACCGCGTCCGCGGCGGCGATCGCGGCGGCGAAGTGCGTCACCGTGCGCGTCACCGCGCACAACGGCCGGGTATTTGTCGGCGAATCCGTCGAGTGCTCCGACTTTTCCGTCGATCAAAACGGAACGCCCAACGCGATCGTTCTCGAGGACGACGCGATCGTCCCGGAGGTTCCCCAGGATGTCTTAGTGGTGTTGGTGTGCGAGGTGCTGTACCGCGCGCCTGGTAAGCGGAGTGACCCGCCGGTTATCCTGGGATGGGCGGCGACGTGCCCGTTCCGCCCGGGTATCGAATCCGCCGGCGCTTTGTCCGACGCCTTCTCCGGAGGGCTCGCGCTGCGAATCGGCGATGACGTGGCGCTCACCGCGCGCCGAGGCCGGGGTCCGCGTGCTGAACCGTGCGTGGACTGGAGGTCGGTGGTCCAGGCGCCGCAGGAGGTTTGGCGCGCGGTGTTTCGAAACGCGTCTGGAGACTCTGGAGATGACGGCGTATCCGTCGCGTTCACGTTCGGCGCGGCGGAAGGGGACACGGGCGCCGGTAGCGGCGCGTCGCAGGCTGAAGCCGCGCGCGCGCTCCTCGACGCCCCGGTCGCGGATAACGTCGCGCAGGCGAAGAGCAAGATGGCGATCGCCGAGACGGCGCTCAGGGACACTAACGTGTCCGGTCGGGAACGCGCAAAGGCGGAGGCTGCGCTCGCGGCGGCGAAGATGGATTTGTCGTCGCAGCAGCAGCTGGTGCAGGTGATGGAGCGGATGCAGTCGCAGCTGAACGAGCTGGCGAGCTCCGTGAACGTCATCAAGACGGACCTGCGAAGCTCCGTGAACGTCGTCAAGCCCGCCGCCGTCGCTCGATCCCCGACGCTCGACCGGTCCCCGCGGATCGCCCCAGCCGCGGGTCGCATCCCGGACGACCCACCGCCGGTCGACCTTCAGCCCCTTCCCCCGGCGCCCGTCTACCCCGACGAGGAGTGGCCCGCCGAGGGACCCGCGTCGGGTTCGTCCGCGCTCTTCAGCGGCGCCGCGGTGGACGCCGGCGAACCGCTCGCATCCGCGAGAGGTCTCGGAGGGTTCAGCCGAGCCACCCGCGCGCGGCTCCACGCGGCGGGCGCCGACGCTACCCTCCCCCCCGATGTCCGCGACGCCCTCCGCGCCGCGGCGTCGCGCGCGGGCGCGCCCGTCAACCCCACGCCCGACATCACGCGCGAGCGACGGGACATCCGCGCCGTCAACGAGGTCATCGTGCAGTTTCTCGCCTACCGCAAGTTCGACGCGCTCAACTCGAGTACCGACCTCTCCGACGTACACTTCACGTTTAACTTCTTCGACTTCCCGGCGTCCACGTCAAGGCCGTGCGTGTTAACCCCGCGGGACGCGAGCCGCGGTGAGACGCAGATGTTGGTACCCAAGGGTGCGCCGGCCAGGGGCGACGGCGGCGAACGCGCGGGTGACGCGTGGTTCCGCTTCAAGGTTGACGGCCACGGTAACGGAACCGGAGACGCGGTTCCAGACGGCCCGGACGCTATGCACGCTCGTCGGTGCGCGTTTGTTGACTACTGCGCGGGTTCCAAGCTCAGCGTGGACGTGTGGGACGGCGGATCGTTGATGCAGCACGGGACGTGTGCGGTGGACCTGACTGGGTTGTTGAGGCAAGGCCGGGACTCCGCGGAGGTTATGGTGGAGGCGCCGGTGTTTGACCACCGCGAGGCGACGAGCGACGAGGCTTCCAAGGGCCGGCGTCGCAGAGCCGCGCTCGCGGCGGCCAGGGGAGAGGAGCTACCGGACGTGGATGAGAACCCCGGCGCCGGGATGGCCCGCGGCGCGCTTCTCGTCCGTCTGATCAACGTGGGCGCGAAGCCGGATCGGAGTCTCATACCGTCCGCGCAGGGCGGCGACGGCGCCGTCGGTAACGTCGTGAGGGTTCGAGCCGTGCCGGAGAGCGGAGGTGTTCTCGCGGCGACCCTACGTGGCGGCGCGCAGATTGAGAACACGCCGCCCGGAACCGACGCGGAGAAAGCAACCGGCGATAACTCCATCGCGTCGCGTCGGGCCGCGGCGCGCGCGGACCCACGCGACGAACGCGGCGTCCTCAAGGAGCAGGAGGCTCGGAAGCTCAGTCGTCAGCAGCGGCTTCGGGAGATTCGCGAGGGTAAAAAGCCGACCGGTCACGGTCTCGAAGCGGAGACTTCTCCGCCCGCCGCGCCCGAGTTTGCCGAGAGCGAAGTTCGCGCCAAGCTGCTCGAGGACATCGACGCCGCGCGCCGCCGCGCCAAGCGATCCGCGGTTCTCGAGAAGCTCCGCAGCGGCATCAGCGGCCGCAAAGTTATCCGCCCGTCCTTCGGCGAGCTGTGCTTCTTCGAGCACGAGTTCAAGTCGCCGGCGGATCGCGACTGCGTCTTCGAGGTTCGATGCGACGACCCGGACGTGTCCCTGGTGGCGTCCACCGCGGAGTGGCGCGCGCTTCGATCCGCCTCTGGCCTACCCCCCGTCGCGCCAGGCATGGAGGACGACGCTCTCGCGGGGAACAGGCTGTTTTTACTCGCCGGGGAGTCACTCAAGGTTCCATTCAAGTTCCAATCCTTCGACGCGGAACCCTCGAAGGTGATAAACGCGAGCTCGTCCGGCACCGCGTCCGACATCAAGCGCGGCGCACCCGACGAGGGTCTCCACCTTCGATCCAGAGCCGTCGCCGTGCACTTCGTCAACGCCGACGACGGCACCTCCGCGTCGGTGCTCCACGTGGACGTGAGACCTCGCGCCATGACGGTGGCTCGGACGTACAGGTTCCAGACGCCGGAGAACGATTTCTTCAAGGAACGGCTCCCGCCGCCGCCGGGTGTGGACACGAGGGACGCGAACGGCCGGGGATGCATCGCGGTGCGAGCGTCGGACCCGGCGGTTGCGGCTACCGTGGTCACCGCCGAGTCCGAGGAGGACGGCGTCGCCGAGGTTGACGAGATTGCGCTCAGGTACAAGTGCGGGGAGGGTTCCGTCGCCTTTTACGTGTGCGTGTACAAGGATGCCTTCCTCGGCCAACTCGCCGCGGTCTGGCGGGTGTTTGTTCACGCCACGCCCAAGGTTGACGTCTCCTCGCTGG
>Ga0209631_10008333_pt1 | contig 10143 bp, 10 predicted proteins | sample COG_08_FD_184752 | JGI IMG/M metagenome (GOLD analysis project Ga0209631, IMG submission 184752) | Pelagic Microbial community sample from North Sea - COGITO 998_met_08 (SPAdes) (version 2) | ecosystem: Environmental > Aquatic > Marine > Neritic zone/Coastal water | place: Helgoland, sampling...
ACTTTTTCTTAAATAAATTTTCAACCTCAGGAATTTTTTATGGATAAAATAGGGTTTATTGGTCTTGGCAATATGGGTAAACCACTTGCTGAAAGATTATTAAAGAAATATAAACTTTTTGTCTATGACCTCAATGAGCAAAATTTAAATTACTTCACAAGTAAAGGGGCTACATCATGCTCTAATCCTTCAGAATTAGCCATGCATACATCTCGCATTTTTTTATGCTTACCAACAAGTAAAATTGTAGAAGAAGTGGTTAATGGGAAAAATGGATTAATGAAATCCGCTATGAAGGGTACGTATATAATTGATATGACAACTGGAGAACCAGAAATTACAAGAAAAATTTCTAAATACCTTAAATCTAAGGAAATAAGTTTTGTAGATGCCCCTGTAAGTGGAGGACCTAAAGGTGCTAATCAAGGAAATATAGCGATAATGGTAGGTGGAACAGAAAGCCAATTCGCAAAAATAAAACCTATAATGGATGATATAAGTTCAAATATTTTCTATGCAGGTAAAATAGGATCAGGACACTCAATTAAAGCTGGCAACAACTTACTTAATTTGATTTGTAGGATGGCAAGTTTTGAAGTAATCTCATTACTTGTTAAAGATGGTGTTGATCCCAAAAAAGCAGTTGAAATTATTCAAAAAAGCTCTGGTAGAAACTATGCTACTGAAATTACACTACCTGATAATATTCTTTCTGGTAAAATGGTTCAGGGTTTTAGTACAGGCTTAATGAAAAAAGATGCAGGAGTAGCAACTAAAATAGCTGATTCAAATAAAGTTGAAATTCCTTTAGGTAAATTATCTCAAGAACTTTTAAAGAAAACTATAGATGAATTTGGTGAAGATGCTGATATGAGCAATGTTGCTCTTACCTATGAAAAATTAACTGGCGCTAAAATTAGACCCTAAGATTTGTAATTTTTAGGAGATAATACCATCTTGGATTGCTTTAATTTGCAAAGCTAAAAACTTTGAAAAAATTCTACACTGAGCTAAACTCCCTGCATGAAACCAAAGTCCAGGTTGCTTGGTTTGCATCCACATATTTCTTAACTCTTGCCTTTCATCATCAAATCCCCAAATTGGACCAATTTTGTCAACAACTGATTTGCCAAATAATTCTTCTACTACATATTCTTGGCCTTTATATCCAGTAGCCGTAACCATCAAATCTATGTTAAATTTTTCTCCAGATTTCATTTCAATTCCAGGAGATACAAATTTTTCAATATCTGAAAACTGTATAACTTTAATTTTACCATCTGCGATTAAGTCTGATGCTCCAACATTAAAATAATAACCACCACCCCTTGTTAAATATTTGAACTGCCAGCCAGAATTTTCTTCTCCATATTCAAGATTAAAACCGACACTTGTAAGTTTATCCAAAAGTGGTTTATCAATTCTCTTTGTTTTTTCAGTTAATAATTGATGTGTCTTTTTAAGAACTTGTAGAGGTGTTGAAATAGTTATTAAATCACAATCGTCAATATTTGGACCTTCACTATATAATTGATAAGGCAATTGTGCACTGGGTTCCACATTGACTACCATAGATGGTGATCGCTGTACTATTTTTACGTTTGCTCCATGCACGTAAAGATCTTGTGCAACATCATGTGCACTAGTTCCAGTTCCATATACTAAAACATTTTTACCATTATAGTCTTTTCCACTATCATAATCTACTGAATGAATAACCTTACCTTTATAATCGTTTATGCCAGTTATTTTGGTACGATTTGGAACTGAGCTTACACCAACCGCCATAACTATATGCTTTGGCTTCATAACCTTTATAATTCCATCAGGTAATTTAAGTTTTACATTCCAGTACTTTTTATCTTCTTTATATTCAGCTCCAATAAACCTTGTATTAGTCCATACATTTAATTCCATACTTTCAACATAATACTCAAACCACCCTGCTAACTTATCCTTTGGAATATATGTTGGCCAAGTAGATGGAAAAGGCATATATGGAAGATGATTTACATGTGTTTGATTATGTAATTTGAGAGAGTGATATCTATTTCTCCAGTTATCTCCAACTCTCTCATTTTTATCTACAATCAGTGTATCTATATCTTGTTGTTTCAATCGTGCGGCAATTGATAAGCCTGCCTGCCCACTTCCTACAACAATTACTTCCGGTTCTCTGTTATTGAACAACCTATCTTTATTTCTTTTATCTAACCAATTAGGCCCTTCTAACGTATTCTGATATTTTTCTAATTCTTTATTATTTGAATTATTTAATTCGCTTAAAGCAGTCAAAAAACTCCATGCTTTAAACTGTCTTTGTTCTTCATGATCTTCATATAAACGAACGATGCCTTCACACTCGCCAAACTTAGTATTGAATTTTAAAATTACCTCAATGACACTTTTCCCACCTCTTATGACTTCTCTAGGAGGAGTTCTTTCCTGATCAATTTGGAAGTCTTTTGCTGAAACATCTAAGATATTATTATAAAGATCTTCGATAATTTTTGATTTTCCAGATACAGTTTGTATTTTCCATGTAAGAGCTAAAATATCTCTCCAATGACTGTCTTCAAAAAATAGGTTAGAGAGTATTTTGATAGATTCATCTTTATTTTTTTGCTGTAAAATAGATTCATTAAAACTCTTAAGCCAATTATCTACTTCACTTCTAATATTAATTATTTGGTTGTCTAACAAAATTTCCTCTACAACAAACTAGTCATTTGATAAAAAATAATATCAAACAAAAGTTTGTAATAATAGAAATTTTTTATAAGATATTTACGAAATGTTTTGTTAAGGATTAGGTATGGATAGATTAGAACAAATTGCAAAATTTATGTTAGATCAACATAAATCGAAACAAAACTTTCAAAACTTACCTGAAACATTAATGCCTAAAAATCTTAATGAGGCTTATAAAATACAAGAAATATTTCAAAAAAATTCTGGAAGAGGCCAATTAGGTGGTTTTAAAATTGCTCTTGCTTCTAAAGTTCAACAAGAACTATGTGGAATAGACCATCCTATAGCTGGAGGAATTTTTGCAAATGAAATCAAATCCAGTCCAGAAACATTTGATTTAGATAACTTTCATGGATTAGGTTTAGAATTTGAATTAGCAGTAACACTGTCTGATGACTTAAAACCAGGAATGGAACCATTTGATAAAAATAATATTAAACAATTTATAAAATCCCTGTCACCAGCCTTTGAATTAATAATAGATCGAGATGCTGATTATTCAAATATTAATCCCTTAACAATGATAACTGATAATGCTTGGTGTTCTGGTATAGTTTTAGGTAAAGAACTTTCAAATTGGGAAAAATTAAACCTAGATGTTATTAGATCACAATTACTTTGGAATGATGAAGCTCCCCAAGATGCAATGATAAAGGACGCTAACCCACTTGAGTCATTATCTTGGGTTTCGAACCTATTAACTTCGTTGGGAAGAACTATCCCAAAAGATAGTGTTATAATTACCGGAAGCGTGATTAAGACTCGTGCTCCTAATAAAGGTGATCACATAATATATAAAGTTGAGGATCTATCAGAAGTAGAGATTAAGATAATTTAATTTAAAATATTATACTCTAAAAATGATCGTATAATCATGTTTATAGCTGATATACTAAAAAAAATGAGCAACAAATTTTTAAATGTTTTAGCATTTACTTTATTTCTAAGCTTTTCTCCTATTTGAAACCCTATTACTGCAACCACTGACCCAAGAGCTCCATAAATAAACATATTTGACTGAAAAACACCTGTAGCTATGTACCCAATCGAAACAGGTATACACCCAATCATTATCAAAAATCCGCTTATATCAACAAACTCTTTAGGCTTTACATTTTTCATTAACAAATACATTGTAACTGGAACTGCCCATATTGATGCTGCACCTCCAATTAAACCACCTAATGCACCTAAGCCACCTTGCCAAAATGTGTCATGACTAGATTTCATTTTAAATTTGAAACCAGAAACCTGTAGTATGACAAATAAAAGAACGGCAATAGCAAAAATCAATCTGACTACATTATCACCAATTTGATTGGCGTAAAATGACGTAATTAAAATACAAATAACCAGTGATATAGCAAAATATTTATAACTTTTCATTAATTCTTTAGGTTCATCAGCTTTACTGAACTGCCAAAAATTTGCGACTGTCATTGGAATAAGATTAAGTCCTAAAGCCATTAATGGAGAAACAAAAAATGTCATTATTGTGATTGCTGTTGTAGGAAGACCAATTCCAATCACTCCCTTAACAATTCCTGCGATTAAAAAAGCTAAACCAACGATTATAGCAATTTCGTTTGGGTTGTTTGAGATATCCAATTATAATGCTTTCAGAGTATTTTTTAGACACTTAAGATAACATGTTAATAAAAATTAACCTAATCTCAAAATCAAAATACCTAAAAACAAACCAATTATTAATAAGGATTTAGTTAAATCAAGCTTCTCTTTCAAAAAAAATAAACCCAGGAAGATTGCAAATAAAATAGAAGTTTCCCTTAAAGATGAGACTACCGCAATAGGAAGATACAAGCATGCCCAAACGACAATGCCATAAGCGAGATAAGAAGCTGTGCCACCAACAAAAAATGATATTTTTCCACTAATAATTATTCTATTGAGTATTCCTCTTTCTTTCCATCGAGCAAAAAAGAAAAAAATGAATCCATTAATTAAAGTCATTACACTATAAAACCCTATTGGATTTTGTGTAACTCTAGCGCCAAAACCATCTACTAGAGAATAACTCGCTATTAAACATCCTGTTATAATTGCAAGGCAAAAACCTTTGAAATTAGATTTCTTATCAAGAAATTGTTTTAAACCATAAATAATTAGAGAAAATGAGATTAGAAAGATACCTATAGTTTCTTGTAAAGAAATGTTTTCATAAAAAAACAAAAAACTCATTGATGTAATAATTAAAGGAGATAAACCTCTAGCAATTGGGTAGATCTCAGACAACTCTCCAAATTTATAGGCATTAAGAAGAAAAATCTGATAAAGACAATGAAGTAAAGAACTAGCTAATATATAATTTAAACCAACTAGATCAGGTAACCCGAATATAAAAAGACCAATTAAAGCAAAAGGAATATGACCCAAGACAACTGAAGTCATACTTAACAATTTATCATTAGATCCCCTTAAGATGAAATTCCAGAGAGCATGTAAAAATGCAGCAAACAAAACTGCAGCAATAATAAAGGGTTCGATAATTAATTTACCTTAGATATATTGATTATTTTAATTTATTTAATAAAGTAAATTATAAGGATTAGCAAAGTTTTACCTGTTGTTTGGATTAATAAAAATAACCCAAATCTTTAAAAGTTTTGAGTTTCACTCAGTTAAAGCCTACCTTAATTTCATCAACTTCAACTTTATGAATTCTCAAAACATGTATTAAATACTACTCAATTATTTCAATTTTATTACATTAAAAATATTTAAATCAAAACTTCAATTAGAAATGGACCTTTTTCTTTGAGACCATGTTTAAAATATTTTACTAAATCTTCAATATTATCAACTTTAACAGCGTCAACTCCCATGCCCTTAGATATAGAGACCCAATCTAATGCTGGATCTTTTAAAGACAACATTTCCATTGCTGATTTTCCTGGGTTATCAACACCTACATTTGTTAATTCTCCTTGAAGGATCTTGTAACTTTGGTTTGCAAAAATTAACACAACTATGTCTAAATTTTCTCTTGCCATAGTCCATAAAGACTGGACGGTATACATGGCGCTTCCATCACCTTCTAAAGAAATAACTTTTTGATCAGGAGATGATATAGCCGCTCCAATTGCTACAGGCATACCAAATCCTATAGATCCTCCACAGTTATTTAGCCATGTATGTGGATGTGATCCTGAAGTTTGATAAAAGAATTCTCTTCCAGTAGTTACAGATTCATCAACTATGATTGCATTTTCTGGGATTAATGCACCTAATACCATTCCCAATGACATTGGGTTTATTGGACCTTTAGGAATGTCTGGGATATCAAATTTTGAAATAGTACTAGGAGTATTATTTGATATTCCAATTTTATCTGATAACTCTTCAACAACTTTAGTGATATCATCTGAAATAGAAGCCAATTCAAAAAATTTAGTAGTATCTTGTGTTAAAACTCCAGGCTTATTTGGGTATGCAAAAAAGGCAACTGGTCGTCTAGCTCCTATTATAATAATAGTGTCAAAGTCTTTAAGGACTTCAACTGCTTTATCAACTACATATGGTATTCTTACAGAATTAATTCTCCCCGCACCTTTATCTAAACGAGCATTAAACCAATCAGTTTTAATTGGACAGCCTATTTTATCAGCTACTTTTGCTAATTTAATAAGGTTATTTTCTTCTAAAGCGTCCCCACCAACAAGTATAAGGGGGTTCTTTGCATCTTCAAGTTGTGAGATTGCTTCGTCTATTAATTTAGAAGAAACAATGTTAGCTTTCATATTTAATTCAATAGACTCAATTTTGTTTCCTTCATTCCATGCAGTATCACCTGGCAAAATTAAAGTTGCAATTTGCCCAGGTTTTACATTTGCTTGTTTAATAGCTTCAGCCCCATCCTTTGCAATATCTTTTGAAGATTTGCTAGTTTTTACCCAATGGGAAACTGGCCTTGCTATTCCTTCAATATCTGAAGTTAAAGGTGCATTTAATTTTATATGATCAAGAGCGTGCTCACCTACTATATTTACAATTCCTGAATTAGCTTTTTTTGCATTATGCAGATTTGCAAGACCATTGGCTAATCCAGGACCTAAATGTAGTAAAGTTGATGCTGGTGACCTGTTCATTCTAAAGTAGCCGTCAGCAGCACCAGTAGCACATCCCTCAAAAAGACATAAAATGCTTCGCATATTTTGATATTTATCTAAAGCTGCAACGAAATGCATTTCTGATGTTCCAGGATTAGTAAAACAAACATCAACATCACCTTCTAATAAAGTACCAACTAAACTCTCTGCACCGTTCACAAGCCCCTCCAGTTTTAATTTTAAATAACATATCAAATAAAATTTCTAATTGGTAAAAAATTAATTTTATGCCAATCTGAATTAGATATTTTATGAGTATTATATGTTTAAGTCTTTAACTGAGAAAAACGAGCGACGAAATCAACTCTCTATAATGGCTCAGTATCTTAATACCAATTTTATGATCAATACCGTTGAGAATGAGTATCTGATCAATATAGAAAAGGGTGTGGTAACCAGCGTTCAAGAAGGACCTTTTGTAATGCCAAGCTACGTTTTCAAATTAACTGCACCTAAAGACGAATGGTTAAAATTTTTACAGCCTATACCTCAACCAGGCTCTCACGATATTATAGCAATGCTTCGAAGAAAAGTTTTAAAATTTGAAGGAGATCTCCATCCTTTAATGTCTCACTTACTATACTTTAAATTACTTCTAGCCTCCTTAAGACCAGTGGAAAATAAAAATGAAAATTGAAAAAGAACCTATTTCTGGTCAATATGGGAAATTTAAAATTGATGGTATTGACTATAGAATATACTGGGAAGAAGCAGGCCAGGGCATTCCGCTAGTTTGCTTACACACAGCGGGGTCCGATGGAAGACAATATAGAGCTCTTTTAAATGATAAAAAAATCCTAGAAAGATTTAGGGTAATTGTATTTGATATGCCATGGCATGGGAAATCTTCTCCACCCGAAAATGCAAAAATTCAAAATTATAAATTATCTACTGATTTTTATATTTCCCAAATCATGAGTTTTATAAATGGTCTTGAATTAATAAAACCAGTTGTAATGGGTTGTTCTATAGGAGGAAGAATTATTCTTCATTTAGCAATACATTTTCCAGATAAATTTAGAGCTTTAATAGGGCTACAAAGTGCTGGTCATTTAGATCCTTACTACGATATCAGCTGGCTTCATAGACAAGATGTACATGGAGGAGAAGTCTGCGGAGGTATTGCCTATGGCTTAATGGCACCAACAAGTCCTGAAAGTGATAAATTTGAAACAATGTGGCATTACATGCAAGGTGGACCTGGGATTTTTAAAGGCGACTTGTTTTTTTATAAATTCGATGGAAATATTGGTAATGAAATAAAAAAAATTGATAATTCAAAATGTCCAATTTATTTATTAACTGGTGAATATGATTACTCAGCAACACCAGAAGAGACAAAATCACTTGCTGATACTATTGGGATTGAAATGATTAAAATGAAAAATGTAGGTCATTTCCCAATGAGCGAAAATCCAAAAGAATTTTTAGAATACTTACATCCAGTGTTAAATAAAATTAGTTAATTACCAATCTTTTCCAGCTGTCCATCCACCATCTACAATCAAATTTGTTCCGGTACAAAAACTTGCTTCATCACTTGCAAGATATAAAACTGCACTTGAAATTTCATTAGGTTCTCCCCAGCGTTTCATTGCGTGCAAATCCCTTACTTTTTGTGATGCTTCCTCATCTTGAAAATATCTTTCTGTTAATGGCGTTCTAATTACTCCAGGCCCAACAGCATTCACCCTTATATTATATTTAGCTAAATCCATTGCTAGTTGTTTTGTCATTCCTGCTGTAGCATGTTTAGAAGCTGTATATGCACACCTATTTGGTGCAGAAGTTACACTTAGGGTAGAAGACGTTATGACTATGTTTCCTTTTACCTTATTCTCAATACATTTTTTTGCGAATGTTTGAGCCGTAATAAAAACGCCAGTGACGTTTATATCAATTACTTTTCTCCACTCTTCAATAGATAATTCTAAAGGAGAAACAATTTCTCTTATTCCTGCATTACAAAATGCAATATCTAAGCCACCAAAATGTTGATAAGCATTTTTCATTACGTCTATAGTTTCATTTTGATTTGTCACATCTAATTTAAATGCTTCTGCTACACCACCAGCAGCTATTATCTCATCCGCAACTCTTTTCGCCATATCAAAATCTAAATCTGACACAGCCACATTAGCGCCTTCTTTAGCAAAGCTTAACCCTGTTTGACGGCCAATCCCACCAGCGGCTCCAGTAATAATCACCGTTTTGTTTTTAAATCTCATTGAAAATTCTCCCAGTAAATGCAAGTTTATTTAAAATATTTTTTTTCACAACAAATAATCTTCTCAGGAGCCGTAGATTGGATATAGAACATTTAGTTTTCGAAAAAGGACCAAAAAGAGTGGGGCCCTTTAGTCATGCTGTAAGGGCAGGAGACTTTATTTTTATTACCGGACAAATGCCTACTTTGCCAGACAATCCAGATTTACTGGTAAGTCATGATGTAGAAGAACAAACTCACCAAGTAATGAAAAATCTAATTAATGTTCTAGAGCAATCTGGATCTTCATTAGAAAGAGTGACTTTCGTAAGAGTTTATTTAGTAAACTTTCAAGATTTTGATAAAGTAAATAAAATTTATAAGTCTTATTTTAACGAAGAAAAACTTCCTGCAAGAACATGTATCGGTGTTACAGGTCTTGCTGTAGGTGCTTCAGTTGAAATTGATCTGATAGCAAAAACATAATTTAGAAAATATATTTATGAAAAAAAAATATACTCCATTTCAAAAAGGTATTTTGACTGGATTTGGTTTTCCAGGGATTGGAATGAGTGCCGCTATGTTTGGTTATGGGGTTTATGCTGGCGAGGCCGGTCTTGATATTTATATATGTCTTGCTTCATTATTGGTGCTCTGGAGTATGCCAGGAATGGTTATTTTTGTATCTTTATATACAATTGGTGCTCCTATTATCTTACTTTTTACAACAGTATTATTGGCAAATGTTAGACAGTTTTTTCTAGTATTATCAGGGATGACCTTAATAAATATACATAGTCATAAAATTTCTTTCATTTCTAAATTACTATGGGCTCACTTAATTAGTCCTACAGGTTGGGCTGAATTATCAAAGGCTAGGAATGAATTAGAGGAAAAAGAACTTCTTCATTTTTTTAAAGGTTTAACCTTGGCCTTAGTGACTATCACTTCTTTAACAACAATAATTGGTTATAAATTATATTATTTACTTCCTTCAGATATTGTGTCCATTCCAGTTTTTATCATGCCGTTATATTTAACCATTTTGATGCTAAGAGC
>Ga0209631_10008340_pt1 | contig 10135 bp, 9 predicted proteins | sample COG_08_FD_184752 | JGI IMG/M metagenome (GOLD analysis project Ga0209631, IMG submission 184752) | Pelagic Microbial community sample from North Sea - COGITO 998_met_08 (SPAdes) (version 2) | ecosystem: Environmental > Aquatic > Marine > Neritic zone/Coastal water | place: Helgoland, sampling...
CACGCTGTACACCATCTACCGTTGCGATAACTGGCGTTTCATACGAAAACGCCCCGCCCCCGCACTCACCGTGGACCACCTCCGCTTAACTCGGCTTTAACTCGATTAACTCCAAAATTATCGTCTTAACTCATCTTAACTAAAATTAAAATCTGCACACTTGATTGAAATCCAGAATATATATATGTTAATAAATAAAGTGATGATGAGGAAATAATGTTCAGAGGGGGTGGGTGCCAGGGGTTGTCGGTTAACAAGTTGAATGTGGAATGCGCAGGTAGAAGAAGTTGCGGTAGAACTATGCAAAATTTTCACCGACACATCTCTCGTCGATGAGGTTGCTTTCATCCCTTCGGCAAGTCCCGTTGATGTATTCGGCCGTGATGTGACAGATCATCCGCTACACATCGTGACGAGCAGCGTGGTTCCAAACGCCTTCATGCTCGCAGGCCATAAACTTGCCATTGCACGGAATTTTCATGCGCCATTATACGTCTATGCATCGGCTTCGTACATGTGCGCGTGTGCCCCGGTGTTAGGTTCAACAAATGCGAAATGTCGTGCTTGCTTTGAGACAGGCGTGGATGCTCTTGTTCTGCTTCCACTTCTGAACGGTGATCACAGCGCAGCATGGAATGGACGCAAGCGACGCATTAAGCAATGCCTTCCGAAACTTAAATACACAGAAATACGGCGGCTTCTTGAAGAAGAGCTTCAATTTTCAAAAACGGTGCTAAGCGGGTTTCCGAAATCCCAGGCAGTTTGGGCTCACCGTCGCTGGGTAATGAATTTCTTTCAAACGTCCCTTGCTAGAGTTGTCTGCCATAAACAACTGTCCGAGTTCTTTGTCGAAGAGGCGCTGGTTGTTGAGCGTGCAAATTCCGCCCGACGTCTCAATTATGCAGCCTGGCTGCATCGGCGATATTGCTCGCGTGCTTCTGACCTGCCGAAAGCAGGGCTTCTCTCTCGAGATCTGGCTGTTAAAGAAGTTTCTTGGGCTAAAGCTCGAGCTACGAAAAATGTATCTGACTACTGCGGGCTGCATTACATCCAGACTCTTATGCGAGGATTACCGGATCTAAATTTAGAGGCTGAAATGTCCTTTGTAGTAAACCTTATTGAGAAATTTCCAGGTTTTGAGGCTCTTTGGTTATATCGCCGTCAGCTTTTCGCTTCAGCACTTGATATGCAACAAAAGTTTTCTAGAGCGTCGACCTATGCTAACATTCAAGAGGTCGATCGATCCTTCAGCATACACAGTCAAACGGAGCTTGGAGACGACAAGTCATCAGTTGCGACTGGTATCACCCTACGAAGTGAGCTATCTTCCACCCTCTGTTGGCTGCACACAGGGACTCACGAGTGTTGCTCAGCAGAACGTCAACATTTAAAACAAGCGCAATTAGCAGCTGCATACAGATTGTGGATCATCAGTCTCGCAACCCGTTCACTCGATGCATCTGTAAAGATGTTTGTCCCCGGATTTGGCAATGTAACAAGGGCTACAATCGCAGATGCCATCGCTCACTCATTCAGCACTCCAGCTGGTTTGTTGGAAAATATTTCGGTAGATTTAAAAACTTCACAAATAAACATACAATAATATGATATAATATATAGTTACCTTCGAAGGTACCTTCGTACCTTATTATTACTTGCTTCGTAGAATATTATTATTACCTTCGCCGGAAATGAAGTTCCTATATTGTTCCTAAGCACTCAGGAGTATACGGTACTTCATCCCTCACACAGGGCAATTTAAGCACCCAAGATGGGCAAGTCTCTAGTCCTTTCATCTTTATCCGACACGTCAACGCCTGAAGAATCGAAGTCCGGCAGGTCGGCCCTGTGAAATTTCTAAATTCTCCCCCCGGAATTTTCTGAACCTTAAATTGTTTAGAGACCTGCCCTCTCACCCTGGCACGCGGATGCCAAGCGGATCTGAGCCCGAAGAAGTCGACGTCGCCATATTTTATGTACAAACTGGTGATTTACAAGCGTTATCAGCGCCCAAGGAAATTTCTTGTAGTCTCTGCGAGGCGCTCGACACGGTTCAATGGACTGAGGCATGTTCTGCTCTGCTAGATATACGACGCCTTGCACTCCATCACCCTGATGATCTGATCGAAGTTCTCGATTTAGTACTCCCGATGATTATCAAACACATGAACAGCCTTCGGAGCTCTCTGTGCAAAACTGCCTTGATATGTGTTGCAGACCTTTTCAAATATTGTGGTGACTTGATGGCTGTCAAGATTCAGGAAGGTGCGCTCATTGAGACCCTGTTATCAAAGGCGGCATTGGAGAAAAAATTTGTAATGGATGAGGCAAGGAGGACCCTGGATGCGATGATTCAGACGATTTCAACAGAGGACGCATTGCATGTCATGCTTTTCCATGTTCAAAGCACCAACTGTAAAGTGCGCGCTGTGGTTGCAGTGTGTGTCGCTGATATTGTTGACCGGGCCTTCGTCGAAAAGCAAGAAAGCGCTGAGGTGTCGTTTGCCTCTTTTCTAACATCAATTCGGGCAGTCTTATATACATTTTCTTCTTCAGCACTGTGCTGGTTTGTCGATGACCAAGCTGCTACAGACTGCAGCTCAGCTCGTAAGTCACACACAACCTTTGTGCCAGTTGCTCGACGAGGTTCACGTACCTTATTTCATATCAGGTCAATGACAAACATCCGAACGCGAGGGAGAGCGCCCGAAGGATCATGACACGCCTCAGAGGGTCATATGAAGATTGTGAGCACACAGAGAGCTGGTTGCAATTTGCAGAACACGTACTGGGCAAGTCAACAGTTGTTAAAATGACAAGATTCATGTAGGGCCCACTGTGTATGATATTACGATAAAGGCCCGTCTGGGTTTTCTCAAGTATTGGTTTCTAGTAAGACAAACACATTACAATAACCTTGACATCCACCAACAAACCAGCCCGCCACCAACAAATCTCATGGTTGCCAAGTCAACATTTTATATAGACAAACCCTACTTGCCCTCTGCCTCCTTGACCAATTTACAGTCAAGAGTACGAGGCTCAAAAATTGATCTAGCTAAACCTTTCTGGCTGTTACTCGTGTTAGAAGCTGTCAAGACATCAATAAGTCGGTGGTACATATCAGGTTGCGGGCTCAAATAATTGATAGCAGATTCAACACGCTTTGGATTCATCCTGTCCTCGATCAGATATTTTTTTTTAATCTGCCTACGGGTCCGCCCTGGGAACAAGCGTTGTATGAGCGAAAAATCTGTTCCAAATTGCTTCAGAGCGTCAAAAAAAAAGTCGGTGTCTTCATTTGTCCATTTCTCAGCTTGTGTATAGTTTGCATAGGTTGCAGAATTCAGCTTTGTCCCACTTTCCTCAACGTGTTTGAATTCATCGAGTGCCCCTGCTCGCTCAACTGCGGCACTCACAGTGAGGCTTTTCTCGTTTATCACTATTTGCCCATTCACAACTGAGACCTGAGGAGTCATAGACACGCGATCTGACCCAGCTATCCTTGATTTAGTTTGTGGAATTTTCCCTGTGAAAATAAATCGAGTGTCTGCACCCTCCCCTGAATCAACTTTTTCGTGCACGCCCTTTCGAGCAAATGAATTATGTCTATGATTATCCATGGATTCTGAATCATCAGTTTTTCGCTTGTTACCTCGATACCTGGCTTCTGCGGCGCGCTCTTCTCTTGAGCGTTGGCGAATAATATCGCGTATGGTTCGAGTCAGCCTTTCATCAACTGTTGTATATTCCGCAAGTGCAATACTCTTCCGGAGGTCGATAGTGTTGAATCTATTGCCACTAGTTGTACTCGCTGAGCGAACCCAACGGTGAGCTGGAGGCTGGGATACCTGCGATGCTGCACGTCCCAGGGTAAAAAGTCACGTTAGCCGAGCGGTAAGATGTTCATGCAAGAGGAAGAAACGCAAGAGATAAATTTGATGTTGTTCATGTTCACGCACACATGTGTCCCGAAGCCATGTCAATATTGGATCGCGTTCGCATGGTTTTCTTCGTCGATCTCTTAAGCATCGTGCTTTTTGATCGTGAAATACCAAGAATCGGCGTCTTTGTTGCTGTCTGTGAACCCCTAAAGGAAGGAGAACTTCGAGCAGAGGGGCTTTTGTTGAGGGGCGCGCTTCCCGGTTGCGAGCCCATACCTAATCCTATCTGACATTTTTCATGTTCGGCACTGTGGTCGACAATATCTCCTACTGAAGAGTCCGCTTTGGTACCCACAACAGAACGGGGTCGCTGCAGTGGAGAAGTTGTGGTTGACAAAATCGCAAAAATTTCGCTTTCAGGCAGCACCACGCACCGTCCGTGGAGTTATTTTCGGGGTGAAAGAGGTATTCCTTCTGCCTGTCGAAATTGGGAACGTCGTTTCAATCAACAACCAGTGCGCACGATATCTGCAGTTGACCTAAGGTACCTCTCCCCTGTTCAGCGTTATCGAGCGTGTCGAGTGCCGAAAGGTCCATCCTACAAAATCTTTGCTCTTTCGCGATGACTCGACGCTACCTCCAGTTGCAGGTAGTCCCTGCGAGTGTATGGTAGCCTTTGGTTGGATTTACACCGGGCTTCCGTTGGCAGTAAATGAATCGCGATACGAATTTGGTTGCTTGATTCATTTTTACCTTCGAAAAGGTAGAAAATAAATAAAGAGGGTCCTAATAGAGAGCTATTAATAATATATATATTAAAATATATATAAGATTATATATATTAAAATATATTAAAATATATATATATCATTAATATATACATTGCATATCATTAATACATATATACATGCATGCATATACACATGTATATATACTACCTTACTTCGAACGAAGGTATCTATATATTATTATATATATATGTATATATATGATGATATTTTTTATAATATATACACCACTTTCACTATTATATCGTTGACTTTCGGTCGGCAACGTGGTTACCATACGAATACTGGTCGGTTGCAGATACCGACACGCGCTCCGCGCCAATATTTTGGGTCGCGCGTTTTTTTTTTCCTATGGCGCCTCATTACGTTTCGTATTGAACGAGTGACTGATTTGTTTGGATACACTCCAGGCGGGTCGGCATGCCGTAAATCCTGGTTGACGATACCAGGTCATGGCGACATTGTAAGGAGAAAATATACCGTGATTCTTAATTAACGATATGCAGGTCCGTGCGTGCGTGTTACATTTTTGCAAGTGTTTCCTGTTGAAAAATCTTCGTAGGGGAGGGTTGGGTGGAGGGATGGAATTTCAGTTTCGAACCCAGGGTCAATTGACTGGTGCCAAAAATCATTCACTATCAACCTGAAAGCGGTGTGTGTTTTGAAAGACCAACGCGCAACGCGTGTCAGCGCACGGCAAGAGCGCGCGCCCGCGCGCTACGTGCGAGCGGCGCGCTCGGTCTTTAGGATCATACCAAACACCTTTATTTGGGGGTTTTTGGGGGTTAGCGTATAGGGGATTCCAGCGGCATGCCGGCGCCCTCGCCCCCTCATGGTGGCAAAAAACGCGCAAGGTCTCTCGTGATGACGGGGGACCTGGCTGAAAGGGAGAGCTCGAAGAGCCGCTTCGCGGCTGTTTAAACTCTAAACCCTGAAAACCCAACCCCAACCCCCTAAAGACACGGTGCGGACCCTAAAGATACAGCGCACCGCTCGTTACTCGCGCGTCAGCGGCTACATGAGCGCGCATCTTGCTCATGTAAAAAGCGCTCGCAACGGACGTGGACTCACGATCAAGTCGCGGAGCTCATCGATCACGTTGATGGGCGAATGTTTTTTTGCATCAGTCAATTGACCCTGGGCTTGAAAGCAAAATTCCACTCATCCACCCAAACCTCCACCGGTACGAGTTGAAAAATTCACAACCAAAAAGTTGGCTTCAGGAAGATTTCAAAACTTTCCAAACCGGTCCACACTCCGATGAATCGGCGTCACATCCCTGCTTACACGGACGCGACTTATTAAAGTGATGTTTCCAGATTATAGATCGGATAAAGGTGGGACGATAGACAAACGAGGCCTGTGTCGAGCTCTCACAATATCTGTTCCAGAGAGATGCGTCTTCTTTTTGAAGACCTACAGTTGTGGCCGTGAGAGCGGTCGCAGAAAATACGAGAATATGCTGGTAAAGAACCTTTGATTTCACGTTGGCGTCATCTCTGTCTGAACTTCGTTTGTCAGCTTGATATTTCCAATCGAAAAAGGGAGTCCTTGGAAATCGACATTGCAGACTTAGAAGAGGTACACAACTTCCTCACTTTGTCAGTGACATCTTTTCATTGATGTTCTTTTGTGAAATATTAGTTTTGCTCATCGAAAGAAGGATATGAAAACTTTCCCAAGAGCGTACAATCTAATGCACGGCGTTATGCGTCAATCTTCGCCGAAGCAGCTGATGATATTATGCCCAGTAGTAGAATATTCGGAGTTTCTGATGAGGACGACTCTTTTGACGTTCTGATGCGTCAGGTATGCTGCATGATTTCTTGAGCGTTGTCCACGATCCTTGCCAAATAGTGTTCTGTTTTGCAGAGAGAGGAGATTGGTTCGCATGCTGATGATGGCAAGAGTACTTCTCCTCAACTTCCTAATATTTTGCGGCGGCGATTTCGAGTGTACTTCAAGCCTGGTACAAAAAGTGCAGTTCGGACCGTGAGAAGCATTCGGGCAGCTGATATTGGACACCTCGTGACATTCACGGTAGTATGATGCAAGCAATAATAACCTTGTCGGTGTAACTGCATGTACTTTGGCTATCAGGGTATATGCACACGAGTCGGAGATGTGAAACCACTTCTAGAGGTCGCGTGTTTGACATGCGATGGCTGCGGCTTTGAAATTTACCAGGTTTGCACTGTTTGCCTCTTTCAAGCGTTTGTTCTGATGCAGAAGATCATGTGCCAGGAGGTGATTGGCGATAGTTTTAACCCGATAAGCAGATGTCCCTCTGGGGTTTGCACCAATCGTGCACTTCACGGTGAGGGGCACTTATAATAACATGCTGTTTACCCGATAAAACATCATCCGCAGGAGAACTTTTCTTGGAGACCCGGGCATCCAAGTTCGTCAAGTTTCAGGTTGGTGACAATGCAATCGTCTGCCCAAATCAAAGAGTGCAGCCATGTTTCGTACTTTGCATTATGACAATCATTTTCCCTGGAACAGGAAGTAAAAGTGCAAGAGCTTTCCGAAGATGTACCAGTCGGTCATATCCCTCGATCTTTGACTTTACATGTAAAAGGCAATCTTACGCGAACAATGAGGTCGAGATCCACGCAAAATGTTAACGAAAATTATTTCAAGATGATTCGTCATCCCTGATTTGATTGGCATTATAATTTCGGCCTTTCCTTCGGGCCTGGAGACGTCGTGGATATTACTGGAATCTTTCTTCCAAAACCATTTACAGGGTTCAAGGTGCACCTGTTAAATTTTTTTGACATCAGATGAAGTAGTCACATCTAAATCACAGGCGATGCAAGCCGGTCTTGTTGCCAACACGTACATCGAAGCAATGGCTATAACACACACAAAAAAAAGATATTCTGATATTGTGATGTCTGCAGAACATATGAGCAATCTTTGGCATCATCACCAGCAACCTGACATGTATGGGAAGCTGGCGCAGTCAATCGCGCCAGAAATATACGGCCATGCTGATGTGAAAAAAGCGCTGCTTCTCCTTTTGTGCGGAGGTGTTACTCGGGAGTTAAGCGATGGTATTAAAATTCGTGGGGATATCCATGTTTGTCTGATGGGGGATCCTGGTGTTGCCAAATCACAGCTTCTCAAGCATATCACATCATTAGCCCCAAGGTAGTTACACCTCCCACATCTCGCCATAATTTAATTCCGTCATTATATTCTTTTCTCGACAGAAGCGTTTATACGACGGGTCGGGGGAGTAGTGGCGTCGGATTGACCGCATCCATTCAGCGAGACACGGTAACTGGTGAGATGATACTCGAAGGTGGTGCACTCGTGCTTGCCGATCATGGAATATGTTGCATTGATGAATTTGACAAAATGGAGGAATCCGATCGGACTGCAATCCATGAAGTCATGGAGCAGCAAACGGTCAGTATTGCGAAGGTGAGTCAACATCAACTTGATGGTGAGCATGCACTCCGACAGTGTACTGCAACCGCACACCATCATAATCACAGATGAGCCATATTGTCTATTTTTGTCTGGATGATTGTTAACACATTTCTTTTCTTGGATCCATAGGCTGGAATAACAACGACACTCAATGCGCGAACCGCGGTGCTTGCAGCTGCAAACCCAGCATATGGACGATACAACATTATGGCCAGTCCACAAGAAAACATCAATCTTCCTGCAGCGCTTCTCAGTAGATTTGACTTGATGTGGCTTATACTTGACATGGCTGGCTCTGAGTCCGATGTAGCTTTAGCGCAGCACGTCCTCCACGTGCACAAGGAGGGCAAACCACCGGTATGGTTATATTAACTTGTCATTATCACATCTGACATTGTGGTGCATTTTTCATTAGGGCCTTGGGTTTGAGCCAATTGCAGTTGTGCAGCTCCGTGCATATATTGCGCACGCACGAACATTTAATCCACATGTCCCTGTCGAGCTGTCAAACTACATCGCTTCAGCGTACGCAGAGATGCGGCAAGACGAGCTTGATGCCGGAGATAAAGCCATGGTACGTCTATTTAACGTTCCAGATTCTACAAAGACTTGTTCAGTCTTCTGCTTGGCACTCAGGGCTACACGACTGCCCGCACCCTTTTATCAATTTTGCGTTTGTCTGAAGCTCTTGCGCGTTTACGATGGGCAGATCAGGTTCATGGAATTGGCACACTACTTCGAATATGTGTTCAATTTATATGTTTCAACAGGTCAGTGAGGGTGATGTCAACGAGGCTCTGCGGCTGATGAAAATGTCCAAGGTGGTCACTGTCCAGCATATTGTTTGCCAACTCTCTGCCTCATCAATACTTTGTAAATTTCAGATCAGTTTAGAAGAAACAGCAGGTGATGATACGACAAAGCTTGATCCAATTACAGCTGTCTACATGGTTCGTGAATTTTAGAGTCGGTACTGTTGCAATTTCATGATTCACTTCGACTCAGGCCATAAGAGATTGGGCCGATGCACAGCCAACTTCAGAGGTGAGGTACGAGCAGGCTGTCGCTTTGGTAATCAGCAAGGGGTACACGGTTGAGGTATAAAACATTTATTTATTTTCTCGATGTTTTTCTTCAACATCCATGCCCTCTGCGCAACAGACGTTATGTGCATGTTTGGACGAATATGCAAGCCTTGATGTCTGGGTTCTTGATGGCGAAAGGAACATTTTGTTCGTAGAATAGTACTTGGGAAATTGGCATGTGTATCAACATGCCACTACTTACTGCTCTGTAAGCTTGATTTGGTCCCGCCTAGTTGGTATTTCAAGCTCTATTGGCAGTGGGACATATTCAGAGGAGATGTGCGCATGTTTGCATCATAAAGCTTGGTAACACGAGCTTTATTTTCTGTCAAATAATGAATAAGCAGCAGGAGAGCGCCCTATCTATCTAGCTAGCTAGCTAGCTAGTGTATCATGAGACCATAGTAACATGTCGATATCGAATCATACCAACCCACCAAACAACCAATAATAATCAACATATATATGACATGCATGTAAACGTGTACGTAATAATACGTACGTACCCGCAATTCTATCATGATTTAATAACCATGCGGGGGCTATGCCGACACACCTGGGAGCGAACCCACGCAATCACGTTAAACACGACTCCTGTTCCTCCCTGTAAAATTTTTATTATTATTCGGCATAGCCGCATCTACACATTTCGGAAAAATTTTGACTGTAAAAAATGTCCGGTGCACCTGGTATCGTTTAACAAACATCACGGACTATTCGTTCCATACATTGTGGACATTTTTGACTGTAAAAAATGTCACATTCACCTGGTATCGTTTCTCAAACGTCACGGTCTATTCGTTCCATACATTGTCGCCAATTTTTTTTTTTAAATTCGAGAATCTTGGTTAAGCCCTTCATACATTCACCCATTCCAAGAGTTCTAATTTTCTTTAGTTTCGTAAATCATGGTTTAGCTCTATTTATTTAATAAATA
>Ga0209631_10008348_pt1 | contig 10129 bp, 6 predicted proteins | sample COG_08_FD_184752 | JGI IMG/M metagenome (GOLD analysis project Ga0209631, IMG submission 184752) | Pelagic Microbial community sample from North Sea - COGITO 998_met_08 (SPAdes) (version 2) | ecosystem: Environmental > Aquatic > Marine > Neritic zone/Coastal water | place: Helgoland, sampling...
CTAGAATATCTTTTATTGGTTCAATATCAACGCCTATTTCATCAGAACGAATTCGAATTAATTCTATTCCGGGTTCAGAAATATTTTCTTTTTGACTCCAAGGAAAAGATTCGATTGTGAGACCTGATCCTCTTGCAGCAATGTCCGGTATTGTAACAGGAAGGATACCGCTTGCAGATGCATTACCCATTAGAAAATTAGCAACTGCATTCTGCATGAGCAAACTTCCTTTGTATGCACATATATATACAGGCGCATTTGGAAAATCTTGAATTAAATATGGACTGCCAAAGCTTGTCACAATAAGCTTACTTGTTTTGAGACTTAATCTATTTATTAAGTCTGCTTCAACTTTTGGTAGAAAAATATTGTCTTTCCATTCGATAGGGTTTGCAAATGCATTAACTAAAACTATTTTATCATTTGGTATTTCATCGAAAATGTAATTTGCTATCACAAGACTATCTGACTTATCAATTTGAAAAGATTTTATTCTTCTCTTTCCCTGGCGAAGTTTTTTTGTGAGACTACTTTCAGTGTGATTATTTGGCCCGTCATATAAATCAATCACATATATTTCATCATCGAAACCAGGGTTTAGCGGTAATATCTTATTATAGTTCCTTACAACAGTTAACGCTTTTGAGGCTATTTCCTCTGCAATTTCAAAATTTTCTTTTTTACCCATCACTTTATGGGTTTTGTCAAATGAAATAAAACGATTTTTATGTAATCCAATCTTATATTTCATTTTTAAAACTTTTAAAACGGATGAGTCAATTCGAGTTTCATTTATAATTCCTCCAAGAACCGCTTGCTCAACAACATCTATCGACTCCTTCATTTTATTGTTTTGAATAACAATATCTGCTCCAGCATTTATTGTTTCTATTAAAGCATAGCTGTCGGAATAGTTTTTAATTATTCCACCCATGCCCATAGCATCAGTTATAACAACACCTTTAAACCCAAGAGCGTCTTTTAAAACATCTTTAATCCAAAAAGATGATAATGTTGCCGGGTCATCAGAGTTTTTTTGGTAATCAGGCGCATTAACATGGGCAACCATAATGGCATCAATTCCAGATTTTATCGCGTTTGAGAATGGAGGCAACTCAACACTCCACAACCTTGAAGAATCGCTGGGTATTTGAGCTAATGCAGAATGTGAATCTGTCTCAGTATCTCCATGTCCTGGAAAATGTTTTGCTGTTGCAAGCATCCCATAGTCTTGAACGCCTCGAATGAATTCACTCGCGTACCTATGAACAGAGTCCGGGTTTTCACTGAATGATCTAGTATTTATTATGGGGTTTTTGGGATTATTGTTTACATCTACAACGGGCGCTAAGTTAAAATGTATTCCAACCGAACGACTTTCTATCGCTGATATCATTCCAGCCTTATATGCATTCAGAGAGTTTCCAGTAGCTGAAATAGCCATCGCTGGAGGTAAGGTCACTGCGCCAGCATATCGCCTTCCAAGACCCGATTCAATATCTCCCTCAACCAATAAAGGTACTTTGGATAGCTCTTGCATTTTATTTAAAATTGTCAACGCACTACCTGCTTCACCAAACCAAATATGAACTATACCAATTCCATCAGTCGCTAACTGGCTTTCTATTTCTTTCCATTCGTTGCTATCGAAATTCATAAACTTCATATTCATCCGATACACCATCATTTGGGCAATCTTCTCACGTAAGCTCAATTTTTTGAGGGTAGATTCAGCCCAATCTGGATTGTCTGAAGAAATTGCACCGACTCCAGAGCAGGATAGAAAAATAGTAGAGAACAATATTGTAAAAATTTTAAACATATGATAATAAAAATTAACTTTACTTCCCTGATTAAATCTTTAACTTTATTAAATTAATCCTATGAATAGATTACCATCTGATATCTCAAAATTAATTGGCCAAATGATTATAGTAGGGCTAAAAGGTTATAATAAAAAAGCTGCATATAATTTTTTTGAAAGAAATCATAAATATCCCGTGGGTGGAATAATTCTATATGACGAAGATATTACAACTTTACCAAAATCTCTTCATAATATACGATCTCCTAAACAATTAAAAACCTTTACAAGCTATCTACGAGAATTTAGTCCTAACCCATTGATTATTGGCATCGATCAAGAGGGTGGTAAAGTAAATAGACTAAAAGAGGAATATGGTTTCAGAAAATCTATTAGTATGGCAGAACTTGGAAGAATTAACAACTTAGAAAGAACAGCGGTTGAATCAAATCGAATTGTAAATACATTGAATGAATGTGGAATTAACTTAAACTTTTCTCCAGTGCTTGATCTACTCTTATCTACAGATAATATTATTTCTCAAAAAGATCGTGCAATTTCTTCGCATCCAAACATTGTTTCAAGTCATGCGCGAATTATTATGAATTGCCATCTTAGAAATGGCATAATTGCTGTGGGAAAACATTTTCCTGGACAAGGTAGCTCGATTGGCGATACTCATGAAGGATGGGTAGATGTAACCAATTCTTGGTCAGATAATGAATTAATACCATACAAAAGTCTCATTAAATCAAATGATATTTTTGCAGTGATGACCTCTCATTTATTTAATAAAAATTTAGATGCCAAATATCCAGCAACTATCTCAAAAAAAATTATCGATGGACTTCTAAGAAAAAAATTGAAATATAAAGGAGTAGTCATTAGCGATGACCCTCAAATGAAAGCACTTTCAAGTAAGTATTCCTTAAAAGAATTAATTGAGCTGATGATTTGTGCTGGAGTAGATATATTATGCTTCGGCAATAATATGGTTTATGATTCAAGTATAGTGAAAAAAATTCATCATGCTGCTTTAGAATTATTAAATGAAAATAAAATAAATATATCAATGCTTGAAAAAGCTAATGATAGAATATTAAAATTAAAATCAAAGATTGGTCTTATATGAGAGTTATTTGTGTTGATGGCGGTGCTTCAAAAGTTGCAGGTGCAATAGTTGAAAAGCATAATAGAAATACCTTTAAAATTGAAGGTGAAATAATTGAAGAGCGCTATAATGAACAAGAGGATTTTATCCATAATTTTAAACCCTTGCATCTAGCTGAGCAGCAAAAAAAAAGCGCATTAACTAAAAACGAAAAAAAGCAAGGCAAGGCTTACATTAAAACAGTCATTTCAATTATTGAAAAATTAATGACAAAAGACAAAGCGTTAATTTCAATTGCAATGCCAGGTATTAAAACGACCAATAAAAAGGGGATTAATATTATGACAAATGGCCCTCGAATTCCAAATTTAACTCAAAATATAACAGATCATTTTGGAAAATCTATTGAAATTCTTGACCTTCAAAGCGATGCAGACATGTGTGCTTGGGGTGAAGAGTATGGTGAGAATGGATTATTAAGAAAAGTAAATAGCGCTTACTACATTGGAGGAGGAACTGGGATAGCAGATGGTTTAAAATTAAAAAACCAACTTTGCTCTTTTGAGCAAGAGTCTAAATGGATAGCTAAATGCTGGGAACTTAAACTAGAGGATGGCAATTCACTTGAATCTTTAATATCAATGCCTGGCATTAACGAAGAAAAAAACTCTCGAGATAAAATTGCTAAAAATCTTGCGTTATTATTTTTTGAAAGAATTCAAACTGTTTTTAGGGGGTGGTGTAATACCTTTATCACAGAAAGACAGTTATCTAATACGCATCCATACCTAGGTATTATTATTGATCGGATAGTGATAGGTCAAAGACTTGCAGAGTATTTTAATACAAATTCAGGAAAAATAATCTTTAATAGAGTAAGGGATATTTTTTTAGAACAATGTAGCGCAGAAAATGAAAGTTTACGCAAAAATTTTACAACCAATAATATTAATGAAAAAATTATTTTATCAAAACTACGCGAATCGCCAATTATTGGGCTCGGTGCAAAAGCTTGGTTGAAAAATGAAAAGTAGCTACCAACCTTCAAAAGAACCCTTAATTAGAGTTGGAATTATTCTTCCTAGCGATAACATGTCCCAGGTAAATATAACTTTGTCAGATTGCGATTCTTTTGAAATTGAGACATCAGAAAAAATATTTCCATCATGCAAAAATAATGATTATTTATCAATTGTTAAAAGTAACGAAAGCTTGACCCTGAAGGAGCTTGACTCTAATTCGAAAAAAGTAATTATTAAACCAACTGTTCACTCTGAAAATACCTTTATCACTTTAAAAAACGTTACTGCCGGAAGAGGGTTTCATTGGCAAAAAAAAATTGACATAAAATACTGGGGGAAAATTGATTTTAGGATAGTAGAAAATAAGTTAATTGCCATAAATGAAGTAAAGTTAGAGGATTATTTAAAATGCGTTGCAACCTCCGAAATGAGTCAAAATTGTCCAGATGAATTCTTAATTACTCAAACTATTGTAGCAAGGTCCTGGATACTTGCAAATGCAGAACAGAAGCATAGTTTGTTGAAATTTGATGTTTGCAATGATGACTGTTGTCAAAGATATCATGGGTTAAATAATTGCACCCCAAAATCTATTGAAGCTGCAAATAACTCTTATGGCAAAGTATTGATGTATGATAACGAAATTTGTGATACAAGATATTCTAAGTCATGTGGAGGTATAACTGAAAATTTTGAGAATGTATGGGAAAACAAGCGAGTTCCTTATTTAAGATCTATTAAAGATTGTAATCATCGCAATGAAGACTACTGTAACCCGGATTACTATAAAGGAATTTTAATTTCTGATTTCATTGGATCTGTTGATGAAGATCATGAATATTACAGGTGGAAGTTTGAAGTTGATAGCGTTCATGTGATAAAGCACTTAAAAATCAAATACAAGATACTTGCTGATAGAATAATAGATCTTCAAGTTGTAAAAAAAGGCGCATCCGATAGAGTTTACCAACTAGATGTCATTTATAGAGATCAATCGGGTAATAAAAACAGTATAATTATAGAATCGGAATACCGCATCAGAGATTTACTTTCAGAATCATTTCTCTTCAGCTCAGCATTTACTATTAAAAAAGAGAATAAAAATTATATACTTCATGGAAAGGGATGGGGTCATGGAGTAGGAATGTGTCAAATTGGAGCACTTGGAATGTCTTTGCTAAAAAAACAATCACTACAAATCCTTCATCATTATTTTCCAGGAGCAGAAGTTAAAAAAATCTATCATTCATGAAAAATCAATCAAAGTCTAAAGTTTGGTCTTGGGTTCCTTCGCTATACTTTACAGAAGGACTTCCATATGCATTTGTAATGATAGTATCAGTAGTTTTATATAAAAAACTAAATATATCAAATTCAGAAATTGCCTTATACACTAGTTGGCTTTATTTGCCTTGGGTAATAAAGCCATTTTGGAGCCCATTTATTGATCTAATAAAGACTAAAAGATATTGGATTGTGATAACACAGCTAATTATAGGGGCTAGCTTAGCTGGAATAGCTTTGTCTATACCAACAGACAAAATGCTTCAATATACACTGGCATTCTTTTGGCTTATGGCATTTAGCTCTTCAACGCATGATATTGCTGCTGATGGTTTTTATATGCTTGGATTATCAAGTCACGACCAATCTTGGTTTATAGGTATTCGTAATTCATTTTATCGATTCGCTATTCTATTCAGCCAAGGTCTTTTGGTCATTTTTGCTGGTCAGTTAGAAAAATTTTATACCAATACTGATCTTGCGTGGGCCATAGTCTTTGGAGCGCTATCTACCCTATTCTTTGCTCTAGCATTGTACCACTATTTTGTATTGCCATTTCCAATTAATGACAAAAGTAGCACAAAAAACACAATAACAGAAATCGGGCTAAAGTACTCTGAGGTAATAAAAGATTTTTTTAAAAAACGCCAAATATTATTAATCGCCTCCTTTATTCTGTTCTACAGATTTGGAGAAGCGCAGCTAGTTAAAATAGCTCCACTTTTTATGTTAGATTCTTACGAGTCAGGAGGTCTTAACCTAACAACATCTGAATATGGTTTTATTTATGGTACTTTAGGTATTTTAATGTTAACTCTAGGGGGAATTACGGGTGGAGTTTTCATTGCAAGAAAAGGATTAAAGTTTTGGATTATCTGGATGGCCATAGCAATGAAACTGCCAGATTTAGTTTATGTATATATGGCATATTCACAACCAAGCGATTTGACATTAATAAGCCTTCTTGTTTCAATCGAGCAATTTGGATATGGGTTCGGTTTTACGGCATATTTACTATATATGATGATGGTTTCTGAAGGGGATAATAAAACTGCCCACTATGCAATTTGTACTGGGATTATGGCTCTAGGAATGATGATTCCAGGAATGTTTAGTGGATTCCTTCAGGAAAATTTTGGTTATCTATTCTTTTTCTTTTGGGTTATACTCTCTACGATACCAGGTTTAATTCTGATAAAATATATTAATATTAACTCAAGCTTTGGATTAAAAAAGGACTAATCTATGTCAAAAATTAATCGGATTTTAGCTCTTGATACTTTTCGCGGGGCTACAATTGCTCTAATGATTATTGTAAATAATCCAGGGACCTGGGCATATGTCTATAAGCCTTTCAGGCATGCACAATGGCACGGGTGCACTCTTACTGACTTAGTTTTTCCTTTTTTTCTTTTTATTGTAGGTATATCTATGAGTTTTTCATTTGATAAATACGACCTTTGTAAAAAAGGGCCACTGTTTAATAAAGTTATTTTTAGAACTATATCTATTTTTGTTCTAGGGTTAATTATAAACGCATTCCCATTTGTCAGGCAAGATTGGGACTGGTCTTCATTCCGAATATTAGGAGTTTTACAAAGAATAGCGCTTGCCTACTTCATCGCTGCATTTATTATCATACGTTCAAATATTAAAGGACTTGTTCAAATTTCATTTACAATATTAACCGGCTATTGGCTTCTATTGTATATGTTCGGCTATATTAATGGAGTTGACCCCTACTCTTTGAGCTCTAACCTGGCACTAGCTATTGATAAAATTATTTTAGGAGAAAGTCATTTGTATGGGGGAACTGGAATTCAATTTGACCCCGAAGGCCTACTTAGCACCCTTCCGTCCTCAATAACGGTTATCATTGGCTTTCTAGTTGGTACAATGATTAAAACTGCAAAGGATCACAAAGAAAACTGCCGCCGTATGTATATCCTCGGATCATTAATGATAATTATAGGATGGATTTGGGGTATTTTCTTCCCAATCAATAAACAATTATGGACAAGCTCTTATGTTCTATATACTGCAGGTATTGGTACAGTTCTACTATCCTCTATGATATGGATAATAGATGTATTGGAATATAAAAAATGGACATTTCCTTTTATAGTCTTTGGATCAAATTCTATATTTATTTTTGCACTATCTGGTATTTGGGCTAAGATTTTATTAAAGATAAAATTTATTTTATACGGTAAAGAGATATCGGGTTATTCATATTTATATCAAACAATCTTTTTACCGTTAGCGGGAGATATTAACGGTTCGCTCCTATTTGCTTTATTTCATGTGCTTGCTTTTTGGATTATATTATTTTGGATGTACAGAAAGAAAATTTTTATAAAACTTTAATTATTATCATACCTTAAAGATGCAATTATTGAAGATGCGATAATCACAGCGCCGATTACGAGACTCTGATAATTATAATTACCTGAGAAAAATGCAATCTCAATAAATAACCCCAACGGTATAACTAAATTGTTCATTGTAGCTAGAGTTTCAACTCTGACTTGAGTAGAACCGTAATTCCAAAAATAATAACCAATTCCCGACGCTCCTCCACCTAGCCATAATATTAACAACCACTGATTAATTGAAGCGGGTTGCGTGTAATTGTATGGCGAAATGACTAACGCTGTGAAGGTTGCAAGGGTTGCGCCAATAAAGAAAAAAGCAAAGTCAGTAAAAATACTTACTGTTTTTATACTTACCTTTTTAAGTCTTTTATAAAGAACTTGTCCTAAGGCAAAACATATATTTGCCAGCTGCACTAAAAACAAGCCGGTTAAGTCATTTATATCAAAAACTGTTATTCTAATTATCAAGCCACCCAATACAGATAAAAAAACAATGAAAAACGCAGAAGGCTTTAATTTCTGATTAATTATCTGAGAAATCATAGATACGTAAAATGGCGTTGTTACAGTAAACAGAAGTATTTTTTGAACAGAAGTATAGTTAAATGCATTTAAATACAGTAAATACATAACACCTATTTGCAGGGCCCCAATAAATATAATTCTAATGATATAACTAGCTGGAATTTTAAAATCTATCCATCGTGCAAAAACAATACAAGCAATGGTGGATCGCAAGAAAGCCAATGTCCATGAATTAATGTCGCTAGATAGGGAATAGCCAATAAGACTAAATGAAAGAGACCACAATATTGTGGCAATTATCAGATAAAACATTAGTCAGGCATTTAATAAAAAAATTAGAAACTAAAAATCAAACAAATGACTGTATTTTAATATAAGTGTATTATTTCTAATCGTTGGAATTCCGTCATAATCTTCCATTTGATTGTATACAATATATAGTCCAGATGCTGCTGATCGTTGAATGATAAATCTCCAATTAATAAAACTTTCATTTGATTGATTATTGTACTGTATAAGTGCCTGAAGATACATTTTAGGGCTAAATGAATAGGTTAGCCTGGATCGAGAAAGATATGTATTAAAATTGCCACCTGGTAATTTTACGTTGTTATAATTATAACTAATTTCTGAATTAAACTTATCTCCAAATCTTATTTTTAATCTTGGCGATGAACTAACTCTATCTCCACCAAAGAAACCTCCTACATAATTCATCACACTAAAGCTCAGCTTACTAGTTGGTGGGGTTGTAAAATATATCTGAGCCTCAACGTGATCATATGTTGATTCAGGAACAATAATATTTTTGGATGGAAAAATCTCAAAATTTTCAGTAAGACCTTCTTTTTTAAAATTTATTCCAGTATGAACTTCATAGCCAGATCTAAATTCAAGATGATTGTCAACATGAAGCTTGCCTGTCTGATGAAAACCGTTAAGCCCCCAATATCCATCATAATTTACGTGAGGTCTAAGCTCTAATATTCCCAAAGAATTTTCCGGTCTAAGCCTAGAAAAGATTCTTCCAGACCACTTCCTATAACCTCCATTTCTTCTTAAGAATCCCATTTCAGGATTAAAATCTTTTCCAATTTCAGTATATGATAACGCATTAGAAAACATTTTCCCCGTTGAAGAGGCTTGCACTCGAAAGGCATATGATTTATCTTGATCTAAGGAAGGGGTTTTGGAGGTAGCGACATAACCATCAATTTGACTTACTTCACCTATTCCCCATTTTGCGTCGATACCAACTACTTCATTAGAATATTTTTCATTTCCAAGCTTTATTAAATTAGTTACTATTGCGCCAATATGAGACCGATTTGGTAGCTCCTTTTTTAAACGTAAAATTTGATATTCGTTTGATGGACTCCCATCGTTTGGCTTTGTGCTCATATTTAACAAACCAACCCGCATATTTGCAATTGTTCCAGTCAAACGAGCACCACCATTAATTGGAACCTGGTTACCATTTGAGTCAATGCCGATCCGCCTACTAAAAAACATGGATACCTCTGAACCGCCAAATGAATTGTCTCCAACAGAAAATAAGCCCGCGTTTTCAAGAAAAAATGCTCTTTTTTCTGGAAAAAATAAACTAAATCGATCTAAATTTATTTGCTGCTCATCGGCTTCGGCTTGCGCAAAATCTGTATTATAGGTTAAATCAAGATTTAACCCAGATCCAATACTAACCTTTCCGTCAAAACCACCTTCTGTATTAAAATTATCACTTTTTGATTCATTTTCTGAAAATGAGTTCCTTTGAGTTAAGAAATATGGAATAAATTTTATATTTTGGGCTAGAGGAGGATTTACATCGGTTAATATGCCCGCAGATATCAATCTATTTACTGTAAACTGTCTATTTATTGGGCTCCAATGTGAGACTTCTTGAATTGATGCATTCACTCTTTGAAAATTCACACCCCATTTTTGCGCTTTTTTACTTTTATAGCGCAATGTTTTAAAAGGTATTTTAAATTCAGCACTCCAATGATCA
>Ga0209631_10008365_pt1 | contig 10116 bp, 6 predicted proteins | sample COG_08_FD_184752 | JGI IMG/M metagenome (GOLD analysis project Ga0209631, IMG submission 184752) | Pelagic Microbial community sample from North Sea - COGITO 998_met_08 (SPAdes) (version 2) | ecosystem: Environmental > Aquatic > Marine > Neritic zone/Coastal water | place: Helgoland, sampling...
CCTGCTGTACGCCATCTCGTCCGTCCGAAACTCGTTCTCCCACCCGACCACCAGCGTGTCGGTGCTCCGGAGGTACGAGTCCATCGGGCGCCGGCACTCCGTGTCTATGTCCGCGTACAAACCACCGCTGTGCAGCACGATCAGGTACCTGAAAAAGTCACTCCGTTCCACATCCTTGGGTAAGGAGACGTACGCGTCGTAGTACTCCGGGAACTCTCGTTCCACAAACTTGTAGCACTCCTGGTCGTTGTAAAATCGAGTTTTCCACCCAGGGTTCTTATCCGCCCAAGTTCGCATGAGCCCCTTGACCCGGTCCGGGACGTCCGAGGTCTTGTACGTCTGGTGAATGATCCGCGGGATCATCAGCGGCATCGGCGCGCCGCCGCCGCTGATGATCCCCTCGTCGGACGACCCGGGCAGGTGAAGCGACGCCTGCGTCGACGCCAACGTGGATCTCTCGTAGAGCCTGTGAAGGTCGTGCGATGGCGCGTAGCGTCCTGTGGTGTGCGGGAGACGCGCGCCGTACATGTCGCCCATCCCCCACGACGCCGCGTTGAACAGCACGATCATCGCGGTCATGGCGAAGAAGATGCGGCAGAGCTGAGCGTTGCCGGGGAGTCGGAACCGGACTTGGCATCCCAAGAAGTCGTCGGCTCCGTTCGAGTGCGTGGGGAGGAGCGAGGACTTGGAGCCGGCGCGAGTGAAGCGTCTTTGCTTCGAGGGCTTGACGCTCGCGAGGCTGCCGTCGCTGGAGTCCCCGCCGCGGTCGTCCACCGCCTCGTTCGATGCTCGGCTGGACGTTCGTCGCAGCGCGCCGGCTCCGCTGAAGTAGTTCCTCGCCGCCTCATCCTCCTGGTCCCTCGGTGGACCTCGGCCGTTGGCCATCGGTGGGCTCGGAGGCTGCGACCGCGCGAGCGCGGACGTGGATTGACTGCGTCGGTGCGCCGAGCCCCTCATCGCAAGCTCTCGTACGAGCCTCACCCTCTACCCGATCCGTTGGTTCCCCGATATTTGAAAGTCGGCGCTTGTGAGCCACCCGATTTGCGATCGGCCCGACCCCCCCGAGCTCTCTCCTCACGCGGGCACGCACTCAGCCACGGGCGATATCGCGACCTAGGTGTCGCGAGTATCGCACGCGCGGCGCGCCTCGACCTATGAGCCGCGGGGTCCAGCTCTGGCCGCCACCGGCGACGGAACGGCTTCCGATAGAAAAGTCAGCCCTGAGGCTGGCTCGAGAGCTCGAAATCACAGCTGCGAGCTTTACTCGGGTGGTCCTAGAAAAAACCACGACACAGGCACCCCCCGCCACTTTCCAAGCCGCCATGGAGACTATATCTCGCAAGCGAATCTTGAACGAACTGTCCGATCTCGACACTATCGCGTGCCTGCGGCGTGGCTCCGTATCCATCCTCGAGGCCGTCGCCGTGCGGCTCCCTGAAGTGTTCTATGGCGAGATACTGGCGAGGCTCGATATGAAGACAACCCTCAACCTGGTGCAGGTTAGCAAGTGGTCCGGGGACGCGATATGGAGCGTGGAGGGAGTTCTGTCGATGGCAAAGGGGGAAGCTGCGAAATATGGCTGCGATATCGAGAATGTGTTCGGTGGACTCATCTTTGAAGCTGCAAAACACGGCAATATGCCCGCTTTGAGGGCCCTCAAGGAGGCAGGTGTGGACTTAAAAAAAGACCGGGACTGCATGTTGACCCCTTTGATTATCGCCACAATGAATGCTCACTTGCCGATGATGAGAGCACTGCTTGAAGCGGGTGTAGATGTCAACGAGCGGAAGACAATTGCTTCTTCAACAGGGCTGCTCGTGTCCGCGCTTCACATTGTCCTCATGGACACTTCGCCAACAACGACCCCCTTCAGTGGTAAACGAGAATTGTTGGTACAAATAGTCAAAGAGCTCATCAAGGCAGGCGCAGATGTGAACCAAGCGATGCAAGATGAGACGACTGGACAGTTTGAAGCAACTCCCCTCGCCTTGGCTGTTATGCATGGACAAGAGATATACGTAGCCATGCTGATTGAAGCCGGTGCAGACGTTAACAAGATAATTCAACAAGATCTCAAATTATTGAAGATCGCGCGCGGTATGAATATTGAGCGTAAGCACTACATGGGGATTGAAAAGTTGCTTCTAGAAGCTGGAGCGGTGGATTAGGTCCGTGAAGTGTGAAGTGCCATTCGTTGTTCCGTGTCACATCGTGTCGCTAAGTGATTTCTAATGTTACATGCCTTCCCGCGCCGTCACGCGAAGTTTCTGTCGTAGTACATATCCAGCGTCTTCGCCGGGATCCTCCGCAGCAGCTCCCGTGGAAAGATCCGAAGCAACGACCACGCCAGGTCCAGCGCCTCGAACACCGTCCGCCCCTCGTTGCCCTGGTTGATGAACTTACGTTCAAACTTGTCCAGAAACTCCAGGTACAGTAAGTCCTCGCCGCTGAGCGCCTCCTCGCCGACCACGGCTTTCATCGCCAGCGTGTCCTTCCCGATGGCGTAGTTTGCGTACAGCTGGTTGCTCACCTCACCGTGGTCCCCACGCGTCATGCCCTCCCCGATGGCCGACTTCATCAGCCGCGACAGCGACGGCAGCACGTTGATGGGCGGGTAAATCTGCCGGTTGTGCAGCTGCCTGTCCACGTAAATCTGCCCCTCCGTGATGTACCCCGTCAAATCCGGGATGGGGTGCGTGATGTCGTCGTTGGGCATCGTCAGAATCGGCAGCTGGGTGATGCTGCCTTTCCTCCCTTCGATCCGCCCCGCGCGCTCGTAAATCGTCGCGAGATCCGTGTACATGTAACCCGGGTAGCCCCTGCGGCCCGGTACCTCCTCCCTCGCCGCGGAAACCTCCCGCAGAGCGTCGGCGTAGGAGCTCATGTCGGTCAAGATGACGAGCACGTGCTTGCCGCACTCGTACGCGAGGTACTCCGCGGTGGTGAGCGCGATGCGCGGGGTGATGATGCGCTCGATCGTGGGGTCGTTGGCGAGGTTGAGGAACAACACCACCTTCTCGAGCGACCCGTTGCTCTCAAAATCGCGGCGGAAGAAATTCGCCGTCTCGAGGTTGACTCCCATCGCCGCGAACACGATGCAAAACTCGTCATCCTTATCGTCCAGCTTGATCAGGTTGCCAGCCTCGTCGGGCTGCTTCACCAGGCCAGCCTGCCTGCAGATCTGCGCGGCGATCTCGTTGTGGGGCAGGCCCGCGGCGGAGAAGAGCGGGATCTTTTGCCCTCGCGCGATTGAGTTCATCACGTCGATGGTTCCGATGCCCGTCTGGATCATCTCCTCCGGGTAGGTCCGCTCGGATGGGTTGATGGAGGAGCCCTGGATGTCGAGGTAGACCTCCGGCATGACGGGCGGGCCCCCGTCGATGGGCTGCCCGCTTCCGTTGAAGATGCGCCCGAGCATGTCCTCCGACACCGGCGTCTTGAGCACGTCGCCCGTGAACTCCAACTTCGTGTTCCGGCCGTCAACGCCGGAGGTACCTTCGAAGACTTGCACGACGGCTCGTTCGCCGTCCACTTCCAGCACCTGCCCGCGGCGCATGCTGCCGTCGCCGAGCCTGATGTTGACAATCTCGGCGTATTGTGCGGACTGGGGGGGATTGGGAGAAGGGGGAAGGGTTTATGGTGAGCAGACGGGTGTGGATGATGATGATGACTTTGGGTTCGATGCGGATCTCGTGGGTACACCGTAGGGTTGCGGGGTGGATCTGCGGGCTCGCTCGCTCACCTTGACCTTGTCCAGGATGACGAGGGGTCCGCTGACTCCCGTCACGGTGCGGTACTCTGTGGATGAGATGTGGGAGGTTGCGGTCAGAGATGGGGCGGGTAGTGGGGCTGGGGGTGTCGCGAGAAGCGGGCGAGGCGCGCTCGTGGTGGGTCGCGGGTGGGATTAAACAATGAGGGAGGGGGTTGGGGCGTGGGGCGCACCGAGCCGGGGTCCCTGCACGATATCCTTCGTCGCCGCGGCAGCCGCTAGCTGCACCTTGGCGAAGTCATCGGCAAGACCCATCGTCTGGAACGTCTCGCCCGACGGCGTCTGCTCGCGACTCGGGTTGTGAGCGCCGAGGAAATGACTCGAGCTGTGAAAAAGTTCGACAGTTCGACCCGCCTGACGAGAAGAGAAAAATACGTTGGAGGAGACCGAGCGATCACCACTCTCACAGCGCCGAGGAGGATGGGTGAGGATGGCAAGGCCGGCAAGGCCAAGACGGGGAAGGAGCGGTACATCAAGGGCGCGGTGCTCGGAGAGGGTACCTTCGGCGTGGTGACCAAGGCGGAGGACACGCTCACGCAGAAGGTTGTCGCGATAAAGAAGATCCGGCTGGGTCAGTACAGAGAGGGCGTCAACTTCACCGCGATCCGCGAGATCAAGCTGCTGCAGGAGCTGAGGCACCCGCACGTCATCGAGCTCGTGGACTGCTTCCCGCACAAGCGCAACCTCAACCTCGTCTTCGAGTGCTGCGAGTCCGACCTGGAGGCGGTCATCAAGGACAAGTTCATCCCGCTCGGCACGCCCGAGATCAAATCGTACATGGCCATGACCCTGCAGGCGGTGGCCTACTGCCACGACTGCTGGGTCCTGCACAGGGATCTCAAGCCCAACAACCTTCTCATCGCCCCCGACGGCGCCCTCAAGCTCGCGGATTTCGGCCTCGCGCGCGTCTTCGGCTCGCCCAACCGTAAGTGGACCCATCAGGTCTTCGCCAGGTGGTACCGGGCGCCCGAGCTGTTGCTGGGCAGTAAAACCTACGGACCGGGCGTGGACATGTGGGCCGTCGGGTGCATCTTCGCCGAGCTCATGCTCCGCAAGCCCTACCTCCCGGGCAGCAGCGACATCGACCAGCTCGGACGGATATACTCCGCGCTGGGCACGCCGACGGAGGAGTCGTGGCCGGGGCACGCGCAACTCCCGGATTACATCGAGTTCACGCGCCAGACCCCGCCGCCCTTACGCCAGCTCTTCGTCACCGCGCCCATGGACGCGCTCGACTTGCTCCAGGACCTGCTGGCCTTCGATCCATCGCGGCGGCTCAGCGCGAAGGACGCTATGAAACATCCGTACTTTTCCACCGCTCCCCTGGCGACGCCGTACCCTTCCTTGCCGAGGCCCAGTAAGATCTTCGGCGACGAGGACGGTGCGGGACGTGACCACGACGTCGACGATAAGAGGGACAAGGGGGGGAAGAAAGGCGTGCGCTTCGAGGACGAGACGGGCGGCGGCGGGCGCAACTCCGAGCTCATGCCTCCGCCGAGCGTGGAGGGCGGCGCGGGGGGTGGTCGGCGGTCGAGCGGCGAGAGCGGCCCGGACGACAAGAGCGGCGTGAAGCGGCGTCGCGCGGGTGAGACGCCCGTGCCGATGTCCACGGGGAACGACAGCAGGGGCGGGAGCGGTCAGTTGGGGGTGAGCGGCATCGGGTTGAGCGGGATGGAGTTGAACAGCTGCGACAGGCCGGCGCTCAGCACTGTGGACCGAGCGTACCTTCGAAAGAGGAAGCTGGACCTGGACGACGCGTTCGAGGCGGCGAGCCAGGACATCGAGGACCCGGAGGATCCGATGACGTGATCGTCGTCTAGACGCGTGTTGTTTAGCTCTCTACGTAGCGGTGTTGTCGATACGACGTGAACGAAGGCTCCTCGTGCGACCGAGTCGGGTCTTGGGTGGAAACTTTGTGAATCATCCGCGCTAATTCCGTTTTCCCGCTTCCCTTCACCCGTCAACCCTAGCTTCAGTGGACTTGTCATATTCGCCGCGCGCGTCCTGATCGATTTTGGGGCGTCGGGCAAGGTATCATGGCGAACATGGGTCCCTCGGATGAAGACTACGGGTGAGATACCCGCGCTCGCCCACCCTGTCGCATCCCGCGTCGCGTAATCCCCGAGCGTGACAACACATTTTTTGCGAGAGGATCGTTCTCCAATCGCGATTTTGAACCCGCGCTCACGACAACCCGTCTCCCACCGCGTGCGCAGGCGATGGAAGTCCCTGGTTCCCTTTTTGTACGATTGGCTCGCGCATCACCGACTCGTGTGGCCGTCGCTGTCGTGCCGATGGGGCCAGATCCTCGAGCAGGGCGACTACAAGTTGAAGCAGCGCCTCTACCTCTCCGAGCAGACGGACGGCAGCTCGCCGAGCTTCCCGAACACCCTCACCGTCGCCAACGTCGAGGTCGTCAAGCGCAGGGTCGCCGCCGCGGAGCACCTCACCTTCAACGAGGAGGAACGCTCATCCTTCGTCAAGCGCGTCAAGTCCATCATCCACCCGGGCGAGGTGAACAAGATACGAGAGTTTGAAGCCTCACCCGAACTCTTCGTCACGCACACCGACGCCCCCGAGCTATTCGTGTGGAACTCAGACACCCAGCCCCACCGCAAGACCGGCCCGAGCATGGATCCCGAGAAAGAGGGCGCTGTGGACCACTCCGTACCGGACCTGGTCCTGGTGGGACACGAGGAGAACGCCGAATTCGCCCTCGCGGTGCACCGAGAACGCTTTCACGTGGCGTCAGGCGGCAAGGACCAAAACGTTCTCATCTGGAACATCGCCGACCACGACGGGGGTAAGCTGTGGAGCGGGCGAGTCAGCGACGGGCACGGGCGGCCCGCGAAGGGCGCGCTGTCGCCCAGGGCGCGGGGCGGTGACGGGGTTGGTGCCAGGAGCGGCGACTTTGGCGGGGCGCCGACTCTGGCGCCGGCGCTCACGTTCGTCGGCCACGCGGACACCGTCGAGGACGTCGCGTTCCACCCGTCCTCGGCGCTGGAGCTGTGCTCGGTGGGCGATGACAGCGCGCTGATCTTCTGGGACGGGCGCGCGGGCACCGGCCCCGTGTGCAAGGTTGGCGAGGCGCACGAGAGCGACGTGCACAGCGTTGACTGGAGTTTGCTCAGCGAACACGCCGTCGTCACGGGCGGCGCGGATTCGATCGTCAAGCTCTGGGACAGGCGTAAGCTGGGCGCCAAGGGTGCCGACTGTGTGGTGTGGTCATCACCCACGGGGCTGCACACCGACGGGATCACCACCGTGCAGTGGTGCCCCGACCAGGAGGGCGTCTTTGCCAGCGCCGGGGAGGATGGGTACCTCAACGTCTTCGACCGGAACCGCATCGGCGCGGAGCAGACGCCGGAGGCGAAGAAGATCGGCCCGCCCGAGCTGCTGTTCCAGCACGCGGGTCACAGGTCATCGTTGGCGGACTTTCACTGGAACCCGTGCGATCCGTGGACGATCGCGTCGGTATCGAGCGGGGACGGCGGTAACACTCTGCAAATTTGGAGGATGAGCGACCTGATCTACAGGCCGGAGGCGGATGCCCTGGCGGAGCTCGAGAAGCACAAGCACGAGATCTGCGGGATGAAGAAGCCGACGGAGGAGGGCGAGGGGGGTTCGGAAGGGGACGATAAGGAGAACGGGGGCGGGGACGCGATGGTCGAGTAGACGGATGATTGATTAAATGACGCGAAGCATCTTTGATTATTTATTTCACCGGATTCCCGTGGACCCGCTCCACCAGGCTCCCGATGTTGCGGCTAAACTCCATGAAATCTATCCGCCCGTCCCCGTTCGTGTCGAGGACCTCCACGAGCCTGCGCAGCGACCCGTCGGATAGCATCCCCGTCCCACCCTCCGTGTCCAGCGCCTGCACGGATCGCACAAACTCATCCGCCGAGATTGACCCTTTCTTCTCGACGTCGAAATAGGTGTGCCATATGTGGAACAGCTCGCGCCTGTGCGTGAAAAACAGCTGCGCCACCGCATCCGCGAGCACCCGCTCCAAGCCCGTTTTCGGCGTCTCGCACTCGATGTCGTCCTGCTCCGGCTCAGCCTTCGTGTGCCACTGTAAACCCACGACGTCTAGGTCGGCGCCCTTCGTCGACTTTTGTATCGACCGAGCTATGTGGCGCTTGAGCATGTCCGCAAACTCGTGCACGTCAACCTGCCCGCTGCCGTCCGCATCGAACGCCTTGACCACCGCCTCGAGCTGCGCGTCGGAGAGGACCGCGAGCGACGGGAGCCTGGTGCGCACGGCAACCTTAAACTCCTCGTTTGAAATCTCGCCGCTCGCGTCGGTGTCAATCTCCTTAAACGCCCTCACCAGGTCACCCCCCGACTGCAGCACGGCGGCGGATATCTTACCGACCACCTCCTCCTGCCACTCCTTGCACCCACCCTTGAGCTCCACCGTGAACCGTTGGAGCCATCTGTCGTACCGCACGCCGTCGCACGATGCGTCCATGTCGTCGGCGTGGACGAGGCCGGAGACGAGCTTTTGCCACGCAAGTCTCACCTGGAGGACGGACGCCAGACCCTTCGCCCACTCGAAGAAGGACACAACGCCGGTCTCCGCGCTGTCCACCCGTCTGTAGTACTCCATCAACGCGGTCTTGTTCTCCACGATGTACTCCGCCGCCTGTCTCACCGCGGCGATGCGTTTCTGCTCGCGGGACTGCCGCGTGGTGATGATCTGCCCGGCGATGGATGACAGTTTGCGTTGGTCCCACTGGTACACCTGCGTCGGCTTCTCGTCGCCGTGCGAGAACACGACCGCCGCGCCGAGGTTACCCGACGTGCCGCAGTAGTTCGACGCGGAGAACACCGTGTACACGCGTCCGTCGTGCACCGCCTCGACGCCGTTCTGCACGCACTGATGAGACCGGACCATCGCGGAGAGCCCCTCCTTGTCCAAAAATCTGTGCGTAGCGTCCTTCCCCCAGAGCACCCCCGCGCCCCGCGAGCTCATCTCGTACCCCAAAAACTCCGGGTCGTGGTGCGGGTCGCTCCACAGCATGTCACGAATCCACTCCTCGTTGCCCATGTTCTGTTTCTCGCTGCACACGTCGGGTCCCCTCGCGATGTCGCGAATGTCTTTGATCGAAACGGTCTCGTCGCGGGGGAGCCCGCCGTGGAGCACGAGCGTCTTGCCGTTGACCAGGCACGCGTACGGGAGCCAGACAAAGGCGGCGTGGAACATCTGGAACACCCTGTGGTCGTACTTGGCCGTGCACTCCTCCTCGAAGCCGCTGTATATGTTTATGTGCGGCTCCTCGTGGTTGCCGCGGTTGACGAAGACGTGTTTGGGGTGTTTGAGCTTGAGGGCGAAGATGAGGAGGACGATCTCGCACGCGTGGTCGCCTCGGTCCACGAGGTCGCCGTTGAAGATCCACGTCATCTTCTCGCTCGGCTGCCCGAAGGTCTTGAACAGGTGCAGCAGGTCGTCCTGTGACAGGGGGCGGGCATGGGTCAGTTGAAGGTTTCTGAATTGTTGAATGTTGAAGGGCGCTCACCAGCTGTCCGTGTAGGTCCCCTACGACGATGCACTTCCCCTTGGGCGGTACCGTGATGTCGCACACACTCGGCTCGTCCATGAGCATCACCGTCGCGGCGCCCAGGATCGTGAGCGCGTCCACCTGCGCCACGCGCTCGCCGTTACCGAGCCCGGTCACGAGGTTGTCCATCGATCCCGACGTGAGCGTGGGCAGGTGCTCGCCGGTCCGTGCCTCCCGCTGCTGCTCCTTGGCCTTGGCGCGGCTCTTGTCCGCGAGCGAGCGAATCATGGACCCGATGCCGAAGCCCGCGCCGCTGGACTCCAGGTTCTTCTCCACCCGCGTCATCACCCCGGTCCTCGCGTTGATCCGGTGCTCCTCGGCCTCCTCGAGCGAGTTTAAGATGGCCGTGAGGTCGACGTGGTCCGCGGCTATGCGCTTCTGGGCGTCGCGGAAGGCCCGCTGGATGATCATCGCCGCGGCGGCGCTGTTGGAGAGGCTCGCGGGGGTCTCCATCGCTGCGTCTCGGTACGCTCGACACCCACACCTCCGTGTGACCTCTCGGTGTGTCGGATGTTGAAACATCTCGATCGATTTCCTCCTTGGGAAAATCCATAATTAGTGTTAAGATTCTGACTGACTAGCCGTTCAAAGCACGAGTTGATCCTCGCATCATCATATGATACGAAGAGAGAAAACGGGGCTAAAACCGAACCATCAACTTCGGAAAAGGGTTAGGGTTCAGGACTGCTGCGAGCGTCCGAAAGTTTATCCTGATCCTGAATGAAACGTCACCTTGTCGCCGCCTCACTCCCTGTCGACGCGTCCCTCAGGCGCTTCACAGTC
>Ga0209631_10008368_pt1 | contig 10115 bp, 6 predicted proteins | sample COG_08_FD_184752 | JGI IMG/M metagenome (GOLD analysis project Ga0209631, IMG submission 184752) | Pelagic Microbial community sample from North Sea - COGITO 998_met_08 (SPAdes) (version 2) | ecosystem: Environmental > Aquatic > Marine > Neritic zone/Coastal water | place: Helgoland, sampling...
CTCCTCTTATGCCAATTCGATTATTACTGAAATCTAGAGTAGATGGGCGGCAAGACGCTTTTGAAAAACAGATTGCAAACTGAACCATGCACTCATCATCAAACTCAATATCGCTCAGTCTAAGGGAGCTGACGCTAGACAACTTTTCAGGGCTGAGAGTGTCACTGATTTTTTGATAATCCCGTTCATAGCAACAAAGAAGCTCATTTGGGCCAATAGAGTAGTTATTTGGGCTTTCCTTTAATTCTTCCAAAGTTTGTCTTTCTTCTTTTGTTAATTTTTGAGGAGTCCAAACCAGTACATTAATTAAGATGTCGCCTCTACCATAGCCATTTAATTCTGGAATTCCTTTATTTCTTAATCGGAGAACTTTACCGCTTTGTGTTCCGGGCGCAATTTTAATTTTTGCCTTCCCATCGACTAAGGGAACTTCAACTTGAGAACCTATTGCAGCATCGATAAAGCTGATGTGTAAATCGTAATGAAGGTCGCTACCGTCTCTGTATAATGTTTCATGCTCTTCTTCGGTGATAACAATTATTAAATCACCAGGAACGCCACCTCCAGGAGCATCGTTTCCACTCCCTTGCATATTTAATTGCATACCATCTTCTACACCGGCAGGAATATTTATTGGAACAACAACTGGTTTTCTTTCCAATCCACTTGCATCAACTCCAGCAGGTCTTTTTCCAACAGTTTGACCGACTCCTCCACAACTTGGGCATGTTGATGCCGTTTGCATGGCGCCTAGAATTGTATTGGTAACTCTTGTTACTTGGCCTGTGCCGCCACATGTAGAACAAGAATTAAATTCAACGCCCTCGGCATTCACCATTTTGTTGACTTTAATCTTTTTCTCTACACCGTTAACTATTTCTTCAAGCGTTAAAGTTAACTTAACACGTAGATTGGAGCCTTTTCTCCTTCTTGGGCCTCTGCTTCTTCCTCCACCGAAACCGCCCCCACCTCCGAAGATATCTCCGAATTGTGAGAATATGTCATCCATGTTCATTCCGCCGCCGCCACCGCCAAAACCTTGTTGCCCCATTCCAGCATGACCAAATTGGTCATATTGTTGTCTTTTTTGACCATCTCCTAAAACTTCATAAGCCTCTGCAGCCTCTTTAAATTTAGCTTCTGCACTTGTGTCATTAGGGTTTTTATCTGGATGGAATTTGATTGCCATCTTTCGATAAGCTTTTTTAACCTCACCTTCAGATGCACCTTTTGAAAGGCCTAGTATATCGTAATAATCTCTTTTACTCATGGGTTTTAGTTTCCAACAACAACTTTAGCAAATCGAATTACTTTGTCGCCTAATAAATATCCTGGCTCAATTACATCTAAAACGGTTCCTTTTTTCTTCTTAGAAGGAGCTGGAATTTGCGTTAAAGCTTCATGTTTGTCAACATCAAATACTTCTCCCAAAGAATCCATAGATTTTAATCCTTTTGATTCTAGAGTGTGCGAAAATTTATGCTGTATCAATTTAAAACCTTCCTTTACTGCTTCGATATCTTCACTTTTTTCATTGTTGTCAATAGCTCTTTGAAAATCGTCTAAAATAGTAAGAAGATCTTTGATAATATCTTGTCCAGCAGTCTTAGTAAGCTCAATTTTTTCTTTTGCCGTTCTTCTTCTAAAATTATCAAATTCGGAATATAGACGAAGAAATTTTTCATTAGCGGCTGAAATTTCTTCTTCCTTCTGTTCTAACTCAGAAAGTTCTGGAACATCCTCCACTTCTTCTTTCTCGGGATTAATCTCCTCATTAGCCTCTACTTCATTGTTGATTTCCTCTTGGTTTTCAACGTTTTGTTCAGTGTTTTCTTTGTTACCCATTCCTTAGTCTTTAAGTGGAAGTCGTATTTATCAAAAACGTGCCAATTAAAATGTTAAGTCAAAGTGGCAGAATATTGCCCTGCTTCAGTTGAATATTATGTCAGATGACAGTTTTCGTGAAGTTTTTGTCAGTTTTCGGATGTAAAAAAACCCAGCTAATTTAACTGGGTTTTAGGCATGATCAATAATTAATTCACTACAGTTTTTCAACCAATTTGTCTAGTGCTTGATGCAGTTGAATCCCTCTTAAGTTTTTTGCGATTATTTTTCCATTTTCATCAATTAAAAAACTCATAGGTATAGAATTTACATGATATAGCGCTGCTGCTTTACTATTCCAGTATAATAAATCACTCACATGATACTTCCATGTTAATCCATCTTTTGCAATTGCACTTTTCCAAGGTCCCACACTTTTATCGAGAGAAACACTGAAGATTTCAAAACCTTTTGCGTTTTTAAATTTTGCTTTACTGTACTTATTGTATGCCTTTACAACATTTGGGTTCTCTCTTCTACAAGGCCCGCACCAAGAAGCCCAAAAGTCAATCAAAACTACTTGGCCACGTAAATCAGATAAACTCATTTCCTTTCCGTCAGGGCTTTTTAATTTAATATTAGGTGCAATGTCTCCAATATTTGTGCCGGTCTGAGCTTCTACAAGATGCGGATTTTTCTTTTTACTTTTTTTCTTTTTAGGAGGCCAAGCAAAATTAGATGCAGTTAACGCTAAAAGGGCAAGGACTATGATTAATTTAAATTGTTTCATGTGTATTTATACTATTTAATTAGTTGAATTTCGCACAGATTGTCGCAATTATTATTCCAAACTATGTTGGAATATTTAGACGAAAGTTATTGACTCTCAATTCTTTTAATATCTGCTCCTAAATTGTTTAACCTTAATTCAATATCTTGATACCCTCTGTCAATTTGTTCAATATTTTTTATGACACTTTTACCATCAGCCGATAAAGCAGCGATTAATAAGGATACCCCGGCTCTAATGTCTGGAGATGTCATTGTGATTCCTCGAAGTGGTGATTTCCTATTCAGTCCAATTACATTTGCTCTATGCGGATCACAAAGAATAATTTGAGCCCCCATATCGATTAATTTATCCGTAAAAAACAAGCGACTCTCAAACATTTTTTGATGTATCAAAACACTTCCTTTTGCCTGCGTTGCGACAACTAAAATGATACTTAAAAGATCAGGTGTAAAACCTGGCCAAGGTGCGTCTGAAATTGTTAAAATTGAACCGTCAATATATGACTCAATCTCATAATTCTCTTGAGAAGGAATGTAAATATCATCTCCTTTTCTTTCTAGTTTAATCCCTAGTTTTTTAAAAATCCCAGGTATTTGTCCTAAGTTCTCATAGGAAACATCTTTAATCGTAACTTCTGATTGCGTCATTGCTGCTAAACCTATAAAACTACCTATTTCAATCATGTCAGGAAGAATTCGATGTTTACATCCACTTAGTTTTTCAACTCCTTCAATGATTAACATATTAGAGCCCAGGCCGCTAATATTTGCTCCCATGCTATTTAGCATTTTACAGAGTTGCTGAATATAGGGTTCGCAAGCTGCGTTATATATTGTGGTTTTTCCTTCAGCTAAAACAGCAGCCATAATAATATTTGCTGTTCCTGTTACAGAAGCCTCGTCAAGAAGCATATAACAACCTTTTAACCTTTTAGCTTCGGCTTTATAGAAGTTTGTTTTAGCGTCGTAATTGAAATTGGCGCCAAGTCTTTCAAATCCGATGAAATGCGTATCAATTCTTCTTCTTCCAATTTTGTCACCACCTGGCTTGGGGATGTACCCTTTTCCAAATCTAGCCAATAAAGGCCCAACAACCATTATAGATCCTCTCAGGCCGCCACCTTTCTCTTTGAACTCTTCCGTCATCATGAAGTCAACATCTACTTCATTTGACTGAAAACTGTACTTTCCTTTATCTAATTTTTCAACCTTTACGCCTAACGCTTGTAATAAATTGATTAATTTATTAACATCTATAATGTCGGGAATGTTCTCGATGATAACCTTTTCAGGTGTCAATAGTACAGCGTTTATTACTTGTAATGCTTCGTTTTTAGCTCCCTGAGGAATTAACTCTCCTTTTAACTTCTTACCACCATGAATTTCAAAAGCTCCCATTCTTCAACTTCGTTTTATCTTTTGTTTCTTTTATGATTCTTCTGTTTGCCTTTGCTGTTATTATTTGACCTATTGTTGCTGCTGTTGTTGGATCGCTTACGGGTTAAAACAGTGATGTCTTTTGGAACAGAGTTACTTCTCATTAATTTCAATATATCAGCTGTATCTTGAAGTTCGCTCGCATTAACCGTAAGCTTCCCTCCAGACAATTCTTCTAATTGTTTTACAATTGTGTTGTCGTTAACCGTGTCTCTATTCCAAAGCAAATAGGATGTTTTTAAAAGATTTGCAACACGAAGCGTTAAATATGTTTTCTCGTCTCCTTCAGGATATGTCACTGCAGCAGTAATCATTTCTTCGAGAACTTTTCCGTAATGCCCGTACTTAATTTTTTTATGGGGATACTCTACCCTTTCAGGTTTAGAGTTAAAAGACTCTTTACTTGGTATTGGGTATGGAGAATCAACATCTAATTTAAAATCTGCCATGATAAATAGATGGGCCCATAATTTATGTGTAAAATCTTCAACGTCTCTGAGCTGTGGTTTTAATTGTCCCATAACTTTGATGATTGCTCGCGCACACTTATTTCTTTCTTCTTTGTCTGCAATTGAAACGCAGTGATGAATCATGTTCTGAACGTTTCTTCCGTATTCTGGAATAATCATTTTTTGACGACTGGTATTGTAATCTAATTCTAATGTTTCTAACATGATTTGTATTAATGTTCTTTTTTTTAAATTGTTTCCTATAGGCAATAAAATGGAACAATTATAGCTTTTCTTATACTTGATGATTTCAAAAGTAGTAATAATAATTATTAAATCTCCAAAAGAGGTGAATGATTCTATTATAGTGAGTTCATTTTAATGGCGGTTAATGAAATTATTGGCTTATAATTATTTTTAATTGAGTTGTAGAAATACCTTTCACTATTATCCGATTACATTGAGTTTAGCATATTTGAGTAAAAGTTGTTTCTGACCTTTCTCAGGAAAGAAAACAGTTGCTTTGACATTTGGAGGAGTACCTTCAATGTTTATTACTTTTCCTTTTCCAAATCTTTCATGAGATACTTTTGCTCCAACTACAATTCTTTTTACATCAACTTCCGATCCTTCTTTATTTTCAACACTTTCAATACGCTTTAAGTTTTTCTTATTATAAGTGCTGGAAGTAGTTATTGTGGGCATAGCTTTCTTGGTTTTATAGGTGTTAGTTCCTTTTTTTGAACTAAAGCCAGAACTGTTGTTTGCCGGCATCCCAAATGGTAAGTCATTCTTTTCTTCATTTCTTGAAAATACACGCTCCATATTTAGAAACCTACTGTCAACTTCTTCAATGAATCTGCTCATTTCACATTGAACCAATTGTCCCCATCGGTATCGGCTTGTAGCAAATGATAAAGTCGCTTTTTTTTCAGCTCGCGTTATTGCGACATAAAATAACCTTCTTTCTTCTTCCAGTTCCGAACGGGTGTTTAGTGCCATTTGAGATGGGAATAAATTTTCTTCCATCCCCACAACGTAAACATATTGGAATTCAAGCCCTTTTGCAGCGTGAACAGTCATTAGACTTATTTTGTTTTTATCATCAGGATCGTCATTGTCGGCATCAGTTAGTAGGGCTACGTCTATTAGAAAATCCGGAAGTGTTACAATCTGTTCTTCACTTGTTTTCTGTGTTTCAACAAATCCTTTTATTCCATTTAACAACTCCTGAATGTTATCGTACTTAGCCACTCCCTCAGGAGTTTTGTCAGTATAAAGTTCCTTAAGTATTCCGCTGTTTACAGCTATATCGTTACACAAATCAAAAGCAGATTCTGAGGAAAGTTTAGTAGCAAAACTTTTTATCATATTGACAAATTCTCCTATTTTATTTTGAGTTCCTGCATTTACCCTTAATCCATTTTGAACAGGGTTCTCCAAAACTTCCCACAGGCTTTTGTCATTTTCACTTGCACAAATTCTAGCTTTGTCAAGGGTTGTTCCGCCAATACCTCTCTTTGGGTAATTAATAACCCTTTTTAAAGCTTCTTCATCATTGTGGTTGGCAGTTAATCGGAAGTAAGCTAAAGTGTCTTTTATTTCTTTTCGTTGATAAAAAGATAACCCTCCATAGATTCGATAGGGAATGTTAAGTTTTCTTAATGATTCTTCAAATGAACGAGACTGAGCGTTTGTTCTGTACAATATTGCGAAATCAGAGTTGAGAGCTTGCTCATTGTTTTTAACATCAAAAATATCGTTTGAGATTAATTTCCCTTCTTCGTTATCCGAATAGGTTTTTAATACCTTAATTTTATCACCTTCGCCATTAGCAGTCCAGACATTTTTCTTTATCTGATTCTTGTTATTTGAGATAATACTATTAGCAGCATCTACAATTATTTTGGTAGATCGATAGTTTTGCTCCAATTTGTATAAGTTATAATCAGGGTAATCCTTTTTAAAATTTAATATATTTTGAATATTAGCGCCCCTGAAAGCATAGATACTTTGCGCATCATCTCCAACTACGCAAAGGTTTTCATGTCTTGCTGCTAATCTTTTTACAATTAGATATTGCGAGTAATTAGTATCTTGGTACTCGTCCACCAAAATGTATTTGAATTTCTCTTGATATTTTAATAATACATCCGGATTGTTTTTTAGTAAAACATTTGTTTTAAAAAGAAGATCATCAAAATCCATTGCATGTGCTTTGAAACATCTTTTTTCATATTCTATGTATACTTCATGTAATCTTGGTCTTCCTGTAGATCTGTCATCAGCCATAATTCCAGTATCATCCATATAAGCACGAGCCGAAATAAGGTTATTTTTTGCCGATGAGATTCTAGAATATACAATGCCTGGTTTATAAAGTTTATCGTCTAGACAAAGTTCTTTAACGATTGTTCTGATTAAGCTTTTTGTATCTTGCGTGTCATATATGGTGAAATTACTAGGGTATCCAATTTTTTCACTTTCCACTCTTAGTATCCTTGCAAAAACAGCGTGGAATGTTCCCATCCAGATGCTCCTACCGCCATCAGCACCAATAATTGTGGAAATACGTTCTTTCATTTCCTTGGCAGCTTTATTCGTAAAAGTAAGCGCCAGAATATTAAAAGGATCAACTCCATTATCTATTAAATGAGCTATGCGATAGGTTAATACCCTCGTTTTTCCAGATCCTGCACCAGCGATAACCATTAATGGTCCTTGTAAATGCGTGGTGGCAACTCTCTGTGCTTCATTCAATTCTTTCAAGTACTCCATGAGTACAAAGATAACAAAATGATTGTGTTCAATTTGAAAAAATTCAATTTGAAAGTTTTGTGCAGTGTAAAATCTATAATAGTGCGATTTAGTCGAGATTGTCCTAGCCTATTTATTTTGCTATTTGGTTTAAAAAAATGAAATTGTTAAGGTATTATTCTTCAATTTCGAAATTGTAAGGGTAAAGCAACTTTTTGGTTTCAGAACAAGTCTTATGCTCATGCAATATCCCTTAATTCTTTTGTCAAGGTCTATTTTATTGATATATTTGATATATTTTCCAATATTATGAAGAACATAATTGTAACATTGTTATTTTTCCTCCCGGTATTATTTGGTTTTTCCCAATCTAAAAATGTAAATGAATATGATTTGCCTCCTGGTTTTATATTGAGCAAGAAAGCAGATTTTTCAGCGAATTATTGGTACAAGCTCAAAAATATTCATTTGATAGATGTGTCAGATAAAAATTTGCCAAGAGCTGATTTACTGAAATCGTTTACAGATAATGATTTTGAAAAAATGAAATTGTCAAGTCCACATGAATATGAATACTATCTAAAAGTTAAAAATTACGTAAGGCGTTTATCGCTAAGGGTTAAATTAGCTTTTACTTATGATGAACTTTGGGCTATATATATGTTTAACCCAGCATTGAAGAATGAATTATTAAAACATTAATTGTGCATGAAAAATATATTCCAACAAGCCTTTCTTACATTACTCATTATTCTAATTTCCGGTGCAGTAATTGCGCAATATGATATCGCCTCAAATGATGGAACAACGATTACAGCGTGCAGTGGTACCTTTACTGATAGTGATGTAGCAGATGGTTCTGGACCTACAACACTTGGGGATTACGGTTCTAATGAGGATTATGTGGTTACCTTTTGTCCTGATAATGCTGGAGATATTATTAGATTATCATTTACAGAAATATGTATTCAAGGTAACAAAAACGGATGTAATGATATTTTATACATATATCAAGGAGACCGTGCATACTATCTAGCTACAGGGGATGATGCTTTGGCCGAGCCTTTATTTCCTGATGATGCAGTGTGTGGAGATATTAATCCGATTATCACATCAACTAGTCCTTCGGGATGTTTGACTTTTAGGTTTATTTCAAATAATAATAATGAGGAATGTGGTTGGACAGCAGACATATCATGTAGAACGCCATGTGAAAACCCAATTGCAATCTTGTTAGATGATAGTGATGTTTCAATTTGTCCTAACTCTGCAATAAATGCAGGATCAGGTGTGGTTAGTTTTGATGCAAGTGTTTCATCTATTGGCTCTTATAATATCTCAGGAACTACTTCACATAGTATTGATGAATATATATTTGATTGGGGTGATGGAACAGCAACAATCAGTGCAAATGGCATGGAAGATCACACCTACAGCACACCAGGTATTTACACAATAACACTTTCTGTAAATGATGATAATACCGATATTGTTTCCCCAACAGGTTGTTCAAGTACTAATGCTGTGTCAAGAAAAGTTATTGTGGTTCCAGATCCAGCAATTGCTACCTCTGCTATTTCAGCGGTATGTGGAGGTTGTGTTGATTTAACAGCCGAAGGTTCATCTGTAACAGTTGCTGATAATCCTCCAGACATAGTAGCTCAACCAACTAATTTACCGGACGGATCAGGCGATAGTTTTACCAACGGTGTTGATTACAGCGGTTATTTTCCTGATGGAGGGACCATAATTGATGCAGGATGTTACCCATCAGTATGTATTGACATAGATCACTCGTATTCGGGAGATTTAGATATAGTTCTGGTAGCTCCAACAGGCGAAGAAGTTATTTTATGGAACGAGCAGGGTTTTGGGAATAATTTTGGTGCTTGTACAGATCCTGCAGATGATGGTAATCCTGGTTGTCCAAGAGAATATTGTTTTGTTGATGGAGGGGGAACAACGTATGGTACAGATGCTGGAACTGATAATACTTGTGGTGCATGTGATGCTTCCTTAGAGTTAGGAGGATACTATTCTGCTGGCACATATGCTCCCAATGGAGGTAATTTTAATTCGTTATTAGGTGCTGATTTGAACGGTACTTGGTCAATTAATATTACTGATAATTTGGATCAAGATGATGGTACTCTTCATGGCTGGTCATTAACTTTTCCAGATGTATGTTTTAAGGATTTACAGGAGATATCACCAACTATTTCTTCTGTAACTTGGGATACGCCGGGAGATTTTACCAGTAATTCTCAAGCATCTGTGCCTGTTGATCCGGCACCCGGAGATGATTGCCCGGGAGATTCTCCAGATAATTGCGCAGGAACTATCGTTACCAATACAGGAGAATTATGCTACGGTGCAGGCGTTAGCGGTAATTTTTCTTATGACTTTACTGTTGAGGATGAGTATAATTGTCAATATGCAGGTACTTCAACCGTTAGTGTTTCATGTGCTTGTTCAGCATCAGCATCAATTTCTGGAAATGCATCAATTTGCGGTGATGGTGCATCTTCGGCTGATCTGACGTTCAACATTCCAACAGGCATAGGTCCCTACATTCTAACATATACTGATGGTACATCTAACTTCACCTTAAATAGTGCTACTGATGGTGAATCAGTTACTATTGCACCTACTAGCACAACAACTTACGAAATTGTATCCATAGAAGATTTAGGAGGAGGTTGTTTTGGAACCTTTAGCGGATCTGCAGTGATAACAGTAAATGCATTACCAACAATAACTGGGACATTAAATGCATGTATAGGATTAACGACACAGTTAACTGGGTCAGGAACTCCAGCTGCTGTTTCTCCTTGGGTTTCCTCAAACGTGGCAGTG
>Ga0209631_10008372_pt1 | contig 10109 bp, 7 predicted proteins | sample COG_08_FD_184752 | JGI IMG/M metagenome (GOLD analysis project Ga0209631, IMG submission 184752) | Pelagic Microbial community sample from North Sea - COGITO 998_met_08 (SPAdes) (version 2) | ecosystem: Environmental > Aquatic > Marine > Neritic zone/Coastal water | place: Helgoland, sampling...
AACCATTCGAAAGTAACGGCACGCAGAATTGAGTAGTAAGGCGTGAGATACCAAAGCGGGACAATATCTGGTGGCGTCTGGAGGATATCCGCTGGCGCAAAATTATCTTTTTCCAGAAACCAACCGCCTAACTCTGGTACAAAAAATACAATCCCCAGAAATATCGTCATAAACACCGCAATGCCGAACGTATCTTTAACGGTGTAGTACGGGTGAAACGGAATACCATCAACTGGAATGCCATCTTTATCTTTATTTTTCTTGATATCAACGCCATCAGGGTTATTTGATCCCACCTTATGCAGCGCAACGATATGCAGGTAAACCAACAATGCCAGCAAAAGTGGCAACAAAATCACATGAAACGCAAAAAAGCGGTTCAACGTTGCATCAGAGACCACAAAATCCCCGCGAATCCATTCCGCCAGTGGCTCGCCAATGACCGGTAGCGCGCCAAACAGCGAAATAATGACCTGCGCTCCCCAGTACGACATATTGCCCCATGGCAGTAAGTAGCCGAAAAATGCCTCTGCCATCAATGCCACATATATCACCATGCCGAGAATCCAAATTAACTCTCGAGGATTTCGGTAAGACCCGTACATCAGCCCTCGGAACATATGCAGATAAACGACGAGAAAAAACATTGAAGCGCCTACCCCGTGCAAATAGCGCACGAACCATCCCGCCGGCACATCACGCATGATGTACTCGACAGACGCAAATGCCAATTCAGCATCCGGCTTGTAATGCATCGTTAGAATGATGCCCGTGACGATTTGCAGCACCAACACCACCACCGCGAGACCGCCAAAGTAATACCAGAAGTTAAAGTTTTTAGGCGCATAGTATTGTGCGAGATGCTCATTCCAGACTTTTGTCAAAGGAAAACGATCATCAATCCAATTGATTAAGCTCATCCTGTTGCCTCCGTTTCATCCACGCCAATCAATATGCGGTTCTCCGTAACATAGGAATGTGGCGGCACAACAAGGTTGGTTGGCGCCGGCACGTTTTTATAAACTCGACCCGAAAGATCAAATTTGGAACCGTGACACGGACAAAAGAAACCCCCCATCCAGTCATCTCCCAAGCCAGTAGATGCGCCTTTTTCAAATTCTTTAGTTGGCGCACAACCCAAATGGGTGCAGACCCCCAGGACCACGAGCACATCAGGGCGAATCGAACGATGACGATTCTGTGCATAGGCAGGCTGTTGCTCGATCACCTCTGAATCAGGATCTGACAGGTCCCCCACAATCTCTTCAAGATCAGCAAGCGTTTGCTCATCACGACGCAAAATCCAGACGGGCTTTCCTCGCCACTCGACCACTTTCATCTTTCCGGGTTCGAGGTCTTCAATATCCACCTCAACCGGGGCACCCGCTGCGACCGCTCTCGCGCTGGGTTTCATACTTGCCACTAAAGGCACAGCCAAAGCGGTCGCGCCCGCAAGGCCTACGCCAGTTGTTACTGTTGTCAGCAGGCGGCGCCTGCCACTATTCACGTCGTCAGTCATGACATCCTCTGCAAAGTTCTGCACAATATGTGCGACGCCGAACGGCGGTCGCTAAAAAACGGGAAGATTATAGCAAAACAGAGCAAATTCCCGCGCCCAAAACCTAAAATTTAACGCTCAACATGTCCTCCATCGCCCGAATCCGGGTAGGATAAAAGAACGCGTCTTTCAAAACCTTATCGAAGCCGCGGTTAAGGGCCGCGGCGGCTCGGATGGCGAGCTCAGGGTCATCTTTTAAATCAGCCAGTTTGAAACTGAGCATAATCAGCACGGCATCCGGCGCAAACAGTGTCTCATCACGCAACATCTCGCTCAACTCGGCACCCTTCAATAACGAATTGACCTCTCGGCGCCAGCCATTTGCGTGGTGATAGTTCTGCCAGGAAGCCCTCACCAACTGATAGGAAAAATCCAGATCATCTGGATCATTGCTCCAATCCCAAAACTCAAAAAACGCCTGTGCAACATAAGCATAGTCAGCGAGCGAGGCGGTCCCCAGTGACCGACGATCCGACTGCGACCGTTGGAGCTTCCCATCACGCCAAAGCGTTGCCACGATATCTTTTTTTATTTTTTCTGCAGTTTCGGTGTACTGGCGGTCTGTTGAGTGTTTCGCGCCCTCCAAAAAAGCCATTAAAGCCAATGCGTTCCAACCTGCGAGGGGTTTATGATCAACGGGCAACGTCCGGCTTGCGCGGGCGCTCCGGAGCTTTGACATTGCGCTATTTAAAGTCAGGTTAATCTCATCTGGCGATAGTCCAAGTTGTGTGGCCACACTTTCGACTGGCGCCTGATTGATCAACAGATGACCATATTCAAAGGCCGGAAAAGCGGGCAATGACCATATCGCTTTAATAACCCGACCTTCATCAAAGGTCAGGAGATCCGAGAGTGCCTGCTCGTCATACAAATAATAAGCGCCTTCCCTGCCCTGTCCGTCCACAGCGGATAATGAAGCCGCGAAGAATCCCTCCGCGGTTCGCATCTTGGTCATCATGAAATCCAGTGTTCTGAATGCTGTCGCTCGATAATCTTCTCTGTCCAACACGACAGCCGCTAGAAGGTATAGGCGAGCGAGCTGCGCATTGTCATAAAGCATCTTCTCGAAGTGGGGCTGGCTCCAACCCGGGTCTACCGTATAACGGAAAAAACCACCCTCTACATGATCATGGAGGCCCCGCATTGAAATCGCATCGAGGGTCGTTTGAAGCAACTCTCTCACGGCTGCGCTCGGACTCTGCTGATATCGCCTTAACAGATAAGTCAGTTGGGGGACATAAGGGAAGCGTGACTGATTGCCAAATCCCCCCTCCATCAGATCGGCAATGGAAAGCGCTGTCTGCTCGAAGGCCCTGCCCAGGGTCGCCACCTGAAGGGATTCGAATTCAGTGATTTGATCTTCAAAGCCTGACGGCCCCGTCTGGCGCGCCACGGTGGCAATCCGCACAGGATCCTGCTGCCAAAGGGTCTGAATCTTTTTTATGACCTCGGCAAATGAATCAGGCGGGACATACAGAACCGCATAAAGCGGGTAACCCTCGGGCGTTAGAAAAGCGTTAAGCGGCCAACCCCCTCTACCTTGTGTTTTTTGCACAAAATCCATTAATCCAATATCAAGCGCCGGCTGGAGCTCCCGATCCACCTTAACGGGAATGAAATCCCGATTTAATACCTCAGCGATTTCAGGATCTCTGTAGCTCTCCTCCTGCATTACATGACACCAATGACATGAGAAATAACCTACTGAAACATAGACCAGTTTGTTTTCTGCGCGCGCCAATTCAAAGACTGCATCACTCCATTCCTGCCAAGCAACAGGATCCTCACCATGCTGCGCGAGATAAGGCGCCGGATGCTCTTGAAGCTGATTGGTTAGCGCTAGCGCTTGCGGTACTGTTGCCCAGAACAACAGCGCGGACAAAAAACAGGAAATACGAATGGTCACGCTCCTAATCCAGAATGCCGGAGCAAAGCATCAATCGACGGGGGTCGTCCGCGAAACGCGGTGAAATTATCGAGAGGCTCGTTGACACCACCGGTCTCAAGCACCGAGCGCAAGAAATCCTGTCCACTTTTCGCATCCAATATGCCGTCTTCTTCAAATCGACCAAAGGCATCCGCTGATAACACCTCGGCCCATTTATAACTGTAGTAACCTGCTGCATAACCGCCCGCAAAAATATGCGAGAAGCTGTTCTGAAAACGATTAAATGCCGGAGCCTCTAGCACCGCTACCCGATTACGCACCTCATCCAGAATATTCTGAATATTCTCAGGCGCCCGAATTTGCTGTTTGTCATGCAGTGTCATATCAAACACCGAAAACTCAATCTGTCGCAACATCTGCATTGCGCTTTGAAAATTTCGCGCACCGCGCATTCGATCCAGAAGATGTGGAGGCAGGGGTGCTCCTGTCTCAAAATGACCCGAGATTTTATTCAGAGCTTCTGTTTCCCAACACCAATTCTCCAAAAATTGACTCGGCAACTCAACTGCATCCCAAGGCACTCCGTTGATTCCCGCCACAGAAGACTCATCAACCTGTGTGAGGAGATGGTGCAAGCCATGCCCAAACTCATGGAAAAGCGTGACTACATCATCATGAGTTAACAAGGACGGATGTCCACCCACGGGTGGCGTGAAGTTACAAGTCAGCATGGCCGCTGGTTTTTGGATCGCATCATCGGATAAGCGACGTCGGCCAACGCAGTCTGACATCCAGGCGCCCCCTCGCTTATGGGGTCGGGCATATAAATCAAGATAGAAACATCCTCGAATACTCTGGTCAGAATTCAGCAATTCAAAAAATTGAACATCTTCGTGCCATAAACTCTCACCATGTGATTTCCGAATTTTTATGCCAAACAGTTTTTCGGTGATCAAAAACAGCCCGTCGAGCACCTTCGGCAGTGGAAAGTAAGGTCTGATTTCCTCATCATTAAAATCAAAACACGATTGCTTTAATTTCTCCGAATAAAAGGCAATATCCCATGCCTTCAGATCTTCTTGTCCATTCTCCAACGACGCAAATTCACGAAGCGCACGCAATTCTTCGAGCGCTGGTTTTCTTGAGCAATCAGCTAGGTTCTGAAGAAAGTCGCTAACTTCATCGGCTGAAGATGCCATTCGGCCTTCCAACGCATAGTCCGCAAAAGTTTCGAATCCGAGAAGAGTTGCCATTTCATCGCGCAAAGCAACGATTTTTACCAACAACGCGCTATTATCAAATGCCCCAGCGTTCGGACCCAGCTCGCTCGCTCGAGTAACGTAAGCTTCATACATACGCTCGCGAAGCATACGGTTTTCGCAAAACATCATAAAAGGGATATAGGAGGGTGCCTGAAGTGTGAAACGCCATCCCTCGATCGAGGCATTCTTTGCATTCTCGCATGCAAGATCTACCGCACTTTGAGGAAGCCCCCTCAAATCAGCTTGATCTGTAATATCCAAGACCCATTGATCGGTCGCATCCAGAAGATTTTGATCAAATTTATTTGAGAGACTCGATAACTCGCTGTTGATCTCACGAAATCGATCTCGGGCATCATCTTGAAGTTCTGCGCCCGAAAGACGGAAGTCACGTATTGCATTCTTGACCACTTTTTTTCGAGCGTCTGACAGCAACTCAAACTCGGCAGACCGACATAGTTTTTTATAACCGTTAAAAAGCGTGAGGTTTTGTCCCAATTCCGTGCTGAAGTCGCTTAACTTAGGCAAACAAACCTCAACTGCCGCGCGGAATGCCTCGCTATCTGATACCGCATTAAGATGGGAAACCGGCGCCCAGACCCGCTCCAAATACTCCTCGATGTCCTGAATCTCGGCCGCAACCGAATCCCACGTCGGATGGTCACACGCCGACTCAATTTCGGTGATTTTTTGTCGACATCTGGCAAGGGTCTGATCCAGCGCCGGTTCAATCTGCGCCGCATCAATCTCCGCAAATCGCGGCAATCCTGAAAGATCCAGAAGCGGATTGGGTAAAGTCGGATGTCCAGTCATAAGTTGTCCTAATTAGTATTCAAAAGTTTACTCAATGGAGCCTCTGATGGGAGTGAATTGAACGAGAAAAAATCAACAGAACGTGATTGAATTTATCCTCACAACTTTTATACACAGGAATGATTTAATTTGAATAGTTGGTTTTCCTCCAACGTAAGTTGATAACTTCTCTTCTTGCCCCGGTCCTAACGCCGGGGCTTTTTTTGCAGGGCTTCTAACGAGATTCTCAATTCTGAGGCTAAAATCTGGTTATGAGCAAACATTATGACCTCCTTGTGATCGGCGGCGGAAGCGGCGGCATTGCCGGTGCCCGTCGCGCCGCTGAATATGGCGCTCGCGTCGCGCTCATTGAAAACCAGCGAATGGGTGGCACCTGCGTTAACGTAGGCTGTGTGCCAAAAAAGATGATGTGGAACGCCGCGCACTTTGCGGATGGACTCACAATTGCCGAAGATTATGGCTTTCCATTAGCACCGCCCATATTCAACTGGGCGCGCTTTAAAACGGCCAGAGATGCTTTTATTGAACGCCTTAATGGGATCTATGCTCGCAACCTCGAGTCATCAAATGTCGACACCTATCGTGGATGGGCAGTTTTTGAGTCCGTTAATAGCGTACGGGTTGGCGACCAGGTGCTGACAGCCGATCATGTACTTATCGCGACGGGTGGACGGCCAGCCACGCTAAAAGTACCGGGTGCCGATCTTGCAATCACCAGTGATGGCTTTTTTGAGCTCGAGTCCCAACCTCAAAACCCGCTAATTATTGGCGCTGGCTACATCGCAACCGAATTGGCAGGCGTTTTACAGTCGTTGGGATCAAGCGTCACGATGCTGCTTCGAAAAAACATTCTGCTGCGTGGTTTTGACCATACCCTTCGCGAAGCCGTGACCGACGAGATGCAATCAGACGGCGTTAAAATTCTGACTTGGGTGCAGTTACAAGGACTGAAGCAAGAAGCGACTGGAGCGTTATCGTTTTATGATGAAAGCGGTACCCATCATAGCGGTTTCGACTGCGTCATCCTTGCGACCGGACGAACGCCTGCTACAGATGCGATCAACCTTGAAGCCACAGGCCTTACCACTGATCCAGCAGGATTTATTCTCACTGACGAATGGCAACAGACCGCTATTTCCAATATTTATGCAGTTGGCGATGTGACCGGCCGAGCCGCCCTGACGCCCGTCGCCATTGCCGCAGCCCGACGCCTGTCCGATCGACTTTTTGGCGACCAACCGGATGCCAAACTCGACTATGAATCAATCCCAACGGTTATATTTTCGCACCCCCCCATTGGCACAGTCGGACTTAGTGAAGAAGAGGCGAGAACTAAATTCGGGGACGAAAATATTAAGGTCTATCAAAGTCGATTTACTGATATGTATTATTCCGTCACCAAAAAACGAGTGCCTACAACGGTAAAACTTATTGTTGCGGGTCAAGATGAAAAAGTGATTGGTTGTCACGTTGTTGGACGCGCAGCAGATGAAATAATCCAGGGCTTCGCAGTCGCTGTCAAAATGGGCGCGACCAAGGCTGACTTTGATAATACGGTCGCGATTCACCCGACCGCGGCAGAAGAACTCGTGACCCTGCGCTAGCATCTTTCACTCATACATTTGAACGACAAATCGCGCGCATTATGAGCGCTTTAACATTTACGAGTTTGCTTTCAGGAGATCTTTAACATGGCATGGTGGGGGAAAGTAATCGGCGGTACGCTGGGCTTCATGATGGGCGGCCCCCTTGGTGCACTGTTAGGCAGCACGATTGGTCATCAGTTTGATAGTGGATTAAAAAGGGGTGGATTTCACTCCGGTAGCGCAAAACTTGAGCAGACACAGGCCGCATTTTTTACAGCAACCTTTTCTGTCATGGGGCATATCGCGAAAGCTGACGGAAGAGTGTCTGCTCATGAAATTCAGGCCGCCCAAAGCCTGATGAACCAAATGCGTCTCAGTGACGATCAGAAAAAAGTTGCGATCGAGCTCTTTGAGAAAGGAAAGGCGCCGGACTTTCCACTAGATTCCGTTTTGGCGCAGTTCAAAACAGAATGCCATAGACAAACTACCCTGATGCGAATGTTTTTGGAAATCCAAATCCAGGCCGCAATGGCTGACGGCCGAATTGACCCTGCCGAGAGCCAAGTACTGCGGCACGTCGGAACCTCGCTTGGATTTGAATCCGGTGAAATTGAGCAACTGATTCATTTTGTAAGCGGGGCGTCGAATGCGGGCGGGCGTGCTCAAAAAGCACAACCTGTCTCTGAGGCGTATAAAATACTAGGCGTGACGGAGCGCGCGAGCGATGATGAAATCAAAAAGGCTTATCGACGCCTCACGAATCAACATCATCCCGACAAACTGGTCGCTAAAGGTATGCCTGAAGAAATGATCAAGCTTGCGAACGAGAAAACACAGGAGATTCGAAAAGCATGGGAGCGCGTTAGAGACCACCGCGCCGCTCAACAATAAGTCATTGCTGCAGCTCATCCGGAAAACTCGCCTGGACGCTCTTGAGTTTCAACTTGTTCTCTTTATCAAGCCTTAAATTTGAACTATTGAAGAAAAAATAATGACAAAGAATGTTTTCATTACTGGCGCTAACCGGGGCATTGGTCTCGAACTGACTCGTCAATACCTCGCAGCAGGGGAAAAAGTCTTTGCGTCAGCGCGTGATCCCTCGACTGAAGGTCTCTCCCGACTGACCGAACGCTACCCCGATAACCTGAAAACAGTCATGCTTGATGTTACAGATGAGAGCAACATTCAGACTGTCGCTGGGTCAATCGAAGGCACGTCAATTGATCTACTGATTAATAACGCGGGTTTGTTTCATTCAAAACATGAAGACTTTAGCTCACTAAATCCGGACACCTGGATTGAGGAATTTCGAGTGAATTCGATTGCGCCTTTTTTGGTCACTCGCGCATTGAAGTCGAACCTTGCAAACGCCAACTCCAGCGTTGTCGGAATGATTTCGAGCAAGATGGGTAGCATGGGCGACAACCAGTCTGGAGGGAGTTACAGTTATCGCTCGAGTAAGGCAGCGCTTAACGCTGTGAGTGTCAGCCTCGCTAATGACTTGTCAGATCTAGACATCTCGGTCGTTGCACTTCATCCCGGCTGGGTGCAAACGGACATGGGCGGACCCAATGGCTTGATTGATGTCGAGACAAGCGCCACGGGTTTGAAAGCGATATTGGACAAAGCCGGAAAGGCGGAAAGCGGAAAATTTTACGATTACTCCGGAAAACAACTGCCGTGGTAACTTCTAAACGTCGGTATACTCGTCTTTCGAAAGCGGGGACTGGTCTAGCGACAGCTTTCGCTTTCTCGATTTCGTATGGCACCACACCGACAGTCGCTCCATCTATCGAACCGGATGATGATGTTCTAATCTGCGACGATCTTGATGACGATGGCATCTTGGATGCATTGGACAATTGTTTTGGTTTTTTTAATCCTTCGCAAATCGATGCCAATGACAATGGTATCGGTGACGCCTGCGAAACCATATCTTCAGGTTCTTAATTTATTTCCCAACGAATATGACAACTCATAAAATTGCTCTACTGGCCGGAGACGGTATAGGTTCAGAAATCATGGCTGAAGCTGTGAAAGTGTTAAAACTTATTGAGGAGCGGAACGAAGCCTCCTTTGACCTGCAGCCCGCGCTTTTTGGCGCTTGTGCCTGGTTTGAGACGGGCAAGTCTTTTCCCGATGAAACAATCGCAATTTGCGATTCGGCCGACGCAATTCTAAAAGGCACAATCGGTCTCAGCCATGAAGAGTCAAAACAAATTCCAATTGACGAGCAACCCGAGCGTGGCGGCCTATTACCGATGCGGCGAAGATATCAGACTTATGCCAACTTTCGCCCGGTAACGTTGCCGCCGAGTCTCGCCCATTTTTCGCCGCTTCGACCCGAAATTATTGGAGACGGGATTGATCTTGTGATTATCCGTGAACTCGTGGGTGGACTCTATTTTGGCCAGAAGACAGCGGGCGTAAACGATCGCGGCCGACGTTACGTGCATGAAATGCTTGAATACGACGAAGATCAAATCCGTCAAGTCCTTGAAGTGGCCTTTAAGCTGGCCATGCGGCGAAAAAAGTCTTTAACAAACGTGCACAAAAGCAATGTTCTTAAATCCAGCGTGTTATGGAACGAAGTCCTCGACGAAGTGCATCGGGACTTTCCTGAAGTCAGCGTTGAACACGTGCTTGTCGATGCGGCGGCGACCTATCTTGTGCTGAATCCAACCCGCTTCGACGTGATGGTCATGGAAAACATGTTCGGGGATATCCTCAGTGACCAGTGCGGTGGGATTCTGGGCTCCCTAGGTTTGATGCCCTCAGCCTGTGTTGGACCTGATAAGTCATATTACGAGCCCTCACATGGTTCAGCCCCGGATATTGCCGGTAAAGGGATCGCTAATCCCTATTCGATGCTGGGTTCTGTTGCGATGATGCTTGAAATGAGCTTCAACATGGAGAGCGAATCAGCAAACCTATGGTCCGCAATGCAGGGGGTGTTCAGCGATGGCTATACGACTCCAGATCTGGCCCGTCGGGGTGATGCG
>Ga0209631_10008376_pt1 | contig 10105 bp, 7 predicted proteins | sample COG_08_FD_184752 | JGI IMG/M metagenome (GOLD analysis project Ga0209631, IMG submission 184752) | Pelagic Microbial community sample from North Sea - COGITO 998_met_08 (SPAdes) (version 2) | ecosystem: Environmental > Aquatic > Marine > Neritic zone/Coastal water | place: Helgoland, sampling...
CATTACATCATCGTCGTCGTTGTTGTTCGCAGTGATCAACTCTGATGCCTCGCAGCGGCGCACGAGCGTTTGAATCGTTTTCTTTGTCTCTCTGCTATCCGATTTGAACAAATCGAGAACCACACACGCTATGCGAATGTTCGCGGCGCCACCACTACGGGTCGAAAGAAGGTCGTCGTCGTTATAAACGACATCGGCCGCTTTGGATACCATCTCCTTCGCCCACGTAACGCATTCATCAACAAAGGCTTGTTCTGACCCTCCGTACAGTTCCACGTTCTTCTTGTTTAAAGTCCCGCGTGTCTCAGCAAACGACGCAACCACGTAGGCAAGAGCAAGATACGCATACGCTTTATATTTGGTTGAATCCTCTGTACTCATCTTTTCAAGCATCGTCGACGCGGTTGCGATGGCATAAAACGAACCGTATTCGGGATGACCGGCAGGATTATCCATCAAAACTTCCGAGAGTTTCAAAACGAAAGCGTGCACTCTTTCAGCACGTAAACTCTCAATAGCGTCTTCAATATCTGTAATCGCAGAACTAATCACGCCGTCGACTTGCGCGTGTAATTCGCACGCCGTGGCGTATTTTGCTGTTTCGACAATCAACTTCAATCGCGCTTCTATATCTGCAACGCTCGGTATGGTGATTTGACAAAACGCAACGCTCGCCGCCGCTTGTGCTTGCGTCTTCTCTCTTTTCTTCACGTCCGTAGTCACGCAGCGCTTTACGATGGAGATGGCTCTTTGTACTACTTTAATGAGTGCTCGGTCGGCGTTTGTGAAAGCAGAACGACAGTTCATAAGAAATCGAAGCTCTGCATCAACATCGGATTCCTCATAATGAACTTTCGAAACAAAGCTCGATACCAAATCAAACGCGCTCACAACGTCCACTCCATCCGGTGACCCTGTCCTCAACGCGAGCGCGTCGACGCTGTCGTGAACGGCTTTAGCACAATCGAACGCGTGACTGATTACGCTACTACCTTCCAAACGATGCTTTGACTTCTTGATGCGCTCGAGCATCTTTATCGAGAATAGAACTTTCGAGTCACCGCCAAGCTGATTGACCAAGTACGAGAACCCAGAGAGAGAGATTGCTAACGAGATGTCCTCGAAACGAAAGAGGATCTTCGTGCAAATATTTTCGATATTCTTTGCTAAATTGCCGCCTTGAATTTTCCGGCGAGCTGCTAATTCTTCGTCGCCATCGAACAACTTCGTTCTCGATTTCTTCACACGCTTCGCTAAGTCTTTCAATAAAATGTCGAGTTGATTGCGCGTAAAGTTCTCGGCGACAAAATCAACAAACGCGTCCGTTACGCCGGCGTAATGTTCGAGCTGATCCTCGTTCCATTTTCCTAAAACCTTCCACACTTCCATCAGTACGTCTAATCTGAACTTCTCCTGCGGTGGTAGTTTCGCGAAAGCATTGCCCAGAACGATGAAGCATTTCGCGCAATCACGGACATCCTCCTCGAAGTTACTCGATGAAGAAGAATCTTTCACGAGTCGTACTAATCGCAGCGCGTTCTCGGCGCAAACATCTTCGGATAAAGTCTCAAACAATGCCGAAAGAAACGATAGAGGTGGTTTGCCCTTAAACTCGTTCGAGCACATTTGTATCGATCGTTCGAGCGTCGAGGATTCCGAGAGTTTTGCGTTTCGAGACAAAATCCATGCCAGCGATGGATGCATCAAGCGCAAAAGGATATCTTTTCTCAATCCTAAGCGTCGCATTGCGGCGCTGATATTGATCAGATTTGACTCATCTAGGTCGTTTATGGCTACATACCTTGCGATGAAATCACCAAGGAGCGTTTTCAGTGGATCTTTTTGCAACTTTTGCGGTAACACCGTGACGATTTTCTTGGCGGCGTAGCATCGCAAGTACGCAGCGACTAGAGGATCGCCCACGCCTTTAATCTGAGCAATCAATCTATTCAACCGATCAACTGGAGGCTCGGGACGTAAGAAGCGCATACAATCTAAAAGCGCAAACTCGAGATATAAGCGTGGCACTAGTTCGCGGATAGACGCGACTTTGAAAAACCAGTTTCGACACGTTGCTTTTGCCGATTCGCGTATATCGTCCGAGTTCCAATTCTCAGGTAAAGGTGCTTTCTTTCTTCCACTATTCTGATTTGTTCTATATTCAATCTCGTCAATCTCGTCGTATGTTTCTTCGCTCTTATTTTCAGCTTTCATTTTTATTCGCTTATAAACCAATTGACCGACTGTATCTGCGATATCGGTCACGAGAAAGAATAAGATTGGATAAAATTCTGGCGCTTTCCCTCCTGCGTTATATCCCAACAACTTGACTACTTTTATCGATAGTTTCAAAGCAGCCACTCTGTCTGCTTCCAACCACGCGCGCGCTATGTTGTCGTTGAGTTTCTGCAGACGCTCGACGCAATCGCGCTGCGTTGTTCGAGCGATATCTTTCGAGGACGATGTATTAGACGAGGACGCGTTCTCGAGTTCTTGTAAACGCTCGTCGCCAAATTTGTCTTCGTTCCTAAACAACGCGTCTATGTCAATATTCACCGTGTTTTTCATAGAAGAGGACGACCGGCGAGTCGGCGTCCCGGGTGCTTTCTCTTCTACATTTCTGTTGATGTTTGTGTAATCGCGAAAGAACTGCTTTTCTTCGCCGTTGTTATTATCCACCCAAGACGATAAGTTCAACTCCAAAACGGCGTCGTCTGAAGCTTGCGTAGCAAATCGATTCACGAATACATTTTGTTTGTGTGCGCTCCATTCCAACAAAGCAGATCGAACGGTCTCAGAAGATGTTTGTGCGAGCGAGCGAACTCTTTCGCTTTCTCGTTGTTGATGAAGTTCAGCTAAGTTGGTTGATGGAGACTTTGATGTTGTTGTTGTTGTTATCGTTGATTCCTTCAATTGAACACCAGACAACTCGATGCGATTGACATCATTTATCAACGCGTTCATACTATTACTGTTATTGCTCTTGCTCTTTTTCTCATCATCGTCGTCGTCGTCGTCGTCGTTGTTATTGTCGTCGCGAATTTCTTCTTTTTTCAATTCGTCGTCAAGAGTAATTTCCCGACGACGAGAGCGAGAACGAGGCACAATATCCTTCAGCACGCGTTCGAACAACACTTTATCATCATCATCATCAGTATCACTCGTCGAAGTCAGTCTGAGTTCCATTTCTACCTTGTTGGTTGAACTTGACTTCTTTCACTTCTTCTTCTTCTTCTTCTTCTTCGAATTTGCGAATTTGAGAGGAGTTTTCATTTCTAACAAACAGTTGAAAACACAGAAATCAACACGAAAATCTTTCTCAGGCAGGAGACTGACTCTTTTTGTCATCACCACAAGAATATCTTTCACAAACTATTTAACCCCAAACGCATCATCATCATCATCATCATCATCATATAAATAAGAATCTAAAATGGGGAAACGAGTAGTAAACGCACTCATGGTTGGTGCTGGAGAGTACACGACGGGATCGGTGTTCACCGCCGCCGGAGCTGCGCCGGATAAACCAGCAGGCGTGGTCGCGATTACCTTCACCGATTTGAAACGTCGTGGTCGAATTAACGACATGTATTTAGCCGATGCGGTTGGAACGAGAATGCCAGCTGTTCGAGATACCATGCGAACGAAGATTGCGGAAAAGTATAAAGGCATGGAATCCGTGAATGCGATCAAAACGTTCCCGAATGATGACGTGGCATTCGATGCGGAGGCGTATAAATTAGCGATTGCGCAGTGTTCTCCTGGCGACGTCGTCACGATTTTTACTCCAGACGACACGCACTTTGACATTGCAAAGGCTTGCATGGAAGCGAAATTGCACGTGCTCGTCGCAAAACCTGCGGTAAAAACTTTAGATAAGCATCTGGAACTCATTCAAGTGGCCAAAGAGAACAACGTTTTGTGCTGCGTCGAATATCATAAGCGTTTCGATCCTCTGTATACAGACGCTCGAGACCGAGGGGATTCCCTCGGCCCGTTTTCGTTCTTCAACGCGACCATGACGCAACCAAAAGCACAGCTCGACACGTTCAAAAATTGGGCGGGTAAATCGAGCGATATTTCGTATTATTTAAATTCGCATCACATCGATATCTGCGCTTGGATTGCCGGAAAGAGTTCGCGACCGACGAAAGTGACAGCGTTTGCCGCCATGGGCGCCGCGAATAAGTATTTAAACGTTTCGGATAGAAAGATTGAAGACACAATCACACTCACAACTGAATGGGAAAACAAAGAAGATGGGTCGAAGGGCATCGGAATATACACCGCTTCCTGGATTGCACCGAAGAGCGACTCGCACACGCAACAAAACTTCCACTATTGCGGCCAGAACGGTGAAATTCGCGTGAATCAAGCACGCAGAGGATACGAAATGGCCATGGACGATGAGCAGCGCCCGTTTGCGAATCTCAACCCATTATATATGAAATACACTCCGGGAAAAGATGGTTATTTTTCCGGTCAAAACGGCTATGGTTATCGATCCATCGAAAGATTTGTCGAAGTCTGCCAACAAATGAACGACGGCAAGATTACTAAGGAGGACGTAGAAAACATGGGAGATTTGGCGACGATTGAATCATCAGCGCGCGTGACCGCGATATTAGAAGCTGGGAGACTTTCATTAGATAACTCGAGTCGAGGTGTCGAATTAGTTTACGATAAGAGCGCGCCGTTCGAAAGCGAGCCGACGGCGTTGCGTTTATTTTAGTTTGATAAATCTTTGTTGTTGTTGTTGTACGAATACTACTATTGAAATATACTATTTCACTTTGCTCACGGCGTTTTTGGTCGAAACGGTTCTCGGCGCTTCCAAACTCTCAAGGATGCGTCGTACATTGGCCAATTCCCAACTGGAACCTCGTTCACGAGCGAAAAATTTTCTTCTACGTACTTTTGAAAAGGTTTCGAAAAACTCGCGCCAGATTCTGGCAAAAACGATACGTATGACCCGTACGTTCGATCGCTCCACTCTCCGACTAGAATGAGCGTATCTCCTTCGTAGCATTGCACCATATCTAATCCTCGATTACCTTCTCCGCCCTTATCTATCCACATGAGCACGAGTGTTTTATGACGCGCCAACGTTTCGGCAACGACCACGGCTTTCTCGTCCTCGCACGTCATAGTACTGTCGAACCACCGAACGTCGCGCACATCGTCATCAAACAAGGACGAGGTATACGATGTGACATCGCACCCAATCTCGTGTAACCTTCGTGACCATAACCCACTTCCACAACACATTTCTAAAACAGGTGAATATTTGTTTATCTCCGCTAAAGCTTCGCTCGTAGGCACAGATAACGCGTGACGTTTTCTTAACGCCGAACTTTCTTGCGCGATCGCGTTTGCATCCGACAAAGAAAAGATGTGCGAAGTTGTTAACTGGGAGAATAGCCGACTCGACCAGTTTCGCAAGATGCGATTATATGCGCCGGGAAGTAACATCTCACCCTCTTCACCGTTGTGAGCGTTTGGCTCGCCGTTCGAGCCGTCCAGGCCTTGAGCCGCCAGCGCATCCAAGGAGTCACACGCGAGTACTGAGCGTTCATTCATCGGATCATCTTCTCGCATCGGCCACGTTTTCTCGTGTGACTTCGCGCGAGCGAGAAGTTCTGCACTTTTCACCTCGGGCTCACTCGAATCGTCGTTCACTTGTTCCGACGTCCGCACGTGCCCCGTCATCCACAAAAAGCATACATTCAGCACTTGGAGATGGGCCCGTAACGGCAGCATGTCTTCAATACCACTAATGGCTACACGGCTAGATCTACTCGATTCACTTTGAACTGCACCATCTTTCTGAGCTAATACGTGCACCCATGGGCATCCTGATTGCTTGCACACGTCGCAGTGGCCGCAAAAACCATCGCGAATGGAGAAAGATTTGCGCAAACATGCCTGGATCGCAAAATGTAATCGACGCCGAGCTTCTGTCGAAGCTTTCTCCACGATTCGCTTTTCTACACCACGCACGCGAGCTGCACACCGCGCATGGAAGTCTGGATTTGAGTCATCCTGCGCCAGGCGCTCGGATTCTTCTGGAGTTTCGAACCACGGTTGATTCTTACGTATACTTTCCAACAAAGACACGGTTGTAGCCAAGGCACCGACTTCATTCGCGTCGTCCATGATGTACTCGTCGTAAGGAAGAGACGACGACGATGTTGTCGTAGGCATCGGTGGTGGTAATTTACTGCACGAGTTTAACATTCGAGCTACGATTTCTGGATTGCGACAATCTTGTTCCGTAAGAAATTGAACCCGGGCGTACGCCAACAGAGATGACGTCAACGGATTATTTTCCGGCAGCGAGTGTCGAACGATGAACTCACCAGACTCGCCATCATTGGGCGCGTGTAACACATTCACTACCATAGGCAAGTACGCGTCGCCTTCATACTTCATACTCTCTTCGTTCTTATCGTTCTCGTCCACAACACGTTTTTTTTTCTCTTCCCATTCGCTATCAATTTTTCGCAGGTACACTTGCGCGGATGCAAAAAGCGCCTGTTTCAAACACTCCGCGCGGTCTGCAGAACACTGCGAAGTTAAAGTAACGTCTAATTGTTCGAACGGGTTTTCACCCTCGTTGAGAGGTGCGAACCCGTACCATAACAGTAATTTCGAGCTCGATGCCTCTCCGCTGCCGTAACTTATATAAGCTTGTTCTCCTTTTGGAACATTTGCCGTGGCGAATGCCGTGACGAGGCCTCGGGAGTAGTTCAACTTGTGCGAACTCCCGAGCGGAACTTTTGAGGAGTGGTTAAACATGTCGAATTCAGGTATCAACACTCTTAATCGCGTAGTTTCCGGCGCTGGACGCAATAAATCGCATTGTCGCGACCACAGCATCGCTCGAACCCACTTAAACCTGTCCATAGTTATGTTCTGTTCTCTGAAAAAGTCTTCACCGAGATGATGTTTTAACAACTCATAATCTTGAATCACTTCGTCGTCTAACGCCAGGGTCTCCGCATACGTCGTCGTTCCAAAAAGTGAACGCTTCCGTTCTTCCTCGCTCCAGAACAACGGTAAGTCGTAGGCGTTAGGTAAGGAAAGAATGTGCTCGTAATGAGAAGATTGTTTACCCAGATTTTGTTCAAGAAGAATGAACATGGCCATGTACTGATCGTGCGTTGGTGTGAAACGAGTTCCCGCCGGCGCCGCCGTCGCTTTTGCCATCGCTTTCGTCAACATCTCCGATTTTTGCGCAGACTCCAAAGAGAAACATCTCGAAAGTGGTATTTCCAGCAAAACATCCCCTCTTTGTACATCTTCTGTTACGGCGTTGCCTCTTCCAGTCTCGGGAAAGTCGAAGGCGACGACTTTGTTTATCAGCGGTTGTGAATTGTCATTCTCGCTGCTCATACTTTTCATGCGCTCGCTTCTTAATCTTTATGTGGTTCTAATATATCTATATAAGGGTGGTGGCTCGTCGGGGTCAATGTGGTTTCGGTGGGACTTTATGTGCATGTGAGTCAAAAATTCCCCTAAATTTTCATCATTTGATATATGGACAACACAAAAGTTCAGAATAGTTTTGCATATCATTCGTCCCTCCTATAATCGGAAAACGAATCACAAGAGATAAGAATAATGGAGACGTCCTTGAAGATTGATTCGAAAACGCGTCGCTCGTCCATCTTCGTCAAGCAGCGTTTCACAAACCGCGAAAACTATTGTCTCACGTTATCCGGTACAATTGACCTACAAAACGCAAAGTGTAAAGGGAACGCGTACGTGCGGAAGAAGTTCTTCCCGTCCGATTTAAACCCAATCGTGTCTAGAATTGATTGCGGAGTAAATTACGATACTGAAACAGACGACGTTATATATAAACTTAGAGGAAGGAAATCGTTCGATATCACCCGGGATGGGTTAACGACATTAGACTTGAAAGGAGGCGTCGATTTCGCCTTGACGTCGAGCACGCCGAAAATGGACGGAAAGGTTGAACTGAGTAAAACGATGTTTAACTTTCAACCGGACCAAGACTTAAAGATGAAAATAGGATTCGACGCGCAAACTAAACGATTTTATGGACAAATACGAGAGAATAACTGGTCCATAAGCACAGACTTTTCGAGGAATACCAGGTGGAATTTTCAATACGACTTGTAGTTAGTAGTTATAATATGATGTGTGTAATTAACCTATAGTATATCTTTCATTATTCGTTTAAAATACAACGTGTGTTTGCGTGCGCGCTCTAGAGATACTCCGTTTGTGCTTCGTTTCGCGTTTCGTTTCGACGAACGACGAATAAACGTGTCCTTCGTTCAACTCAAACGTCCTAAAATCAGAGGCGAGTTTAGAAATCCTTCGATGGCTTTTTTCCGGTGACTTACTTTCGATTGCTGTTCGTACGAGAGTTCCCCGAAAGTCGCACCATCTGTCTCGTCGTTAGCAGCTACTTCAAAGCACGCGTTCCAGGACGCTTTCCCGTGTTGTACGCTTCCTCTCGGTTCGACTATTTTCCCCGCGATGGCGCCTTCGAATACGTGCACGCACTTCTCCACGAACAAAGGATATTTAAAAGCGACCGAAGTTTCTAAAACTGCTAAGGTACACGTGGCCATAGCGTTCCTTTCCCCTTTTTCTTCGTCGTATTTTAAAACTAAATTTGCTAAACCTTCCACTCCAATCGTCTCCAACATCGGTTTGCAATACGGGCCTGGGAAGCCGTTCAAAGCATCTAATCGGAGCCCAACGTCCTCGGTGATTACGAAATCGATATCAATCGTTAATGCTCCGGTATATTTCACGCTTTCGTATGCGCTGACGCACTTTTGTACGGCTATTTGACGATCTGAACCTTGAACCTCCGTGGGATCTGGGTCGGCCTGTATCAATCGAATATCAATACCCCATCCGTCGTTTTCTTTCAACCAATTGTTTACGATTATTGATGCTTCTGCAAATTTGCCTTGATTCCCTGTGCAATACAATATGTGCACTGGTCTTTGACGATTGACAACGGCGGTGCGATGATGATGATTGTGAAGATGAGAATAGTATTGTTGTTGGTTATTATTCATGTTTTATGTGTTTTATATGTTTTATGTGTTTTATGTGATAAACTTCCTCCCTTTCTTTTTGTTTGTGTGAAATGGTGTAATTTGTGGCGGAAAACAACACGACGAAAGAAGAGTTTTGGAGCTTCCCTTTCAAAACTGAAAAAATCTTCACATCCCGCCAAAAGCCCAACGGGGGCGGTTAAAAACTAGGGGTTCACACACACACACACACACACACACACAAAACCATGTCTCCTTCTCCTTCGAACAGTAATACTAATACGAATAACAAGACAAACGCTGCTGTTCTTCCCCTTCGAGTGTTATTTCCGAAGAGTGCAAACGCTCGACAGAGAGCGATATTGCACGAGTTCGCATCGAAGAATGGATTGCTTCATTATTCCATCGGAGAGGCTGAAAACAAAAGCAGACGAATAGTTTTGGAAAGACCGAATGAGAAAGAAGAAACGCGCTCCGGAAACAACACTGTTGAGATCGACGAAGATGAAAACGATGGAACAAGCTTGTCGGAACCGACGGACGAATATCTGTGCGACATTGTTCGCACGCACTTTCAGATTGATTTAAAGTCGTTCGACGAATACGACATCGTTGAGAAAAACGACGACGAACAAAAGAAGAATAATAAAAGCAGACAGACCAACGCGAGTACTAGTGCTGCGAGCATCACCACGATATCGGAATGGACGACAAAAACCTTACATCTGTTAGAACTAGAACGCGTTGAAGAAATCGCGCAGTCTTTAGACGCTTTGAATACATCCACATCGAAGAAAAAAGGACAACACAAGAACGCACTCGACGGTTTGAAAATCGTGGACGCGCGAGGTGGCTTACTCGGTCAAACCATAGTTACGCTCGAAGTCTCGAAACGTAAAATGACCGAAAAAGACTTTGCGCCACCATTGCCGACGCATTCATTTACACCGCACGATGTCGTCCGGTTACGACCTTCGAATGTGAAATTCGAAGAAATGAGTACGAGTAATAGCGAGTTACCACAAGGCGTGATTTATAGGATTAGGGATTCGAGCGTGGAA
>Ga0209631_10008378_pt1 | contig 10105 bp, 13 predicted proteins | sample COG_08_FD_184752 | JGI IMG/M metagenome (GOLD analysis project Ga0209631, IMG submission 184752) | Pelagic Microbial community sample from North Sea - COGITO 998_met_08 (SPAdes) (version 2) | ecosystem: Environmental > Aquatic > Marine > Neritic zone/Coastal water | place: Helgoland, sampling...
GTGGTGTATAACATGCTACTGAATTACATGCTGAAAATAACCACTCAATTGAATCTACCATATTTACTATTCCACTTGCTTCCCCATATACTGTTAAAGGTAAACCTTGAAGTACAGTGTATGATAATGAGTCACATAAATTATTTTGTGCTTGTGTTTGTAATCCAAGCGAAACTAATAATATTAGTAATATTTTTTTCATAATTTTAAATTTGATGTCCTCCGTTATTAATTTTTAATGAGTTAAAAAACTCTTGTCTTGCGTCATTTCCATTGTGTCTAAACACGCCTGAAGCTTTTGTTGTAACCATTGCAGCTCCCTTATGTTTAATACCTCTACAACTTACACAATTATGTGTTGCTACTATTGTGATAATAACACCTAAGTTATCTTCACAAATTTTATCTACTGCTTGATGAATTGCAGTGGTTAATTGTTCTTGTATTGCTCCTCTTCTACCAAAATGCTCTACAATTCTATTTAATTTACTTAAACCTACAACCGTTCCTTTTTCCGATGTAATATAACCAATGTGAACTACACCTCCAATTGTTTGATGATGGTGTGAGCACATAGATGTTAATGGAATATTTCTTTCAATTACAATTCCATCATAACCATCTGAGGGGAATGATGTGATTGGTGACATTGCAGTATATCTACCTGCCCATAAGTCATTTACATATGCCTTAGCTACACGTCTAGGTGTATCGTTTGAATTGGGATCATTTCTCCAATCGCATTTTAAAGCATCTAAAAATTTTCCATATGCTTTAGTAGCTTGTTCAATCATGTCTGATTTTTCTTGATCATTTAAAGGAAAACCAGGCGCAACGCCATTAGCAAATCCTTCTTGTGTGCATTCTAAATCTAATTTTTTTTTCATTATAATGTATGTATTGTGTCTAAATTTCTACTATATCCTTTTGGTCCATCCATACCATATCCAATGTACCATGGGTTAACGTTTGTTGGTTGTTTATATATAAAAAAGTGATCTGGGAAATCCAAGTTTTCTTTATAAACTGCTGAAACTGTTTCTACTTGTTTAGCTCCTAATTTCATATAATGGTCTTTTAACTCATTCATTGTATTCCCACTGTCTAAAATATCATCTACAAGAAATACTGTTTTATCTTTTATTTTTACTTCAACATCGTAATGCATTTCTATAGATTTTTGTTCAAAACCATCATATGAGCTACATTTAACAAAACCAACTTCGATTGGGTAATTTATTTTTTTGATTAAATCACTAAAAAACATAAATCCTCCTTTCATAATACAGATAAACACGATTCCTCCTCCTTCATGTTTACAGTAGTTATTTATAACTTGACTTAAACCATTTATAGCTGTTTGTAAGTCTTTACTTGATATTACTTCCTTTATCATAATTTTCTAATATTTTTTTTAATTTATCTATTAATAAGAGTACTTCATCGGGTTCCATAGTTACAGCACAACATACCTCAACATTATCTTCTATTTCCTTTAATATTTTTAATGCTTCTTCCATTACACCATTCTTTCTTGATTAAAAGCAATAATATGATCTCTACCAGTCATATTATAACCATGTTCAGCACACATATTAAATACTATTGGGTACATTTTTATTAATTGTTCTCTATTATCTCCAGCAGGCATAATAAATGTTTTTGTTTTAGGTATATCTAATTCAATTCTATAATCTTCAATTTCTTTTAAATTACCTTTTGTTCCATCCCACACAGGTTTATAATGATAATCAGAGTGGAATTTTATCATTTGTTTAATTGCTTCTGTGTTTAATCTTTTTCTATTATGTATTTTTATAAATTTTTCGTCAACAATCTTCCCAGCAGGCGTAACAGCTCCTTCAACAGGAACACTATTAGAAAACTTAGGACTAATAGAAAGAAGGTTAATAGGATAATCGGTTTCAACAAAAGCAGATCCTTCAGTTTCGATAGTAATAATAATATTTCTTTCATGTGCAAAATGTGTTATTTCATTAATTAATGCAGGGTGCATTGTAGGTGATCCTCCTGTTAGCATCATTTCTTTTACGTGTGGATTTTCATCATAAATTTTTATAATGTCGTTAAATGTAAATATACCTTTTTCTGGATGTATACTAGTATACCAACTATCACACCAACCTCCTTCTCCAAAGTAACATCTATGTGTACAACCAGTTGTTCTAACTGCAATTGTAGGTCTTCCAATCCTACTTCCTTCTGATTGAACACAACGATATACCTCTAATATAGGTAGTGTTTTATTATAATCTTCTATTCTTTTACGCATTTTTTTCTTCTTCTGCTATTTCTTTTTGAATATCTGCTATGAATTTTTTCAATGGGGATAAATCTTTTTGTATGTTTTCAAATGATGATCTAAAATTAGCATTCATTTGTTTTAACATTTCTATTGTTTTAAGATTACTTGGAGGATTTTCATATGAGGGGTGTGCTATAGATTTGATCATTTCAATACCTTCAGGCATTGATCTAAAATCTCTATTAGGAATTAGATAATTATCATTTGTTAAAATTGTAGGGAATACACCTTGTCCTGTGAGACTTACCATTTTATTAAATTCTTCTCTAATACCTTCTTGTTTTATTTCTTTATTAATAAATTTAATACCTTCATCGTCTAACAATTTTATAAAATTAATACAATAGGGACATGTTTCTTTAGTATAAAGAATTACTTCCCTTAAATTAGCATTAAGTTTTCTATTTTCTTCTCTTTTAATTTCTTTTTGATTTTCTAATTCTTCTTTAATCTCTACTTTTAAGGTTTTTTCTGTTGTCATGTTTTAATGATTTAATAATAATTGTTCTACGTGTTTTTTAGCTGTTTCCCATCCATCAATATATTCAACTGGGTCTTTTCTTCCTAATTTAAGGAATGCTTCAATTCTTTCTACTGATGAAGCTGATTTATAATCAGATCTACCTTCTGCATCTGGTTTATATGATGTGTTTGTTCTTTTATAAACTTCATCAAAATCTAAGTCTAATATTTTACATGCAGACTCACCATCTAATAATATATCATATTTGTCCCCATCTAAATAAGGTGTATAGTATGTTACTTTATCTGCGTCCCAATTTCCTTGTTTAAACGCTTCATAATCTGAGTCTCTAAATTCTTGTCTACAGTCAGGGTAAATTGCATGATCTCCTGCGTGTATACCCATTGCTATTTTTACTTCACATCCTTCTTGTTGAGCAATAGATAATGCTACTGCTTGGATAATAGATGAAAACATTTTATTTCTATTAGGTACAACAGTGTCTTTCATGTTGTCCTCTTCATAATGACCTTCTGGGACATCATCACCTCCTTTTACTAAATTTGAATCTAAAAGAGAAACTAATCCTTGTAATGTAATTCTTTGATATTTTACTGGATAACCAGCTTTATCTAAATATTTAATTAATTCTGATGCTCTTTCTAATTCAACATCATGTTTTTGACCATAATCAAAACTAACTGCTGTTACTTTATAATCATGTGCTAATAGATTTAATAATACTGTACTTGAATCCATTCCCCCCGATAAGGATATTACTGCTTGTTTATTCATTATTTTTTATTTAAATGTTGTTTTCTAGTTTCGTGTTCCCAAATTCCATCTACTGTGTGTTCATGCCAATGTATTCTTCCTTTTAAAATAGCATCTTTAATATTTTTTTGATGTCCATTTAAATTTGAATTTCCACTTTTTACTTCAATAAAATGAACAGCACATTTTGTTTTACTTCCTCTATTTGAAAACGCAATATAATCAATTGGTTTTCCAAAAAATTGTACATCTTTAGGAGCTACTGGAAAATTTTTCATAAAAGGAACATAATGTTCTATAGTTTTTCCAAAACTTACTGCTCGTGATCTTGCATATGCATCTTCTCGGATAGCTTTTTCTTCTTTAACTTTCCATTTTGCCAACATGGATTCTGCTTTTCTTTCTGCTATTTTATCATGTGTAAAATAAACATATGCTGCGAAAGCTATAGCACATATTGCAATTGTAATTGATATCATTTAGTTTTTTGTATTGCCATCCTGTACGAATTGTTTAAATTGGATGAGGTTGTGGTTTATATCATACAGTACATCTGTATCGATTTTTTTATCTATTTGATCTATTTTAATAGATTCTTTATTTAACAATCCTAAACTATTATATTTTACACCTTGCAAACCATGGATTATGGGATTTGAAGTATCTATTGATTCAATAAAAGGAAAATCAGCATAATAACCAAATTCCTGTGGTAAGGCACATCCTAATAAATGTACTCTATCACTTTTTTCTATTAACTTACTTTTATACATTTTAGATATAGTCATTATACGACCCATCATTTTACCAACCAAGGGATTAGGATGGGGAAATTCTTCAGCATACCAATCTGCACCATAACTAAATGCTATTTTTTTATAACCTTGTATTTTTAGTATATTATAACATTGAAATGCTTCTTCATAACTTTGTGCTTGGACAACTGCTACTTTAGTTACTCCTTTTGGTAATTTTATAGACATCCACCTTTTAGCATTAACTAATGTTGCAGTTTGGTCTTGCCAAACATCTGGTACTATAAATTCATTTGGTTTTAATTCATTAATCCAATACATTAATCTATCTGAATCATATGCTACACCCAATTCATGAAGTGAATTATCCATTATAATATATTTACCATCTTCTTTAGCTTTATAAAAATGGTTTTTATATGTTTCGTTTTGGTCCAATAAATGAGGTAAACAATACTCATAATCATTAATGTCAAAGCTTTTATAAAGCATGTTAATTGGAAGTTCGTGAGATACTTTAAACATATTTTTCTGAGTAAATTGCTGTGTTTTTACCGTGTTCCATAAATTCTACTGATCTAACTTGAACACGTTCGTTAGTTTCATCTTTTACAAAATTATTTAATTTATGAAATATAAATTCTGCAAATTTTTCTGCTCCTGTAGCTGGTACTATTCTTATTTGAATTGCTTTTGCTTCATCCATTAAGAGAAAAGAATTAAGTTCGGGATCATCGTCAGCAATAATTACTGTGTGGTCAAACATGTGATCCATCCATGCTTTAGGTTGCATACCATTAATTAGTGTTTTTGCTCTTTTCATTCCTCCAAAATCCCAGACCCAATTACGATCATCTAGTTTTCCTTCGAATGTTACTTTAAATGAAACACCATATCCATGTAAGAATCGGCAGTGTGTTGTAGATGCTTTCCATTGTCTAAAACAACAACTAAAACCATCAAATATTTTTGTACTTTGAAACATAACTTTTATTTTTTATATATAATTTTATTCTGGGGTATCCAAATAATCTTCAAGATTTTCAGGTAAAATATTTTTATATTTTTTTCTTAAATCTTTTTCTACTGTGTTAATTTCTTCTTCAAGTTTTTTAATGTTAATATTTTCTAAATTCATTGTTTCTAAATTATTTATAATTTTTAGAATTTTATTAGTATCTTTCATTAAATCGTCTGAATCTATTTTTTGTTTTTTATTCATATTCTATTATAGGTATTTCATTACAAAACCATATTAAACCTTGGGATTTAAATATTGTATCACAATGGAAAAATATTTTAAGATCTTTTGCATTTCCCTCTTTTAAATTGATCCTGTGTTGGGGGAATTTCCTTTTTACTTGAAACATCCTTCCTTGAATTGTTATTACTTCTTGATTTATCACTTATTTGTTTATAGTATAGTTCTGTAATCCAATCATCTTTTCTCATTATTACACAATTTCACAAGCTCCACCTGCACAAGCTGCTTGATCTTTTAAATCTGTTTCATCAGTCATTTCAATTATTTGTTTTAAATCTATATTATTTAAATGACTTTCCATTTCTAAGAACTTTTCTTCTGTAATGTCTTCAAATGGTGCTTGAGTGTATGAACCATTATCATAAGGTAATACAGATAAACCATTAAATGTATTTTTATTCTTCCACATCCATTCTCCTACTGAATCCCACTCATCTTGTTTAACTGAAATTGTAGCTGAAACATTATTTGTGTTAGCTCCTTTTCTATGTCCTGCTTTTACCCATTCTACATTGAATTTTTTAGTTCTTTCTAATAAATCCATTGGACTTTCCGTTCTATAAATTGCTCCCTTGGGTGCTCTTTGTGGAACTGAAACAACTGCTTGAATGTCTGGTTTAAAGAAATCATCTTCTACTAATTCTGGGTGGTTTTGTGAAAGATATTGATAAAGTGCTTCATTTTTTCCTAATCTCATACGTCTTACATAAAAGTCATTATGCCAAGCATGAATACCTGATGAAGTTCCTAATACTAATGAACTAGTTCCTGAAGGTTTTACTGTTGTTACACGAGCTGCTTTTTTAACCCCTAATATATTTGCAATTTCTTCATTTGTTTTTTTAGCTTCTTTAGCTGCTTCCTCTAAATCATATTTTAAAACTATTCCACTACCAATTCCCGTCATTCCTACACCAACAAGTGCATCTTTTTCTGTTGTTCTTTTCCAAATGTCACGAAGATAATGAAAATTAGTATAAGCTGCTTGTAAAGTTCCTAAAAATGCACCTGCTTTTACTCTTTTATTTAAATCTTCTTGGGACTCTATATTAGAAACATTAATTTCTGTTAAATTACAAAATTGAAATGGTCTTAAAGCAATTTCACAACATGGGTTTGTGCCCCAATCTTTATCATCTGAAAAATAAATTCCAGGTTCACCTGAATTACTAGCAACAATTTTACTCCATAATTCAAAAAAATCTTTTTTTCTAACTTTTGAACGAATTACTACAGCTGAATTATTAGCTCTACCTCTTTGTGGATTTAATTCCCACCAAGCACCATGTTTTGAAGTTAACATTTCATTATCATGTAAATCAAACAAAGAAATTAATGCTGCTCTACGGATACCCCCCGATAATACTGCATCAGCAATGTGACATATAATATCATGTGCTTCAATAGGACTTAATTGTTCTCCGTCTTTTTTTCTGTCTAGTACTTTTTGGATTTGAAATAAACATTCTTTTAATGGTTCTGGTCCTGGTGCTTTTCCCCCTACAGTAATTAATTCTGCTCCTTTTGGTCTAATATCACGGAAGTCAAAAATAGGTCTTGCAGCTGTTATCCCAAAATAAGATTTCATTAATACTTTAACTGAATCTGCCCAACCCTCAATTGAATCTCCTACTAAAAATCTTCTTGTTTTTCTAGGTATTCTAATTTCTGGTAATTTTTCAACGTGGTGTTTTTGAACACTATATCCTACACCACAACCTGACAATAATAAAAACATTACTTCACTAAAAGCTCTCCAATCATCAATTGGTAAATAAGAACAATTAAATATTCTTGAATTATTTATGTCAATTGGTTTTCCTGCAAATTGTAAACTACGCATTGATGGTAAAACTTTTTTATCATATACCATTTTATAAACATCTTCAATTTCTTCTTTTAATTGTGGAAATTTTCCTTGATGCATTTCTTTATTTCTAGTAACTAGTTCATCCCATGTTTCTCTTCTTTGTTTAGATGGAAGATACTTTGCATACTTGTTGTAAACTACGATGTCTGATAAAATTTCTTGTGAGATGTTCATTCTATTATTTTGTTAAAAATTAATTATTAGGGTTAAAAAAGGGGGCTAAAAACCCCTTTGTGTGGGGATAAATACGATATATACTTAAAAAACTCATGAAATTCCAAAAAAATCGTTAGAAGCTCCTCGAAGTCTTCTTCGCTGTGCAGGTGAAATTTCTCCTGGGGGAGTTTGTTCATTTCTGTTATTTCCTCTTATATTTATTGCGATCTTACCAATTGCAGTATCCATAACAGAATCATAAGTTATACCGTCAGCTCCATATCTATTTTTCATAATATGCCATCTTCCTGTTCCATTTTCTTTATCTTCTGCATTTCTAGATAAAGACATTGCAAAGTCAGTAATCATCATTTTACTATAACTTTCTGCCATTCTATCTCCTTGAATGATGTCTTCTCTTGCTCCTGATCTATTTACTTGAGATGCTGTCCATATAGGTAATTTCATTTCAGTAGCCAAACCTCTTAAATTAGTATAAATATCATCTAACTTGTCTCTTTTTTCTTTACTTGCTTTAGAAGTTAACAAATCAGCATAATCAATTATAATTAAATCTGGTTCAATGTTTTGTTGTATACATTTTTCTAAATGAGCATGTATGGTATTTACTGTTGCTTGTCCTGCGGGGTATTCTCTAATATAAAGACCACCTCGTAAATTTTCTACTTTATCTTTTACTTTATCTTTATGTAATGTAATATCTCCAACTGGGATTTCTGTGAGGCAAGCATCATATCTTCTACCTACATATTTTTCACTTAATTCTAATGTATAATGAATAACTGTGTGACCTGTTTTTACTGCTTGTGCTCCTAAAGCTACTAAAGCCCATGATTTTCCTCCTCCTGGTCCTCCTGCAATCATTCCTAAATCACCTTGTCCTAAACCACCACAAAGTAATTTATTAATTAAAGGCCAAGGTGTTTCTACTGTATTTCTAGCTTCTTCTCTAAATCTATCTTCTAATTCAGTGATATACTCATGACCAATGTCTCTTTCTGTTCCTGCTTTTAATGCTCTATCAATTAGATTTCTAATATCATCATAATCTCCTAATTCTAATAAGTCAACTGATTTCATTAGGGCATTTTTTAATGTTTGATTTTTACAAAAATCTAAAAATGTGTCTTTAACATAATTTAAATCTGTTCCTTTAGATGCTATGTATGCTTGTTTAAGTAAATCTTTTACAGCTACACTTTGTAATTCTTGATTTATACCTTCTACTTCAACTTTAAACACTTCCATTGTAGGACATGTTTTATATTCATTAAAATATTTAAGTGTTTTTCTCATAATCCATTTACCTGCATCATTATCAAAATAATCAGGAGACACTATATCTGCAATTTGTTGCAAGAAATCTCTGTCAGTAATTAAGATAGCAAGTGCCTTAATCTGAAACGCGTGTCCATATTGGGTTAATTTACTCATGTGTTTGTTTTGCTAATGTATTTAATTTTACAAAATGTTCCCTTAACCATAAATCAGGTGCTTTAATAGCATTACCTAATTGATCATCTGAATACATCATAATAAAATCATTTCGGGAAAGCAAGTTTATTGGTGCTTCTATTAACCTTGCTATTTGTAATTTTAATTCACCTGAAATTGGTGGGTTTTTTAAATCCATTAATTCTTCATTTAATCGGAGTTGAGTTTCCGACTCACTAATTTTTTTATGCATAGGTTCTTCTCCTTTACCTGCATGTTCCAGAATGAAATCAAGATCAAGGGTAGTTTGAGTAAGTAAATCTGGAACTATTTTAGGTAATTTTTTAGGTCCTAATCCTTTAACACCTTCGATGTTGTCGGATTTGTCACCCATTAAAACCTTATACATTAAAAAATTGTGAGCCGGTACTCCATAATCATCCATAACCATTCTAGGTGTATAGAATTTTTTCTTTGTAGGACTCCAAACTGTGATTCTTTCATTTACTAATTGTAAAAAATCTTGGTCTGCTGATAATATAGTAACATCTTCATCTAATAAAGTGTGGGCTATATATGCTATTGTATCATCAGCTTCAATTCGATCTATTGAAATAACATTAACAGGAAGAAAATCTAGATATTCTATTAAACGAGAAAATTGAATTTTCATTGCATCTTTTTCTTCTCTAGCATCTTTAAATGCATCCCATCTTGTAATTCGTTTACCTGGTTTTCTATTAGCTTTATAGTCAGGAAGTATTTTTCTTCTACGTTGACTACCACCTGCACCATCATAAACTACAATTACTCTAGTTGGGTTTACTTCTCTAATAGCGTAAGCTAAAGATCTTAAAAATCCAGTTAGTCCTCCTACAGGTACACCATTGTCATTTAGGGCTCCATTTACTGCGAATGCTCTTAAGTAAAGGTTTAAACCATCTACTATCAACACCCTATTATTTACCCCTAAATCGCCCGGTTTTTGAACGTTATCTAATAAACTAAATATGTCTTCCATTATAACCCAGTTTCATCAATT
>Ga0209631_10008385_pt1 | contig 10095 bp, 7 predicted proteins | sample COG_08_FD_184752 | JGI IMG/M metagenome (GOLD analysis project Ga0209631, IMG submission 184752) | Pelagic Microbial community sample from North Sea - COGITO 998_met_08 (SPAdes) (version 2) | ecosystem: Environmental > Aquatic > Marine > Neritic zone/Coastal water | place: Helgoland, sampling...
GCTTGGCGCAAGGGAGCCGTCTAAAAGTTTTTGCCCATTGAACTCTAGAGAACCCGTCAAGCGGTCGATTTCGTTTTGAATTTGTGTGAACTCCTGATTCAAAGCCTGCCTTTGCGAATCGCTCAGAGTCCCATTGCTGGATTGAATCGCAAGTTCTCTACCACGGTTAACCAAATCAGGAACCCCGGCAAGCCCGCCATCAGCTATGCGTGTAAAATTCGCTCCTGTTTCGACATTGCTGACAGCCTGGGTTAGTGAGCTGATCTCTGAGCGAAGCTGAGTAGAAAGTGCACTAGCAGCGGCATCGGTTCCTGCCTAGTTTAGCCTTCTGCCAGATCAAATACGTTCCAGTGAATTTTGCAGTCCAGATCGGTTCCGGTTAATCGTGTTCAGTAACCGGCTGAATGTTCCACCACCTATTGGATCGACCATTGTCTTCGTCCAAATCGAAATATTATTGATAACCAATCTACTGACCTTAGAGCTAAAAGGTCAACCTGCATAAGTTTAAATTAGCGAAAGCTTTTGGAATAGCGCTTATTTTTCAGAGCGATTTTCAGCTTTGTTGGGAGAGAATTTAAATTGTTTTGTAAGAATTTAGAAGAAATGACGACTATTTAGATAGCTAAAAAAACTGTTTATCGGCACATCCGTATTTATAACAGAGTAGAATTAATGCTAGGGGCGAATATAAAATTAAGCAATAAGGGGAAGTATGAAGAGTTTGAAGCAAATAATAATAATTTTGGTAATTGTCGGTGTTCTGGGATTTTTTTTCTATTTAGATTTCAGCCAATACCTGTCCCTTGAATATATTAAAGAGCAACAAACCAATTTCTTAGAATTTTATAAAGAAAATACTTTGTTGGCGATGGGTGCATTTACCGGAGTTTATATTGTTTCGACTGCTCTTTCTCTTCCAGGGGCGGTAATTCTTACGTTGCTGGGTGGTGCTTTGTTTGGGTTGCTTGTTGGAACGATTCTGGTTTCTTTTGCCAGCAGTATTGGCGCGACGCTTGCCTTTCTTGTTTCGCGTTTATTGTTACGCGACTGGGTTCAAAATAAATTTGGCAGTTATCTAAAATCATTCAATGACGGGGTGCAAAAAGATGGGGGTTTTTACCTTTTTACACTCCGGTTAATTCCTGCTGTTCCTTTTTTTGTTATTAATCTGGTGATGGGGCTTACTCCCATGAAGGCGATAACTTTTTACGGGGTGAGTCAGTTAGGTATGTTGGCGGGAACTATTGTTTTTGTAAATGCCGGAACGCAATTGGCTCAATTAGATTCTCTAAGTGGCATTCTCTCCCCTGAAATTATTTTTTCATTTGTTCTGTTAGGAATTTTCCCTTTTCTGGCCAGAAAGCTTGTGGGCTTCTATAAAGGAAGAAGGGTTATGAGTAAATTTAAAAAACCAAAATCATTCGATTACAACATGGTGGTTATTGGGGGGGGGTCGGCCGGATTAGTTACAAGCTATATAGGAGCCGCGACTAAGGGAAAAGTTGCGCTTATAGAGAAACATAAAATGGGAGGAGATTGTCTTAATACGGGATGTGTTCCCAGTAAAGCCTTGATTCGTTCAGCTAAATTCATGGCCGATGTTAAAAAATGTCAGAAGCTGGGTTTTAAAAGTGCACATGTCGATTTTAATTTTGCAGATGTGATGGAGCGAATCCAACGAGTTATCAGAACGATAGAGCCGCATGATTCGATAGAACGGTATACTTCTTTGGGGGTCGAATGTCATACCGGAGAAGCAAAAATAATCTCGCCTTATGAAGTGTCTGTGAATGGAAAATTTTTAACGACCCGTAATATTGTTGTTGGCACCGGAGCGCGTCCATCTATTCCTCCTATTGATGGAATCGACAATGTTGAATACTTTACTTCTGACACCATTTGGGATATCCGCGAACAGCCCAAAAACCTACTGGTGTTGGGTGGAGGACCCATCGGTTCTGAGCTGAGCCAGGCCTTTGCCCGACTGGGGAGTAACGTGACACAGGTTGAACGCAACAAACGACTGATTCCCAAAGAAGATCCTGAAGTGTCGCAAATGGTTTTGGAAAGTTTTCAAAATGATGGCATCAATGTATTAGTAGGGCATACACCCAAAAGATTCTTTAAGCGCGACGGAAAAGATTTTTTGGAGTGTGAGAGTAATGGAAACTCCGTTGAAGTCGAGTTTGATACTTTATTGATTGCATTGGGCAGAAAAGCCAATACGACGGGATTCGGATTGGAAGAACTGGGAGTCGAATTAACACCGCAGAAAACGATTAAGGTGGACGAGTATATGAAAACCAATATCCCCAATATTTATGCTTGTGGCGATGTTGCCGGTCCCTATCAATTTACACATATTGCTGCTCACCAAGCCTGGTACTGTGCGGTCAATTCGATGTTAAATCCTTTTTACGGATTCAAAGTTGATTACAGCACCGTACCCTGGTCGACTTTTACGGACCCTGAAGTAGCACGTTCAGGTTTGAATGAGATAGAGGCTAAAGAGCAGGGCATTCGCTACGATGTCACTACTTATGGAATCGATGACCTGGACCGAGCTATTGCCGATGAGGCGGCTCATGGAATAGTTAAAGTCTTGACCGTACCAGGGAAAGATAAAGTTATTGGCGTGACCATTGCCGGGCTTCACGCGGGGGATATTATTTCAGAATATGTCGCGGCGATGAAAAACGGATTTGGAATGAATAAGATTCTGGGTACTATTCATATCTATCCCACGCTCGCCGAAGCAAATAAATATGCCGCAGGAAATTGGAAGAAAAATAATATCACCGAAAAAGCTTTAGCCTGGGGTGAGAGAATCAATCGGTGGAGAAGAAACTATGTTTAAAAATGGAGTTTCTTTAATTACCTTTTCTGCTTCTTTGTTTTTGTTCGCATCTGCTGACTCTGAAGAGATAAAGGAAAAGCCGGGGTTAAGTGCGAAAATAAATAACGCGGTGCTTGAGTCAAAGCAAATTCCGGAGGGGATGGTTTTAATTCCCGGCGGAGAGTTTATTAGAGGAACGGCTTCAAAAGAAGCTCAGAATGTTTGCCTTAAGAACAATGATTACTGTAAAGAAAAATGGTTTAAGGATGAAGAACCCCTCCACTCGGTCAAGATAACCGGCTACTACCTTGACCTCTATGAAGTGACTCAAAAAAATTACCAACGTGTTATGACCAAGAACCCTTCGGAATTTAAAGGTTCTAACCTACCGGTGGAGAGTGTTACCTGGTATGAGGCAATGGAATATTGTGAGAAGGTTGGCAAGCGACTTCCAACAGAAGCTGAATGGGAATGGGCGGCAAAGGGAGGAAAGCATTCGACCTTTGCATGGGGAAATGAAGCTGAATCCAGTCGAGCTAACTTCTGTGATCGTAGTTGTGATAAACGTTGGAAAGAAAAACAATTTGAGGATGGTTACAGTCACACCGCCCCGGTTGGCAGTTTCCCGGTAAATGATTTCGGTTTGTATGATATGGCGGGTAACGTTTATGAATGGGTTTTCGATTGGTACGATGAAGACTATTACGAGAAAAAACCACATGACAACCCCAAAGGTCCAGAAAAAGGCAATCGTAAAGTGATCCGCGGTGGTTCCTGGATAAACTATTCTGTCGGGGTTCGACCCTCTGATAGGACAGATGCTGAACCGTCAAAAAAAATTAATTTTGTCGGTTTCCGATGCGCTTTATAATGTATCTCCTCTCTGGCTTCTCGACTAAGTAACTTTCTTCTGCAAAGACAAAAAATATTTCTAGAAGCCCTGACAGTCATAAAAAGCGCAGATACATTGCTTCCTCATTGTTAAAAAGGAGGGGTTGTAAAGGGGGGTGGGGGAGTTTAAAATTACTGGGATTTTAATCTTGAAGGAAAAAGCTGATGAAGGTGTCTATTAATAGGGTTGCACAGGAAGAATCGGATTTTGAAGGTGAGACTGTAAGCGCGATTCTGGATAGCATGGTTCAGCAAACTCCAGGTTCCTATATACGGCGTATTTGGCTGGATGATCAAGAATTCCCTTCCGATGATCGAGAAGCCCTACAAAAAAAACCTTCCGATATTGATTCTCTTGAAGTCGAACTGGCTAATTTGAAAGATCTGGTAGCGACCAATCTTGCAAATGCCCTCGATTATCTGAAAAAGCTCATCCCTGGCTGTGAGCAGGCTGCAGATTTATTTCGTGCTGGAAATGAACAGGAGGCCAATAAATATTATCTACAAATTCTGGACGGTATCGAATGGTTTTCCCAGGTTGTCAGCGTAATAATGAGTCCTGACGAAGGCGAAACGGAACTGCCTGATACTGATGATGAAAGCTTGGAGGTGAGACAGAAAAAGCTGACCGACCTGATGAGCCAGATGCTGGAAGCTAACGAGAATCAAGACTGGGTGCTTTTGGCGGATATCCTAGAATATGAAATGGTCCCTTTTTATAAGGATTGGGAAAAAATTCTCTCCAAATTAGAAAATCCGCATTAATTTAATTTTCAATCCTCTCTATTTTTATCCTCACATAACTGGCTGAAATATAGTCTATTACGGATTTTTATGGCGAAACTCCATTGGGGAAAGTTCGTGGATCTAGATATTTTTTAAAAAAGTCCTAAATTAGAACTAAAGTTTCGTCGATCTTTTACCGATAAGACAAGTGTAGGACTGTGAGCCTCTCTGGGGTAAAGGTAATTATGGGGGAGGATTTTTAAAGGCTTTATTTTTTTTAGAAGTATTTTTTAGAAAAAGGATACTTGAGGCCTGATTATCTTATCGGACAAAGTTGCTAAAGCTTTACTAGGTAATTGATTTTTTATCGATAAGAGTTTCAGGTATCAGGAAGTAGCCCCAGGGACAGGGTATCAAAACCGAAATTATATCGATTAGGGGATGCTATGGCTGAAGAAGTAGGTAATTTTCCATTAGACCAGGGAAACACCAGTGCCTTAAGGGGATTGGAGCAATCCCGTGAAGAGGTAAGTCGACCCCGTCGGCTTGATGACGCGGAAGAAGAGGTAAGAGACCCAAGACGCGTTCGCCAAGCTGCAGCAGAAGAAGAAAGAGATTTTTCTCGGCCTGAACGACTAGAAGATCGCGTTGAAATCACTCAAGATGCTTTCGATCAGAACCAGGCAGCAGAACGTAATCGTGCAGAAAACCAAACCGAAGAAGTTCGACAGGCAGTCGATCAGCAAGAGGCTAATCAGCAAGAATCCATTCAAGGACAGGCTGTTGCCGAACGGCGTGTTGAATCTGAAGATGCTCTGCAACGGAATCTAAGGGCACCCACCCCCACTAACACCGGTGACTCAGCGCTGGTTGCAGGCCCTGGGGGTTCTGACCCAGAAGAAGCCCTCAACGAAGGTTTTCAACTGGGAAATACTCAGACAAACCCCAATGGCTCTGAAGAATTTTCTATACGGAATCAGATAGATAATCCAGAAGAAGCCGCTGCTGCAACGAACGACTTTGATACGAATCCAACTTCTCGGGCAAGAGATACGCGAGATGAAAGCAGAAAGACAACTAATGATGTTGCTGACGCGCCTGAACAACAAAACGTCCAATTACAGCAAAGAGTCGAATCTGGCAATGCTGAAGTTAGGGGAACTAAAGAGGTAAAGGTTCAGGAAGATAATCTTTCTGAAACTGGGGCGAGTGTTCCAGAAACGAGAGCCGAGCAAAGAGCTGAGGTTGCGCAAGAAGCAGCCCGTAATGAACCACCTTTGGATATCCCTGCAGCAGATGTAGAGCAAATTGAAGAAATTAGCGAGCCTTTGCAAGAATCTCAGGATACTAATCCGTTACGTGCGCCTGGGCCTTCAGAAATTAGGGATGAGCCGGATGCTACGGCGATAGAAACTGAACGTGGACAGAATGTCAGTAGTTTAATTTAAACAACGAACCGCGCCCGCCAGCAGTATGCTGTCTGGGCCTTATTGTACAACTCATCAAGAGGAGACAAGCCAGAACTGGAACACCCCATCGCTTAGAAGAGGATCTCGAATAATATTGGAATGGTTTGCGGCCTTGACCAATATTAAACGAAGGTTCATATTTTGACTTAAGGCCCGTCAGGGTCACCTGTCATATCGGCGAGGTCTGTCGCCTTACGGCGAAAGTCCGTCACCGGTGTGGTAGCAAGCACTGGCGAGGCGGGCGTTTTTGTTTCCGGTAAATCTGTGCAACTCCGTTCTTGATGTGTTTATCGACATTTTCGATTAAACACTTTAGAGGCGAAACAGGGTATTTCGCCAGACCGGAAAAAACGTGCAGGTTCTCAATAATATTCCCCCAACATTTTTCCCCTTTAATTCCAGTCGTACGACCAGCAAAAACTCTGCTGTCAATGTTGCCAGGGATACCCTGAATCAAGCAGGCAAAAACTCCCAAAATAAAAGTCAAACCTTATTCGATGCGGTTTTTATAAATAAAAGGCAGGTTCCTCAGCTAGAATCCACCGGGCCTCTTGCGGCTTTTAGAACCGCAGATGCGATCGCGCTTCTCAGCCAGCGTTCCCAATCCCAAAAACTTCCCATCATAGATAATCTGGATAAAAAACATTCATTCGCTCTGGCCCGATTGCGTAAATTGGATGGTCTTACAGACTCTTTACAAGAATTGCAGCAAACAGTGGCCGATTTAGAAAATGCCTTGAACCCAAAAACGGCTTCTTCGTCCCGTTTCAGAGAAGTTCTCGCTACGGCGGGTAAAGACGCACCACTGGGTAGTTTTGATTTCAGGTCTGTACGGTTATCGCGGACGGCAGAACTGGCTTCAGATGTAAAAGATCCCTCGCAAAAGCTGGGCCTGAGCGGCAGATTTTTTATCAATGGCGTTCCTATTACGGTTATTTCGACCGACTCGTTGTCCACAATTAAAAATAAAATCAATTTTGGGGAAGATGTAAACCAAAACGGTACCCTCGATCTTTCGGAAGACGTTAATCAAAATGGGACCCTTGAAATTTTGCACGTGGCTAATTCCGAATTTGGTGCAGGGGTTTATATAACGGAAGATTTTAATGGAAATGGTGAGATCGATCCCACAGAAGATAGCAATTCCAATGAGCGGCTTGATGGTGGATCTTTTGAAAATAATGTGCTGGCCCTGATTAGAGACAACCGACTTATTCTGGTAAGTCTTGCTGGAGGCAGCAATACAATTGACTTGCGAGAGGACGACAGTGTTCTTTTGGATCTTGGGTTCTTTGAAATTTCCAATAAAGGATTTTCGAATGAGGGGTTATCGGTTCAAAAAGAGATTCAGCTAAACGATTTAAATACGCCTGAAAACTTGATCGTCCAACCGCAAACCGCAATCGTTGAAGTGGATGGAGAATTTTTCAGCAGTAATACCGATGTCGTTTCTGGAGTGATTGAAGATACCGCTTTGTTGTTGCGGCAGGCTTCGGAAAAATCTGCGAAGATCACTATCTTTATTGATGCGCCTACCTTTTTTGAACAAATTAAAATTTTATTCAGCCAGTTCAACAATTCTATTGCAAAAATCAATGACCTGCTTGCAGTTAGTAATTCCTTTGAGGAGGACAGCGATATTCAGGACATTCGCAATGACCTGACCATCGACCCTCAAAAGGAGGCTCGTGTTTTGCAAGAAAGAAATCGCATTATCGATGACCTCCGTGGCAGGCCAGGAAATACACAAGCAACAGGTATCTCCGTGAGGAATACGGAAAAAAAGACCCAGAAGGACGTTGCCGTTACCTCCATTGTTAAGGGGATTAAAAGCGGACTGAGCTTCCCATCCCAAAATGGCGATGAAAACTTATTAAAAAGATTGAGCTCGATTGGGATTCGAACTTTGACCGACAACACCTTTGGGCTTGATGAAACAGAATTCAAACGTGGACTGGAAAAAAATACGCGCGAAGTGTTTAATCTGTTTATAAACTCTGAAACGGGAATCCTTCCTCTGCTTGCCGAGAGACTGGAAAATATTGTTCTTGAAGGTCGCGGTGATCTGGCTATCAAGCAAACAAAAGTGATTATTCAATCGGGTGCTCCTAATATCTTGGCAGAAAATTTCCGCAAGTTTACCGAGAACTTGAATCTGAATACGACTGTTCAAACCTTAATCGCGGTGGCCTGACAATGAAAGAAGCGAAGATCAAAGAAATTCTTGGAAATAAAATAACTCTTTTGGCAAAGCTGGCAGGGCAAATGGAGAATCAAGTGAAGGCCATCGACCAAAATGATGAGCCCTTACTCACTCAAATTCTGGATGAAAAAGAAGCTGTGATTGAGTCATTGGTCAGTGATGATCAGGAGCTGGAAAAAGGGGTCGCGCTTTTGGATGATAAAAGCCGGATTGCGATTGCGAGCAAGTTGAAAAAGTTAGGAGCTCAAGTCGAGAGTGAAATACAAAAAATTATAGGAATGGAAAACGATTGCGAGAAAAAATTGCTCAACGAGAAATCAGAGTTGTTTGAAAAAATGAGGTCGACGAAAAACGGACGCACTTTATTAAAAGGGTACGGAGTTTCGGCAAGAATCAAATCAAAGATATCGGGAAGTATTTAACGGAGAAAAGCAGTTATGGATTTTTCAATTGTACCGGTAAGCAAGGTTTTTAAAACCTATGAAGGGCAGGCACGTATTGCCGACTTGAATAAAAAAAGCTCGGTTAAAAGAGCTCAAGGGCAAAAGGATCAAGTTACCATTTCCAGCGCTGCACGACAGGCGTTATGGAAGAGCCTATTGGAGGATGCCCTTCAAGTAAAAGCTCAAGAATCGTCGGCGATAGGAACCAGTAAACCCGAACCGACTCCCACGGAAGACTTTGTTCCGGGGATATAAAAAATTCTTTTTATTTTTAGTGCTGGTTTTCGTTTTGATTGTGCCCCGGGTCTGCTAATATTCTCCCCTGATCAAAATTTTCTAAATTTCCTTATATGATTTGTATTCCCATCGTTGGTGCCTCCATGCCTAAAGCATTGGAGCAAATCATCTCAGCGGAAAAAATAGCTGATATTCTAGAGTTGCGTCTCGATCTGATCGACTCCCCTGATCTCAAAGTACTTTTAAATGTGGTTAGTAAACCCGTTATTGTCACCAATCGGACCAAGTTAGACGGTGGACAGTTTAGAGGTACTGACGATGAACGTTTGCAGGCATTGCATGATGCTTTAGCCGCAGGGGCGGACTATGTAGACATCGAGGTTTCAACACCACGCGAATTATTGCAGCCGTTTTTGGAAGGGCACGAAACTTCGAAGATCATCCTTTCTTACCATGATTTTTCCCATACGCCTGAAGATTTGAATCCGCTTTATGAAACGATGGACGCTCTACCAGGTGGGATTATTAAAATTGTCACTTACGCCCGCGACCTCAGCGATAACCTGAAGATGTTTCAGCTTCTTGAGCGCGCAAAAAAAGAAAACAAAAAGTTGATAGGACTTTGCATGGGGGATCTTGGGGAGATAAGCCGTGTCCTCTCTCCACTCTACGGAGGTTTGCTCACCTTTGGCAGTCTTGAAACAGGGCAGGAAAGCGCACCAGGCCAGATTCCAGCAAATGCCCTGAAAAATATTTATCGCGTTAATGATGGGCGCAAAAACTTTAAGATATATGGGGTCATTGGCAATCCGGTTTCTAAAAGCATGGGTTACCTGATTCATAATCGGGCTTTTCGAGAAATTGGTTCGCCGGATATTTATGTTTCGTTTCTGGTGGATAACGTAGAAAAGTTTTTTATCGCCTTCAAAGATTTCTTTTCAGGATTGAGCGTTACGATGCCGGCAAAGGAAAGCATCATGCCGTTGCTGGATAAGGTTGACACAACAGCCCAAAGCATTGGTGCCGTCAACACCGTTGTCCAGGAAGATGGAAAGTGGGTAGGCTACAACACCGATTGTTCTGGTGCGATTGCTGCTCTTGAAGCATCCACTTCTTTAAAAGATAAAAATATTTTGATCCTGGGGTCGGGCGGCACTGCCAAGGCTATCGGCTATGGCATAAAAGAAAAAGGCGGAAAGTTGACTGTTACCTATAACCGGAATAAAGAAAGAGGCGAAAGCCTTGCTAAAGAGCTGGGTTGCCAGTTGGTTCATTGCCGCGACGCAG
>Ga0209631_10008387_pt1 | contig 10093 bp, 7 predicted proteins | sample COG_08_FD_184752 | JGI IMG/M metagenome (GOLD analysis project Ga0209631, IMG submission 184752) | Pelagic Microbial community sample from North Sea - COGITO 998_met_08 (SPAdes) (version 2) | ecosystem: Environmental > Aquatic > Marine > Neritic zone/Coastal water | place: Helgoland, sampling...
AATTGGTATACGCGCTGGTCTTAGAAACCAGTGCCGCAAGGCTTAAGAGTTCGAGTCTCTTCTTGCCCACCAAAAAATTATGAAAATAGAAGTTAAATCTAAAAAGGGTCTTAGAACAATTTTATCGGTTGTGGTTGATAAAAAAAGTATTCAAGAAAAAATGAATGAGAAACTTAACGAACTACAAAAAGAAGTAGCTTTAAAAGGATTTAGACCAGGTAAAGTTCCTCCTGCAGTAATTAAAAGTCAATTTGGGAAATCCATTTATGGTGAAGTAGTAGATAAAATTTTAAGAGAGACATCATCCAAAGCTATTGATGAGCAAAAATTAAAAGTGGCAGGTCAACCAAAAATAGATCTTAAACAATTTGGAGAAGGAAAAGATTTAAATTATGAAATGCAGATAGATTGTCTTCCAAGCGTAACATTAAAAAGTTTTGACAATTTTAAAGCAACAAATTTTAAATTAAAAATTGAAGATAAAATTATTGATAAAAAAATAGTAGAAATTTCAGAACAAAATAAACAATTTGTAGATAAAAATGAGAATGAAAAAGCAGCTGTAAGCAATCAAGTTATATTTGATTATTCAGCTACTGTTGATGGCAATAAATTTGAAGGTAGTGAAGGCAAAGGAGTTCAACTTGAACTAGGTAAAGATCTTTTTTTAAAAGGCTTTGACCAACAATTAGTTGGAGTAAAAAAAGGTGAAACAAAATTAATCGATGCTGTTTTGCCAGCAAACCATCCTAAAAAAGAACTAGCAAATAAAAAGACAAAATTTAAATGTAAAATTTTAAATATAAAAAAATCTAAAGAAAATAAGATAGATGATAATTTTGCAAAAATTATGGGAGCTAAAGATATTAAAGATTTGAGAAATTTAATAGAAAAACAAATTTCTAGTCAATACTCACAAGCATTAAATGCGGTTACAAAAAAAGAAATATTAGATCAAATTGAAAAAAACCACCAAATTGATTTACCTAAAAATTTAATCGATCAAGAAATTTCGATAATGACGAAGAATCTTAAGGCAGAGGAAAAAGAAAAACATAAAAAAAATAATGAAGAATTGGCTAAATCTAGAATTAAACTTGGATTACTTTTAAATGAGTATGGTGAAAAACATAATCTTAAAGTTTCAGATGAAGAAGTAAGAACCGAAATACAAAAACAAATAAAAGGTATGCCAGGACAAGAAAAAATGGTTCTTGAATATTATCAAAAAAATCCAAGTGCCACTCAAAGTTTAAAAGGCTCTATTTATGAAGAAAAAATAATTGAATTAATTAAATCAAAAATTAAACTCACCACTAAAGAAATTTCCTCTAATGAAGCTGAAAAAATTATTTCTGAATTTAACAAACCTAAATTAAAGGATGTTAAGTCTTCTAAAACCAAATCTTCAGATAAAAATAGATCTAAATCAAAAAAAATTAGTAAAAAGTAAGCAATAGTTGTATAAATTTCTAAATGAGTCGTGAGCTTGAAGAAAAAATGAATAGTTTAATCCCTATGGTTGTTGAGCAAACAAGCAAAGGTGAGAGAGCATATGATATTTATTCCAGATTATTAAAAGAAAGAATAGTTTTTCTTGTGGGTCCAGTTAACGATGGTGTTGCTTCACTGGTTACCGCACAATTATTATTTTTAGAGTCAGAAAATCCAAATAAAGAAATTAATTTTTATATTAATAGTCCTGGAGGTCTGGTTACAGCAGGTCTGGGTATTTATGATACAATGCAATATATCAATTCGCCTGTTTCAACATTATGCATTGGTCAAGCTTCATCCATGGGTTCATTCTTGTTGGCTGCTGGAGAAAAAGGAAAAAGATATTCATTACCCAATTCAAGAATTATGGTTCATCAACCTTCAGCAGGATTTCAGGGTCAGGCTACCGATATTGAGATTCATGCAAAAGAGATTATTTCATTAAAAGAGCGACTTAATAAAATTTATTCTAAACACACGGGTAAGTCCGTTAATGAAATATCTGAAGCCTTAGAAAGAGATAATTTTATGACATCCGAAGAAGCTAAAAAATTTGGCTTAATAGACTCTGTTGTGGAAAAAAGAAAATAAAATACTAGATATAGACATCTACACAACTTCAACTTGATAAGTAAATAGTAGACATTTATATTAATCATATTGATTCGATATGACTGAAAAAAACAACAAAAACATTTTATACTGTTCTTTCTGCGGTAAAAGCCAACATGAAGTAAGAAAACTTATTGCAGGTCCAACAGTTTTTATTTGCGATGAATGCGTTGAGTTATGTATGGATATTATTAAAGAGGAAAATAAAAGCTCTTTAGTTAAACATCAAGATGGAGTCCCTTCGCCAAAAGAAATCTGCAATGTGCTTGACGATTATGTAATTGGTCAAAAATTTGCAAAAGAAATTTTATCTGTTGCCGTTCATAATCATTACAAAAGATTAAACCATGAAACAAAAAATAATAAAGACATAGAACTTTCTAAATCTAACATACTATTAGTTGGTCCAACAGGATGCGGTAAAACATTATTAGCTCAAACTTTAGCTAGAATATTAGATGTTCCTTTCACCATGGCAGACGCAACCACCCTGACTGAAGCTGGTTATGTTGGTGAAGATGTTGAAAATATAATTTTAAAATTATTACAAGCAGCAGATTATAATGTAGAAAAAGCACAACGAGGTATCGTGTATATTGATGAAGTAGATAAAATTAGCAGAAAATCTGAAAATCCTTCAATTACAAGAGACGTATCTGGTGAAGGAGTTCAACAAGCCTTATTAAAAATAATGGAAGGAACAGTTGCCAGCGTTCCACCGCAGGGTGGCAGGAAACATCCTCAACAGGAATTTTTACAAGTTGACACAACTAACATTTTATTTATTTGCGGTGGAGCTTTCGCAGGTTTAGATAAATTAATTGATAGTAGAGGCAAAGGAAGTTCTATTGGCTTTGGTGCAAAAGTCAAAAGCTTTAAAGAACAACCACTTTCTGAGATCATGAAAATGTTAGAACCTGAAGATTTAATTAAATATGGATTAATTCCTGAATTTATTGGAAGAATGCCAATAATTGCAACACTTGATGATTTAGATGAAAAATCATTAGTAAAAATTTTAAACGAACCTAAAAATTCATTAATAAAACAATATCAAAGATTATTTGAATTCGAACAGGTTGAACTTGAATTTAAAGATGAAGCAATTTCACAAATTGCCAAAAAAGCTATTTCCAAAAAAACAGGTGCAAGAGGTTTAAGGTCGATTTTAGAAAATATTTTATTAAAAACTATGTTTGAATTACCTGATATGGAGAATGTAATAAAAGTTACAGTTGATAGTTCTGCTGTAAAAGGTGTCTCAGAGCCCATTGTCACATATGGTAAAAAAACATCAACATCAGTAGCATAATTTAAATTTGTTTCTTGAAATTGGCAAATTAATTGCCATATTATAGTTAAATGAAAGCCTCATACTTAAAACCTTTGTTACCACTGAGGGATATTGTAATTTTCCCCTCAATGGTGGTCCCTTTATTTGTTGGACGAGAAAAATCAATTAAAGCTTTGCAAGAAGTTATGAAATCAGACAAGTCAATTGTTTTAGTTACTCAAAAAAACTCAGAAGTTGATGACCCAAACAGTAAGGATCTTTATCAGTATGGTTGTTTAAGTAAGGTCTTACAACTTTTAAAACTTCCAGATGGTACCGTTAAAGTTTTAGTTGAAGGTGAAAAAAGAATAAAAATTTTAAAATACAATGAAAATGAAAATAATTTTTTAACATGTGAAGTTGAAATAGTTGAGGATCAAAATATCTCAAAAGATCTTGAACAACTAGCTACAGGTCTAGTAAAAAAATTTGAAAGACTGCAAGTTTTAAGTAAAAAAGATTTGAATGATGGTTCTACTAATATAAAAAATCTAAAAGATCCATCTCAAATAGCAAACAACATTTCATCTAATTTAAATATTCAAATTTTTGAAAAGCAAGAACTATTAGAAATTATTGATCTTAAAAAAAGATTAGAAAAAATTTATGCGTTAATAGAAAAAGAAACCAGCGTTCTTTCAGTTGATAAGAAAATAAGAGGAAGAGTAAAAAATCAGATGGAAAAAACTCAACGTGAATATTATTTAAATGAACAATTAAAAGCGATTCAAAAAGAACTTGGTGAAATTGATGAAGGAAAAGATGAACTCACATCACTTGCGAAAGCTATTACCGATGCAAAAATGCCTAAACTTGCAAAAGAAAAATGTCTATCCGAATTAAAAAAATTAAAATCAATGAGCCCAATGTCAGCTGAAGCTACAGTAGTTAGAAATTACTTGGATTGGATGACAGAACTTCCTTGGTCAAATAAATCAAAAATCAATACTGATTTAAATAATGCTCAAAAAATTTTAGATGAAGACCACTATGGCTTAGAAAAAGTTAAAGAAAGAATTATTGAATTTTTAGCAGTACAAAAAAGAATTCAGAAAATGAAGGGACCAATTTTATGTTTAGTTGGACCTCCGGGCGTTGGAAAAACATCATTAGGTAAATCAATTGCCAAAGCAACAAACAGAAAATTTATTAGAATTTCACTTGGCGGTATAAGAGATGAAGCTGAAATTAGAGGTCATAGAAGAACTTATATTGGTTCTTTACCAGGAAAAATTATTCAAATGATGAAAAAAGCTGGAACTAAAAATCCTCTTTTTTTACTAGATGAAATAGATAAAGTAGGCAATGATTATAGAGGTGATCCATCTTCTGCTTTATTGGAGGCCCTAGATCCAGAACAAAATAAAGAATTTAATGATCATTATTTAGAAGTTGATTACGATTTATCCGATGTAATGTTTGTAACGACTGCCAATACTTTAAATATATTACCACCTCTTTTAGATAGAATGGAAGTAATTAGATTATCTGGGTATACTGAAGATGAAAAAGTAAATATATCCCAAAAATATTTAATACCTAATCAAAGTAAAAATAATGGATTAAAAAAAGAAGAGTGGACTATTAATGAGGGAATTAATAGAAAAATAATAAGACACTACACAAGAGAGTCAGGGGTAAGAAACCTTGAAAGAGAAATTTCCAAAATTGCGAGAAAATTAGTTAAAAAAATTGATAGTAAAGTAAAAGTCAATAACCCAATAAATGATAGTGATCTTAAAGAATTACTTGGTGTGCAAAAATTTAATTATGGAGAGGTAGAAGAAGAAAATAGAGTTGGAGTTGTAACAGGCTTAGCTTGGACTGAGGTAGGTGGTGAAATTTTAAAAATAGAGTCAGCGGTTATGCCAGGAAAAGGAAAAATGCAGATTACTGGTAAGTTAGGTGATGTAATGCAAGAATCAGTTAAAGCTGCAAAATCTTATATAAGATCAAAAAGTTTAGATTATGGAATCATACCTCCAATTTTTGAAAAAAATGATTTTCATATACATGTTCCTGAAGGAGCTACACCAAAAGATGGACCTTCAGCAGGTGTAGGAATGGTCACTTCAATAATTTCTGCAATTACTGAGATACCAGTTAACAAGAACGTAGCTATGACAGGTGAGATAACTTTGAGAGGTTTAGTTTTGCCAATAGGTGGGTTAAAAGAAAAACTATTAGCAGCTCATAGAGCAGGAATTAAAAAAGTTTTAATTCCTGTTGAAAATAAAAAAGATTTAGTAGAGGTGCCAAAAACTATTTTAGAAACAATGGAAGTATTGCCCGTAAAAAATGTAGACGAAGTGCTAAAAGTTGCTTTAACGAAACCGTTAAAAAGAGTCGAATGGGTTGATGTCGATCAAATTTCTAAAAAAGATAAAGAAAAAAAAGAATTAAGTACTCATTAAAATTTAGTCGAACCACTCCTCGTACTTTTTAAAGTTATCAATTAAGTAATCTGGTAAAATATTATTGTTGACCTTTTCTAAACTTTGATTTCCAGTATATTTCTCTTCTTCTTGTTTAACACTATGATCATAAAGAATTTTTTTCTCTTTTACCATTTTTTCCATATCATTTTCTCTGAGACCACTATATTCATATTCAAGATGATGCATAAAATTAGATAACTTAAAGTGAATATCTTTCGGTTTTTTTATTGAAGTAAAATGCCACCCTCCATTTTTAACTATATCGATGTTCATGTATTTTTTTTCTGAAAAAAATGTATCAAACCTCCAATATGGATAAGATCTACCTTTTAAGTTTCTAAGCCATTGTAAACTTTTTAAATTCTTTTTTTTGCAAGCACGAGTACCAATCCATTTGAAATTAGGCTGCATTAAATTAAACTTGTAATAAAATACATTTTGCTCAAATAATGTTATTTTGTTTTTTAATTTAAAATTTTTTAAATTAGGAATCTCATCTAAATCGCTAGATAAAATAAGATCATTGTTACTGGCTAGATTCAATCCTTTAATTTGCATGTTTCTTTGATTGTTTTCTCTTTTGAGAGAGTTGTCTAAGATTTTTTTATTTTTTAGTTCTTCACTATCATTCTGACTTATAATTTCTATCCCATTAGGAGGCTCATCTATAACTATATATTCAATTTTATCCTTAAATTTTAAAAAATTTTTAATATCAAAATTTAACTTTTTCTCTCTACCGCTATGAAGGAAAGTGCTCTCAGTAATAATAAATTTTTTTACATATTTATTAAGGATATTTAGCCGAAGATCTAAAATAAGGTCTTCGTCAAAATACATAAAGCAATCATAAATATTCATGTTAATTGAGTTATAATAAAATATAATGTAAGTAAATATTAATTAAAAAATCAATGAAAAAAAAAATTATAATTACAGGTGGGTTAGGGTATATAGGCACAGAGTTGTGTAAATTATATTCTGGAGTTAGCTGGCATCATAATATAACAGTTATCGATAATAGATTTATTTCAGAGAGAGTTAATCAAATTCGTAACTGGAATATGGATTTTATACAAGGTGACATATTAAATAAAGATTTAGTAAATAAATATATAAAGGATGCAGATATCGTGCATCATTTAGCAGGTATAACAGATGTTCCCAGAACTAAAGCTGAGTCATCAACAATTCAAGACGAAAAAATAAAAGAAGTTGGTGAAAAAGGTACCCAGAACATTTTAGATATAATAAGCGACAAATGTAAAATTATTTTTCCCTCAACCCATGTAGTCTATGAAGGAATAAGTGAGGTTAAAACTGATATTAAAGAAGACGAAGATACTAAACCAGTTTTATCTTACTCATCATCCAAAGCTGTTAATGAAAATCAATTAAAAAAATCTGGGAAAAATTATATTATTTTAAGACTAGGTTCTGTTTATGGATACTCGTCTGACTCAATGAGAATTGATATAATGCCCAACTTATTCTCAAAAATTGCTTCTCAGAATGGAACATTAAAATTGTTTGCAGGAGGAAGGCAGATCAAAAGCCTGGTTCCATTAATAGATGTCGCCAGATGTTTCAAATTTATGGAGGAGAAAGAAAATATTAATTCTGAAATATTCAATTTAACAAAAGAAACTCTCACAGTTAAAGAAGTAGCTGAAGTTTGCAAGAAACATAACCCTAAAATATTGTTAAAAGAAACTAATGATGAAGTACCAAATTTAGGTTTTTCTCTATCAAATAAAAAATTATTAAAAACGGGCTTTGAATTTCTTTACAACCTTAATCAAAATATTAAAGAGATGATACAAAAATGGTCTAAACAAGATCTTATTAAAGACTTGGAGTTTGTAAGAGATGGCGAAAACTTATTCATCGATGATAGAGGAGTTATAAGTAATCATGAGTTAACTGAACCGATTAATTTAATAGGAATGATAGAGTCTAAAAAAGGAACTATTAGAGCTAATCATTATCACCCACAACAAGAACAAAAATGTTTATTTACAAGAGGTCAAATAATTGAAGTGTTTCAAGATATTATTAATCCTAATGCACCAAAGATTACGCAAGTTGTTAATGCAGGTCAACTTTCAGTTATTAAACCTAATGTAGCTCACACAATGGTTTTTACAAAAGATACTACTTTTTTAAATTTAGTAAGAGGAGAAAGAAATCATGAGAATTACGGTATTACTCATACTATTAGGCATATGTTTGTTGATGAAAAAGAAAAAAATTTATTAATAGAAAATTATAAGTTTGAATGCAGGTCTTGTGGAAACAAAAATTTAAAAAGAGTTGTGTCGCTTGGCTATCAACCTTTGGCAAATAATTTACTTAAAAAGGCAGAAGACAATTGTGAGCTATACCCATTAGAAGTAAATTATTGCAGCAAGTGTCATAACTGTCAATTATCTGTAGCAGTTGATCCAAAAAAAATGTTTGCTAATTATCTTTATACATCCTCTACTTCAAAAATATTCAGAGAACATTTTGTCAATGCTGCTAAAAAATATTCAAAGGAACTTAAATTAAATAAAAAAAAATCATATATTATTGACATAGGTAGCAATGATGGTGTCGCTTTAAAACCATTTTTAAATTTAGGTTTTAAAAATGTATTAGGTATTGAACCAGCTAAAAACTTAGCTAAACTTTCAAACAAAAATAAGATTAAAACATTTAACGGTTTTTTAGAGAAAAAAAATCTTAAAAAAATAAAAAAAAATGCTGATTTAATTTTAGCATCAAATGTATTTGCCCATTCAGATAAATTAAAGGAAATGGCAGAATGCATGTTCAAACTTTTGGGAAAAAAGGGAACAATAGTCATAGAAGTACAGTATTTAATGAATACATTAAATGATTTAACTTTTGATAATATATATCATGAACATTATAATTATTGGTCCCTTACTTCTTTGGTAAACTTTTTCAATCAGTTTGATGCTAAGATATTTCGATCAGAAAAAGTTGATACACATGGAGGATCTCTACGTATATATATTAAAAAAGAGAAAAGAATAAAAATTGAATCAAGTGTTAAAAAAATGCTTAAAGAAGAAGATAATTTTGGAATAAAAAAATATAAAACTTATCAAGATTTTGGGAAAAAGGTTTATAAAATAAGAGATAATGTTCTAGATAATATTAAAAAATTAAAAGAAAAAAATAAAAAAATTATAGGTTTTGGAGCACCGGCAAAAGCAACTACTGCTTTAAATTTTTTTGGCATTTCAAAGGAAATAGATTTTATAGTAGAGGACAACCAGCTTAAGCATAACAAGTTTATTCCTGGTGTAAAAATACCTATTAAAAATAAATCACATGTTAAAAATAAAGATAATCTACTCCTTGTTTTGGCTTGGAATTTCTTTAATGATATCAAGAAGAATAATTCTGAATTATCTGATAACTTTATAAATATAAAAGATTTAGAGTCTAATAACTAGATATAAGATTTTTTATTATTTCAAAAATATTTTTTATACTTTCAAAGAAGTAGGTTAAATAAAATTCACTGAATGGTAGTTTTAGCACAATATAATCTTGGAAGAAATATAGGGATTTAGATAGAGCTATAATGATTACAATAAATAAAATTAACGAATTGTAAAATCCAAAAGTAACACCTTTACTCGATTTATTGCTATCGTTAGCTTTTACACTATCAAGGTTAATACCGTGTTTTTTTGCCAGATACTCTGGAGAATACAAATTAATTTCTCTAGTTTTTTTGATTTTTTTCTTCCTTGGCTTAGATCTTTTAGGTAAGCCTGTTTTTTTTTCTACAATCTTTTTATCTTCTGTAACTACTTCAGCTGTTTTGCTTTTAATTGGGAATTGCTTCCATTTATTTCCACAAGATCCGCATTGAACAGTCCTACCTGTGGCTATTATTGCTTGATCAGGGACAACAAATTTCTTCTCACATGAATTACAGCTTAAAATCATAATAAATCGATATTACAGCTATTTATCTAAATTACACTAGAATTTAAATACTTTTTTACTTTATAAAATTTTTATTGTATATCTCGATTTTATTAAGTAGGGCGGTTAGCTCAGTTGGTAGAGCATCTCGTTTACACCGAGAGGGTCATAGGTTCGAGTCCTTTACCGCCCACCATTGATCAAATGTGGGGGTGTAGCTCAGTTGGTTAGAGCGCCTGCCTGTCACGCAGGAGGTCGCCGGTTC
>Ga0209631_10008389_pt1 | contig 10092 bp, 6 predicted proteins | sample COG_08_FD_184752 | JGI IMG/M metagenome (GOLD analysis project Ga0209631, IMG submission 184752) | Pelagic Microbial community sample from North Sea - COGITO 998_met_08 (SPAdes) (version 2) | ecosystem: Environmental > Aquatic > Marine > Neritic zone/Coastal water | place: Helgoland, sampling...
ACCACCACCAGCCGCTTCCCATCCGGCTTCACCGTTGGCATCTACTGTCAGAACATAGTCTTCAGTTGCAGTGCTATCTTTAATGATGAAGTTAATTCCGGGAATGCGGAATTTATCTACCGATGTATTACCAAGTGTGATTTCATTCGATACTGTCGCTGAACTTCCATCCGACCCATAACCAATAACAGTATTGTTTGAGCCTGTTGTCATATTGTAGCCAGAAGCTCCAGCCGTTCGACCAATAAAAGTATTATTTTGTCCGGTTGTTATATATTTTCCTGTATTAGAGCCAACTGCTACGTTGCCGTTGCTGGTTGCATTGGCTAAAGCATCAAAGCCAATACCTACAGAACTTGAAGTTGATACCGTGCCTGTAGTTTCGCCTCCTGCATTTCCGCCAACCCATACACTTTCAGCCCCTGACTTACGACCTGCTCCATTACCTATCGCAACAACATCGCTGTTTGTGGTTATATTATAACCTGCTTCCTTACCAATGACGGTGTTACGCAGTCCTGTCGTTATGCTGTAACCTGCTTGGTATCCTACAGCAGTTTGATCATTACCCGTAGTAACGTTACGGGCTGCGTCTGCTCCTACCATTACGTTGTAAGAGCCATCTGTAATAGCAAAGCCAGAAAGGTCTCCCACAGCGGTGTTTTTTGTACCACTGCCGTTGCCGTACATCGAATATCTGCCGACAGCGACATTGTTGTTGCCGGACCCATTGTACCCTGCCAGATTACCTATATAAACAGAGTAGTCGGAAGTAGTGCCTTTGCCTGCACTGACGCCAATTATTACGTTGTTTTTGATTGCAATACCGCTATCAACTGCTGCTTCGTTACCTATAATTACTGATTCTTCTCCTGTAGTTATAAGTCTTCCTGCCTGATAACCAATTCCGACATTTTTGCTGCCGGTTGTTACGGCTTTTAATGATTCAAATCCGAGAGCTGTATTTCTGTTATCAGACCCGTCATCATTAGATAATGCGTCCGTACCAAGGCCGACAGTGACCCCAGACGAGTTAGTCATTGCATCAGACAGACCGTCGATGTCCGTAGCACCACCAGCTTCCCAGCCAGCTTCACCGTTGGCATCTACTGTAAGTACGTAATCTTCAGTTGCTGTTGAGTCTTTAATGTTAAAGTTTAGTCCGGGTACTCTAAACTTAGTAATACCTGTATCGCCAAGTGTGATTTCGTTAGATACTGAAGCACTGGAGGCTTTAGCACCCCGACCAATAATAATGTTATCACTTCCAGTGGTAAATGAACCACCAGCATCTGTCTGGGCACCTGCTTCCCTGCCAATAAATGTATTTCTAGCACCAGTTGTTGCAGATTGTGCTACGCCCTCTCCTATATATGTGTTTTCAGCCCCAGTTGTAACTGCTTTGGCAGAAACAGAACCAACAAAAGTATTTTGACCACCACTGCTACTTAATAAGCCTGATTCGTATCCTAAATATGTACCGCCATTTCCTGTAAAGGCTGTTCCTGCTTTGTAACCAATGGCTGTTGATTTCTGACCAGACGTGGTTTGACTAGCTAAAGCGTCGGTGCCTAAACCTATTTGTTGAAATGAAGAAGACGACCCAGTAGAAATTGTACGAGCATCGGAAAGCCCATTAATGTCAGTAGCACCACCGCTACCAGCGTCTTGGAATGTAGGAGCAGAACCAGCACCATTTGACGTTAGTACCTGCCCACTTGTGCCAACAGCCGTAGCCGTTACAGCACCTGTTCCATTTCCAACCAGAACGCCGTTTGCAGTAAACGTGCTTGCACCAGTACCACCCTGTGCCACGCTGAGATCAGTGGTCAGTCCGGTGAGAGATGTGATATCCGAGTTAGCACCTGATGCCGCTGCACTCAGTGCTGTTCTGGCTGCACTTGCTGACGTTGCACCTGTACCACCACTAGCGATAGCCAGCGTTCCTGTTGTATCAGTCGCAAGATCGATAGCGTTTCGGGTTATTGTTTGACCGCTTATGGTGAGATAGTTCAGCGACCCAGCCAGCGTTACATCGTTTTGATCTACCCAAGCGAGCGTACCGCTACCATCAGTTTTAAGAACCTGATCTGCACTACCGTCATCGTTTGGCAGCGTTAGCGTGTAGCTCGCAGCCGCACTATGGGGCGGACCTTTTAGTGTAACACCGTGTGAATTTTGTTCACAGTTTAATACAAACTGACCCGACCCCTTTGTTGCATTTCCTTTGAATACAACTTTTCCAGAACCATTAGGGTCTAACTCTAAGTTTGCATTGGTTCCTGTTGAAACTACACCGGCATCAGAAAGAGTTACTGTACTATTCTGGAGAAGTTTTCCGGTCGTAGCGTCGAAACGGGCAATGGCATTATCCGTCGAGGAAGATGGACCTACGACATCGCCTGAACCTGTACCGGCTGCGCCCTGCGGTATACTGAAATCAAAAGTTGCTGCGCTTGACGAGCCAACGTTTGTAACCGTTGCCGACGATCCCGCCGCACCTGTGGTCACCGTGCCAACGGCTATCGTTGCTGCGGCACCCGTCGACCCTGTTGCGCCAGCAGGGATACCGAAATCAAACGTAGCGGCGCTTGACGATCCGCTATTGGTAACGGTAGGCGAAGCACCCGCAGCAAGACCTGTTGCTGTACCAGCAGCTATCGTTGCTGCACTACCTGTTGCGCCCGTTGACCCAGTTGCTCCTGTGTCTCCCCGTGGGATCGTAAAATTAAATGTTGCAGCACTTGTCGAACCACTGTTGGTAACTGACGCGCTAGTCCCCGCTGCTCCCGTTGTTGTCGTTCCAACTGCTACAGTAGCGGCACTACCGGGCGAGCCGGTTGCCCCAGTTGCCCCTGTGTCACCTTTCGGGATTGTAAAGTCAAATGTTGCAGCACTTGACGAACCACTGTTGGTAACTGATGCGCTTGTACCTGCGTTTCCTGTAGTGGTAGTTCCCACTGTAATGGTAGCAGCAGTACCCGCTGATCCTGTTGCCCCGGTTGCCCCCGTGTCTCCCCGTGGAATTGTAAAAGACATAACGCCACCAGAGGTGATCGAAACAGCAGCGTTTGACCCCGCAGCACCTGTAGTTACCGTACCGATTGACGGGGAAACTCCGTAGAAACTTGCACCAGTGTCTGTTATTTCAATATTATCTGTTCCACTGGGTGGAGCAGTGTTGAATGTTATAACGCTTCCAGATATCGAATATGTATCTTTTTGCTGGTATACACCAGAAATAAATACTTGAGTAACGTTTTCACTGGTAGGAGCGGTCGATAGAGTAAAAGCTGTTTGGCTCCCGGTGCCACTAAATCTATCAATTGATACTACGCTAGCAGTGACTCCTTCTGCCCACTCAAGACCACTTCCACCACTGTTCACGGTAAGAACCTGACCTGCTGAACCAATGACTGAAAGACCTGTTCCTCCATTACCAGTAGGAAGAATGCCGCTTACTTGATTAGTTAAATTTATAGTACCAGATAGTTCTGAAGTAGCCACCAAACCCCATACAGGATCAGTACCATCAGATTTAAGAACATTATTAACTGATCCAAGGGGTATTCTACCTATTGTAGAAGCTCCCCTGCTCAGTAAATCCCCTCTGGTAGTAGTAGGATCGTTAACTCCTCCCAGAGCGGAAAGAGCGGCTGCTGCACTGGTTTGTCCTGTACCGCCACTGGTAATAGGAATAGTACCCGTGCTAATTGTTACAGCACCCGTAGACTGATTAACAGCTATGGGACTTGCGGCAGTTATGGTAGAAACACCAGCAAGAGCGGAAGTTAATGTAGATTTTCTAACTTTTTTAGTAGCGTTATTGCTGATATCTACAATTGGCAGGAGATCATCATCAGCAAGGTCCGCTTCTGCTAATTCTGTAAGCTCTGAAATCTTTTTGTTAGTTGACATTTAGCCCTCCAAAAAAGTAACATTAACCGTTGCTGTACCGATAGTAGCTACTTTCTCACCGTCAGTTGCAGTAGGAGAACTATCCCCCCTGATGACAAAACATTCTGCCTCTGCGGGTGCTATCAGGGTACCTGCCACCGTGGCAGTAGGATTGCCGTCAATTACTATATTAACATTAGCACTGGTAGCGATCCTAACAATGGTGCAACCGAATGGAGCACGTCCGCTCTGTGCGCTGGTTCCGGTGCTAGACACGTTTTCACTGCTAATAATTCTGGAAGCTATGTAGTTTTGGTATGCCATAATCTAAGCCTTTATGTTTTTGTCAGAGTTCATTTCAAATCCTAGCTCAATCCCTTTGAGCTTCAGTTCTTCACGTTTGACTGCCATGTCATGTTCAATTTCTATGCGCTCAAGTTCTACCTTAGCCGCCTTGATCTCAAGCTCCTTAGCTTTCACTTCAGCCTCTAGCTGGCTGGCCTGTGCCTGTGTTAGCATGGCCTGTGCTTGTGCCTGTGCTAGCTGTTCCTGTGGACTAGGCTGCTTAGGCTGCGGCGGCGGGGGCTGCGTTACAAATTTGTCAACATTTTTAATCCCCATCTCGTCGGCAATTTCTCTGACCAAGTTGTAGACATTATCTGCCTGAACAATTCCTTCAGTCTGTGTGCCTACTTTTTCGATTAGGCTGGCAAAGTTGCTGATGTTCTGAAGTCTAATGTCTTGATCTCCGTAACCAATACCTACTTCGATATCAACGTCTAGGTCTTCTCGCCAGCTAGATGGATCAATTTCAAAGTAGGTATTATTGAGACGAACCATCTTCTTACGATTTTCATAACGCTGTACCAAGTTGTATATCTGCTTGAACATATTGCGAACGCCGGTATCGGCAAAGACCCGTGCAATGAGTTCTAACCGCCCTTGGGCATTGGTCAGCGCCGCCGTGACAGCACCAGTGGTTACGTGTGTCTTCAGTACGTCAGCACTAAGACCCTGTGTCTGCGGGTTAACACCTGTGCGTCCTGTCTTGATATCGTCCCAATACTGAAGCATTTGGAACGCAGCAGGTTGCAGGGCAGGTGTCTGGATAGGCTGGAGAGCATTCAGGCTGCGTGTGCGGACAATACCACCGGGACGGCTGGTCAGCAGATCGTCTACATTGACCTGTCCTTCTACAACTTGGAACCTGCCGTTGTTTGCCAAGTACATATTGTCCAGCAGGTTTCTGGTCAGCGTGGACCTGATAAGCTGAACGTCTTGGACCGTCTCTGCTACGCTAAGTCCATAGAACTTATGCGGCACGGGAATAGGACAGACAGAACTGAACGGAATATAATCGATAGGCTCACAATCTAGCACTTCTGAACCACTGGTAAGGATTCTGTGAAGTACGCTGACCCCCGAATCGTCCGTGTCCAGCTTCATGTACGACTCATTGACCATGATTGAAACTTCAGAGTCAGATGCCGCTTGGTTAGGATAGACATCGGTAGAGTCGTAGGAGTGACGTGCCATGTACTCTTGGCTGGTCGTTACATCGTCTGCACCACTGGTATAACCCGGTAAGCTGTCTATCAGGTCTACGTCATAGCCCATGCTGATAAGCTCTGACCTAGTTTTGTGCGAACGGTGGCAGATAAATCGTGCATCTTCTAGCGTTTTGGCACCACGGTTGATCAGAAACTCTTCCGGCGGTACGTTCTCTATGGTGACCTTGCCGTCCATCGTTGTACGTGCAAAGGTGGCGTCATGGAAAACTTCTTCCATCTCCACCATCTCCCCGGTCATGGGGGCAGGTACCTCTGAGATTTCTACTGTTTCCGTGTGCTCAATGAGTTCTAGTTCTTCGTCCTGCTGTAGCAGAGAAAATTCTTGGTCTGTTAGGTTCTCATAGGACTCAGTTGTGGTCTTTTCGATGTCTTCCCAGTAGTGTTTGACCACCCCAACTTTCTGCATCAAGGCGTCAAGGAACATATTGTACAAGATCATAAAACCATCGTTCTGTTTGTAGAACACATGGTTTACATACTTGGTAGCTTCGTCAGCTATCTGTTCGTCTTCCGGTCCCTCCGGTAAGAACTTTACAACCTTGTCCCCAGCGGTAAAGATACGCATCAAGCTGGGCATCATCCACATCAAGGTGTCTTGTACATCCGTGACGACTACTTGGCTACGACCGTCTTCTTCGTTGCCAAAGGGTTCACCATAGAAGTACTCCATAGCGGTAGCCTGTTGGGCGCTTACCTCTGAGTCTAGGTAGTCTGAGCTACCGTTGATCTCACTCTCTACCAGAGAGATGATCTCTTGGTCATCTAAATCCATAGCCACTGTGTTAAGCCTTTTTCTTTTTTTTCTTGGGAAATCCAGCTTTCATATTTGCATAGGCTTTGGGAGTAATTGTGCTTTTCTTCTTGGACCGAGAAGTCCCAGCTTTTTTACGTTTGTTCATGTTGGCGTATAAAGACATTATTTTCTGCCCCGTTTAATTTTCCCAACTTTACGGGCATGGCGCATAGCCCGTGCTTCGTCTTCTCCTCTAAACTGACGAATCACATCGTTTATGCCCTGCATCATGTTACGTTTAACAGGACCGGGATAGTTTTCAGATGCCATTGTCTGGGCAAAGATTTTGTTCATTTCTTCTAGTTTTTTAGTACGTTTTTTGTCGGTTTTTCCGTTAGTTTTTGAAAAATATTTAGTTGCATTGTCCATCAGACTATCCCTACGTTTGAATATTTAATTTCGGTATCGTAACTGTATTTACGGTACATTGACTTGTTCTTTAGCTGCTCTCCAAAGCGTTCTACGCTGAGAGCCGCATACCGCATAGAGCTTAGAAGGTCGTCTTTGATAGCAACCACTTTTCCATTTTTTCTATGGTAGAGTCTAAGCTCTTCAAGAGTTTCCTGACAGGACTCAAAAATTTGTAGCCGACCAGTTTCAAAGCGTTGCAGAAGTTCGCTGATCCCTGCTTCAATAGAGTTGTTACCTTTTCCACTACCATTGTCTCCTTCTGCTGGCGGGTTGCTGAAATGCTGTGGTAGCATACATACCCCCAAGTCTCTGTACTGCTGGGCTAGCTGTATGCCAGACCCTTTGTCATGTTGTAGACCATCGTGCGGGAAAGCCACAGGGATACCGGGTGTTCTAGCGTTGATCACGGCGGCGTGTGTCAGTGGTGTTTCCTTCGATCTGCGGTACTCGTCATAGACATAAATTATGTCATCGTCTGCATCATAGGCCACCCAACTTACAGCCGTTGGATGGTCAAAACCAAAGTCAATTGCTGCTAGTCTTGGTAAGTGCTCTGGTAGGTCAAAATCTTCGCAGATTACGTCCTCTTCGCTGACCGGATAGACAAGCCCTGAGCCAAATACCGGGATACCCTTGGAGCGCATATCACGTTCCGCTGGGCTATAGACAGCTAGCAACTGTTCCTTGGTCTTCTCATCTAGGTGATCTACATCGTCCCACGTTGCCGTGGTCAAGCCCTGTCCCGGCTTCAGGTCATTCAGGAACGAACTGACCACGTTGGTCATCCCACGTTCCGGGGTGAACGTCATATAGACTATGCCATTGGTATCAGCCGTTCTGGTGATGCACTGACTGAAGATTTCCTGCTTAGGTTCCTCGTCCAGCCAGACAACATCGATGGCCTCGCCCATGAACTTCTCAAAGCCCTGCTCATACGCCTTGAAGCTTATCTGAGAGTTACCCCCCGATTTGTGTAGCACCAAGGCGCTGGAATAGGCGTTGGGTACACCGGGTTTGCGGGTGGTTTCTACAATCTTGGCCAAGGGTACTGCCCCTGTGCCTCTGAGGTTAGGGTCTTGTGGGTTACCAAAGAGTTCCTTCTGGATGATGTCTCTGGTGGTATCGTTGGATTCCCCCGCTGCCCAGACACGGACTGGTTTGTTAAATCTGTGTCCCTGCCACCAATCGGGATAGTCCCCTGTCAGGTGGTATGCCGTTTCTACCGCACCACAGTACGTCTTGCCTACCCGGTTAGCTGCCATCAGGATGCGCTGGGCGCAATCTGTGCCAGAGTGATGAAACTTGGTCTGGTAATCGTAGGGCTTATACCTCTTGAGCCGGGTGGTAAGCTCCCGGTGCTCTTTCTCTTTGAGAAGCTCTAGGACAGCAAGTTTATCCACTTATTTTTACTACATTGGTCAACCGTGCAATCTGCTCGTCAAGCTCCTTATCGGATAACTCAGTGACCTCTTTGACCGTGGTTTCCTGCTTGTGGACCGCATCGTAACCTGCCCTAGACAAGATGTCTCTTGCAGCATTGAGCCTAACGTTCTCCGAGTCAGCTTCACGCATGAGCCTTTCTAGGACAGACACAGCCAAGGTGGCAGTTTCTCCTACCCTTTCCTTGATGCGATTTTCAATGTGGTGCCAGAGGAAACGCCGCAGTCTCTTAGAACGATTCTTTGCCTGTGGTACATTCTGTGTGCTCTTGTAGCCAGCAGCATAGAAGGCATCCAAGGGTTCAAGGTGATTGTCTACCAGTTCTACTATGAATTTAGCCTCTCTCTCAGTTAGCTCTTTGTCTAACGGTTTAGGCTCTTCGTAGCTAGCAAATTTATGGTTAGCCAATGTAAACCTCCTAGGTTGTACTGCTATTATATCAAACTTTACTTGGTGTGTCAATGGTGAACATGGTAGATTTTCAAAATACCCCCCAGAATGGACACATTGAACATATAAGAACTACGCACCCCACGGGGGGTCACCCCTGTTCTCGCTTTGTTCCTGTTTACGGTTTGTTCTCGTTTTGTTCCAGACGTGTCCAACATTGGAACAAAACGTGAACAAAAAAGGAACGCCCAATGGTGTGACAAAATTGTAACACTGTTGCATTATGGTTGTGCCAATGCAATAGTGCGACCAATGTTGAAATAATTTGGGAGAGTGTGTGTGCGTGTAGATACAACGTTTATTGCGTGTACTTGCACGGTATAAGTTTTTGTTATGTTATACTATAACATTTGTGTATCGGTCGGATTCATATCATAAAGGTATAGCAATCGATCGATCCAGTGTTTTACGGTATACCCTCATAAACGGCCTAGAATGGCCATAGAGCGCAATACGTGCCATTCGGCTATACACCTACCCGAGACACCCAAGACAAGCACTCAGTGACGCCCCTAGGCCATGCAGTGAATGCATAGCTGGACCCCTGAGCTATGCATATTTGCCGTGTCAATATACACAAGCGGATAGCAGGTATGCAAAATTGGACACACATTGTCACAATCTTGCCATAATTGTGGGCGATAAATGATAATCGAAAAACAAAAGGATATTTTGAAATGGAACGAACCAAGAACTTTACAGACGCGGAATTTAAGGCTTTGCCGCGTAACGATGACAACGACGTCATAGACCTCTACGGCGCGTTTGTTTGGATGACACCGAAACAAGTAGACGCTTTGACGGGTGACGATCAGTCACGCGTGGACGACTATGAAGAAGAATTGAGATATATGATCGCGGAATTTGCCACCGAGTTGGCGTAGTTGTTGCAACATTGGAACACCCGTGTTACCTAGCGGGTGTTCTGATGTTTCAACGGCAACCAAGAAAGGAATTGCCATGTTAAAAACAAACGCGTCAATTCGGCGGTTTATTTCGTACCAAAAGCAAGCAAACCCGGATAGCGAATATCTTCTACACGCGTGGAAAGAATACGAAATTTATGTGTACTGTGTAGCAGACACCGAAACACCAAAAACATTCAAGGAATGGATCACATCATGAAAGTCAAAGACGCTCTAAACTACGGTAAGATATCGACCGGCAACTCTAAAATGCCCGGTACCACATACGCCATCGATGCATTCGCCTGTAACACTGGTTCAAAGCTGGCACAGATCGAGGGCACACCGTGCCACTCGTGCTATGCTAGGAAGCTCCAGAAGCTCCGCCCTAGTGTCAATCAAGGTTGGAAGGCTAACCTTGCCAAGTGGCAAACTAGCGACCCCATCGAATGGGTTGCTAGCATGGTATTCCAGATATCACGCTATAACACAGATGGATACCATCGCTGGTTCGATAGTGGCGATCTACAATCGCTGGACATGCTGGACGCTATCGTTTCCGTGGCACGTATGACACCCCATGTCCGCCATTGGTTGCCTACGCAGGAACGAAAGCTTGTCGCAG
>Ga0209631_10008395_pt1 | contig 10090 bp, 8 predicted proteins | sample COG_08_FD_184752 | JGI IMG/M metagenome (GOLD analysis project Ga0209631, IMG submission 184752) | Pelagic Microbial community sample from North Sea - COGITO 998_met_08 (SPAdes) (version 2) | ecosystem: Environmental > Aquatic > Marine > Neritic zone/Coastal water | place: Helgoland, sampling...
TCTACCAAGATCCCTATCGGGACTTTGGCCGGTTAACCGGTGAGATTTGGCGCGCCATTCGATTGGTCGTTGATACCGGTATTCATGCGAAGGGTTGGACAGAAGCGCAAGCCATTGATTATGCGCTCACCAACTCACCGCGCCCTGAGCCGACGGTTCGGTCCGAGGTCCGGCGCTATTTCAACATGCCAGCGCAGGCAACGGCGTATAAAGTGGGCATGCTTGAAATTCAGCGGATCCGCGGCAAAGCCGAGGCGGCCTTGCAAGACCGCTTTGATATTCGTGAATTTCATGATCAGGTTTTAGGGAGTGGGCCTTTGCCGATGCCTTTACTTGAGCAAAAAATTGACGAGTGGATTGCCGCCGATTCGTAATGCTTTGATTATCGTCCTAGCAAGCATTGCCTGAGTCCGGTTGCCGCTGAACACAACCCGATATGCGACAGGCAGAATCTTGAGCGTGTGGCCTGGTCGGCGCCAAAAGCGCCGGTGCATTGCGTCGAGCAGAAAGGGGGACGGTAACGCCAGCCGTGCTGCGGTATACTCAGGCGACTGCAGCGCCAAGGTCGGTTCTGCAACGCGGCTAAAAACCGCCCGGAACAAAGACTTAAAAAAGGTAATTTCATGATCGACAACACGACCGCCAGCGCACCAAAATTCATCTCGCTTGACGAAGCCGCTGCGATGACCGAGGGCACGCGCATCACCTTTATTCCCGGCGTCCAAGCGCTCTATGCCGAAGCGCTTAAAAATATTTGTTTCGCCAAGGGTATACCGGTCATTCGAGCGCTACATCCGCAAATGGGCGTCGACAAAGAAACGGGCAAAGACCGGCAGGCGCGGTTGTATGAACTGACCAGTCAAACCGGGTTGCCGACCATGTTCTTCGATGATGAGCGACCGAGAAACGTTTGGACCGAGCAACTGGCGCTTGCTGAAAGTATCGGCAGTCCCGACAGCCCCGCGCTGATTCCGGAAAATTATAAGCACCGAGTGGCAATGTTCGGATTGTGCGCCATAACCTTGGCCGAAGATGGTCTTGTTTGGAATATGCGGATTATGAACGATGGCGCCTTGAGTCGAAAGTACGGCTACAGCGAGCGCGCCAGCGCCGCAGCGCCGAAAAAAATTGTAGAGATTATATCGGTAATCGATGCTTGTCTTAATGAACAAGCGCAGCGCGGCTCGCGGTACCTCGTTGGCGATGGGGTGTCGGCTGCTGATATTTATTGGGCGACCATGAGTATGTGCATGACGGCAACACCGCCCGACATCATGCCGGTAACGAAGCAAAATCAGGGGATGCTTAAGTTCTTCGCATCAAATGCGCAACGGCCGGAGTTCGCAAAAGTACTTTCAAACCGGATAACCGATCATCAGCGCTATATTTTAACGACCTATTGCGAAACGCCGGCCGTGTTAGGGGGTGATCCGCTGTAATGGGGGATGTCGAACAAAAAGCGGTAAAAATGCATTTGTTGGGGCTTGGTAGGGATCGCGGCAGTGCGCAGCCGTGCGTTTGGGCGCGCTGGATCGCGGATGAACATTGTTGAAATGGGCAGATCAAAAGCACTTTCAAAACAGCACTTACAAAACAGCACTTACAAAACGGTATTGATAAAAAGTGCTTATCAAAAAGCGCCGATAAAGAGCCCTGATCTTTAAGGAGGCTTAGCGTATGAACCGAATTGCAACTCGTGACATTGAGGCAAAGCTAGAATCTGCATTCGGTGAAGCCGTGTCGACGGCACCTCTTAGTTCTGAGGGCCGTTTCGGCAGGCGGGTTTTCGGCCTTGACCTGACGCGCCCCCTGACGCCCGAGCAAGCCGAATGCCTGCAGGGTCTTTTGGATCGGTACAAGATCATCTCCTTTCCGGGTCAGGACCAAGCAAACTTTCGGCTTCGTCATCTAGAACGGCTGGCGAATCATTTTGGCGCCCCAATCCCACATCCAAAAAACTATGCAAACTACTTAGCGTATAAGCAGCACAAGGCCCCTTTGGCGTTGCTGCCTATTGAACAACAAACATCGAGCCTTTGTAATTTGGCCTTCCCGGGTGTGTTGGCCTGTCAGGCGGATGCAAGTAGCCCCGCGGTCTATATCGTGACCAATCTAGTGGGTAGTGGTCCTGGTAAAGCAGAAACAGTGGTTGGGGGGTTGCACTGGCATACCGATATTGAGTTCGAGCAGACACCTTTGTCGACCAGCCTGTTTTATGTGCAGGCAGCGCCAACGACTCGCAATAGTGCGGGCGGTCACTGGGTCGATTACCTGCCTCGGGAACCGGGCTTTTATCACCCGGACGCGTCCGCTGAACTCACCGAGCGCCGTAATAACCTACCGCTGAACGGGGAAACGGCTTATGCCGATACCGCCGCGGCCTACGCTGATTTGCCCGACGACCAGAAGCGCGAACTTGATCAAGTTATGGTGCGAAGGCGCTTGCGGCGTGAGGATCCCGGCCGGCTCATCTCTTTGGTCTATGTCAACCCAAGGACGGGGGAGAAGTCCCTGCACAGTCCTATCTGGGCATCCCGCGGCAAAAACATTGCGCCCGTTGAAGTGGCGGGTCTGTCCGAGGCGGCATCAAGGCGATATCTGGATCGACTGGAAGCTCACATTCTGAAACCCGAGTACCGCTATGATCACATTCACACCCCAGGCGATGTCACGATCTGGAGTAATTTTGCAACGGTGCACAACGCGCCGCCTGCCAAGAGCAAGGTGAATAGGCCAGAAGACGCGCGTTTGATGTATCGCATCAGCTGTAAGGGTGAGCCGAGTTATCGTCTGCCGCGGCAAGATACGAATGCGTGGATCGAAGCCAACATCTTACCGCCATATCGTTCCCCAGCTGACTATTTTGAGTCGTAACGGCGCATTAACCTGGGTCGCCGATTAAGCGCTAAAGCGCCGCATTTTCTCGGCGCAAGCCTGCGCTGGCCCAAAGCATCAAATAGAGCAGTCTGGTTTGGCATCGGTTGCTAACAGCAAATAGGCGCGTTGATCCCCGAAACACGGTGCAACGCGCCTTTCGGGAACGGCAAGCGTGCTGTCGCGTGCCGGCCCAGGGCGTCTTGCTTAGCTGCGGCTTTGAATATAGCCAAAAAAGCCTGCTTTATTGGCTTCGGTATCGGCTGCGACCTTTTGACTGATCGGATCAGCAGCAAAACGGGCGTGCCAGCTTTTTAGACCCGGAATACGCTCGTTCAAATCGACCCCCGTGATATTGCAACCCATATTGGCAACGGTCAGCGCGTAAAACAGATAAATGTCTGCCATCGTAAGTTCTTCGCCGAGGACATAGGGATCAAAGGTTGCCAGGGCATTGAGGCTGTTGATGCCGCGATCCACGACAGCCACGACCTCAGCGATGAGGGTCTCCGGCGCAGGCTGATTGCTAAAGCTGAAAGGCAGTAATCGTCTGTTAGGCAATTCAAGATACAGTTCTGCCATGCGCATGAGTTGACGGTTTTTGTTCCGTGCGATGGGTGACGTTGGCAACAGGGGTTTGTCTGGATAGGCCTCCTCGATGTATTCGCACAGCACCGACGTCTCAGAAAGATGCGTGCCATCATCGGTTGTGAAGCTAGGGACTTTCAGGGCAGGGTTCAATCGGCTGTAGTTCGGCGCGCTGGGGTAAACAAGATCCTCTTCAAAGGGTACGCCTTTATACAACAAAGCGTGTTTCGGGATGTTGTAGTAGTTACTGTAAGAGAAACCGTGAAGTGTCGGCATGTCTAAATCCTTTAGTTGAAAAGTCGAAATGCTGCCAGGGTCGTCAGCCGTTCAGATTGATCCGAGCGTCGCGATCAAGCGAAGGTTCATCGTGCTTCGGGTCGTTTGATGAGGCGAACTCGCCTCAGATGTAATGGCGCGGCGTCACAGTGCCGTCGGCCAGGCGGAATGTCAACACATTGCGCCATCGCGTGTCAGCAGATGGCGCTGTCAGCAATGGGCCGAAAAGCTTGAAGCACCCGGAGAATCATTGAGCCCATCGGTTCAGAGGGCCCGGCGCCAGCGTTATTTTAACTCCAGGCCATCGAGCTGGCCATCGTCTCGCCAGGCTCGCAGCAACTTTATGTAGGCGCCTACGCCTTTGCTATAGGTCTCTCGCCGCACATTGCGATAGCGCTTGGACGTGCCCTCCTGATTGTAATAGCCCGGGGTGCAAGTGTCTGGGGAGCCCCCTAGCACAAACCCTGCGCCTTTGGTTTCGAGCTGGTCGGCAATCCAGCGCTCCTCGGCCTCAAACGAAACATTGGCAGATTGGATGCCGCGATTGCGCAATTCATTGATCGTGTAAGCCACATGACCCGCCTGAACATCAATGCCATGAGCGTAGTTCGCGCCCAGCTGGAAGACAAAACCACCACCACATAGGAATAGATTTGGGAAACCGCTGACCATCAAGCCGTGCATGCTGCGCATGCCTGCTTGCCAGTGCTCGTAAATCGACTGTCCGGCAACGCCAAAAATTGGAATGCCGAGGCGACGCTCATAGCTCGAGGTGATCTCGAACCCGGAAGCATAAATAATGCAATCAACGGGGTATTCCTGACCGTTCGCGATAATGCCGTGTTCGGTGATCGCCTCAACGCCTTGGCTCGCGCTGACATCGACCAACTCAACGTTTTCCCGATTAAACGTATCGAGATAAAAGTCGTTAAATGTGGGACGCTTACAGAACTGGTTGTAATAGGCTTTGAGCTTCTCGGCAACCGCAGGGTCTTTGACGGTGTCGTCGACCAAGCCTCTAATGGTCTCCATCGTTTTGAAATCGGCGATCTGCGCAAGGCCCGATACGCTTTCTCCACTCTCGGCGACTAACGCCTTCAGGTTACGGGTTAAACGTGTCCAACCATCATCGACAAAGGCTGGATCAATCGGACCCCCTAAAAACGCTTCGCCAAATTTCCTCTGCCGTTCTTTTTGCCAACCTGGCTTGAGGCTCGCAGCCCAAGCTGGATCAGTCTCGGCGTTGTTGCGCTCATCCACAGAAGACGGTGTTCTTTGGAACACGTAGAGTTGCTTGGCACTTTCGCCGAGCGCGGGAACGCATTGCACTGCCGTGGCGCCGGTGCCAATAATCGCCACGGTTTTGTCTGCGAGTCCCGTGAGGCCGCCATTTGGGCCGCCGCCGGTGTAGTTGTAATCCCAACGACAAGTGTGAAAAGAATGGCCCTTAAACTGCGCGATGCCTGGAATGCCCGGTAAGCGCGGGCGGTTGGCGGGACCCGTACCAAGACAGATATGCCGCGCACGCATCGAATCACCTCGGTTGGTCGACACGAGCCACATCGACGCTTCTTCCAGCCAGCGTAATTCGGTTACCCAGGTTTGGAACACCGCGTCTTTATAGAGATTAAAGTGCTTACCAATTCTTTGGGCATGCTCGTAAATCTCAGGCGCATAAGAATATCGAAGTTTCGGTACATAGCCGGTTTCTTCCAGAAGCGGCAGGTAACTGTAGGACTCAATGTCACATTGCGCACCGGGGTAACGGTTCCAGTACCAAGTGCCGCCAAAGTCACTCCCGCTTTCAATGATGCGCACGTCACGAATGCCAGCCTGGCTTAATCGCGCTGCGGTCAGCATGCCGACCCAGCCGCCCCCAATCACAATGACTTCGCGTTGGTCGTTTAAAGGTGCCCGTTCGATGGTTTCGCTGTAAGGGTCTGCCTCGAGATACTTGTTAGCAAAAGGATTGTCGTGGGAAAGTTGCACAAACTGCGCCTCCGCATCCGGTCGGATGCGTTTTGCGCGTTCTGCTGCGTAGCGTTGTGCCAGAGCATCCGGGTCAAATCCAAGTGCCTGGCTAGACAGGAGGTCGTTCAGGTTCGCCATAGTTCAATCTTCACAGGGGTTGCACGCCAACCATACCGCATCATTTGCGATGCTGACCAGTGCCCGGATCTTGGGGCCAGCTTGCAGCGCAAAACCTTTATGATGGGTTTAGGGTGGTGGCTAGGGTGAGTCGGGTGCGCGCGACTTCAGATGCGTCGAGAGGATAAGGTCTGTTTGGCGGTCGGCACCCAGCTGAAAGGTATGTTCCCCAACCTCAATAAAGCCGTACTTACGATAAAATGCGAGCGCCTTAAAATTTTGCGTCCAAACACCCAGCCACAAAACGTCTGTTTCGGTTTTTTGAGCTTCTTTAAAGACGGAGTTCATCAGCGTTTGCGCGGCACCCGTGCCATGAAGGTTTTGCTCGAGGTAAAAGCGGCGTACCTCGCTGGGTGACGAAGCTTGAAGCGAGCAGTTTGGGGCTTTGTGCCAGCAAATTTGCGCAAACCCGCTCAAAACACCCCTGTTCTCGAGCAGCAAGGTGGTTTTGGCTGGATGAAGAATCTCCGAAGTTTGTTGTGCTTTGCCAAACGTCTCCGCGCAATAAGCGTTCATATCCTCCGGGGCGTTAAACTTCGCGTAGGAAGCTCTGAACGTTTTTTCAGCGATGTGAGCTAGCGGGCCAGCGTCTTCAATCGTTGCAACCCGTATGCGTATTGTCATTTTCGGCGCCTGGCGTTCCACCTTGATCCTTCGTCTGATCCGCGATCGTCATCAAATCACCCGATGCAGAGAGGCCATGGCAAGCATTGTGTTGAAGTGATGCTCCCTGAACCGCTATTTTTTTGAGGTTGACCGGTCCAGCGTTCGCGTTAGTTCCGGTCAACCATATCCTGGCTCAGTCGAGGCCAAGTTAATAAGAAGAACAGAGCGCTGGCGGCATACAAGACCGACATGATCACCATCGCTGACTGCAGGCTCTGAGCGTAAACGGCGCCGCAGACGTTCTGTAGATTCTCGCTCAACGCGTCGATTGCGCGAGGGTGGCATTGGTTACGCGCGAGCGCTTCCGCTGCAACACCAAACTCGGCCGCGCCGCTGACAAAGAAAATGTCGGAGATAAAGCCGATGAACAGGGGACCAAAACCGTAGCCAATTAAATTCACAATGAACAACAGCACAGCCGTTGCCGTGGCACGCACGCGCATACTCACAACGCCTTGCCCAATTGTGTATTGGGCGGCGATGTAGCCGTACTTCACAAATCCACCGATCATCAAACACGTGGCGGCGAGCATGAGACTCTGAGTCGTGAAGGCAAAGACATAAAATGGAATCGACAAGGCCAAGCCCAGAGCAGGAACCCAGGCGATGGCGCCGGGATGTTTTTTGTAAAGCTTGGTGGCAAGCCAGCCGGTTGCGAAAGTGCCGATCGCGGCGGACAAGGACACGGGTGTATTGATCCAAATGGCTGCCTCTCCCGTTGTGATTTCGTGCGTGCGAACGAGGAAGATGGACTGAAAAGAGGAAATGCCGTAGCCGCAGAATGCGGCAACCGTCGCGCCGCCCGTCATGAGCCAGAAGGCAGGTTTTGTGGTGAGTTCGCGGATCGCCTCGCGCAGTGCGACGCGTTCCGTTGACTGCGAGCCCTTTGGGTCGGTAAATCCGCGCGGCGGCTCTTTCACCGTTAACTTAAAAACAATGGCAATTAAAAGACCCGGTAGGCCGACGACAAAAAACGCGGTGCGCCAGTCGAAAACGTCGGTGACCCAACCCCCTATGAGGTTGGCAAACATTGTGCCGAGGGTGACACCCATGGCATAGACGCCCAGCGCCTGGGATCGGTCACGTGGCGCATAATAGTCTGCGATTAAGGAATTGGCCGGCGGTGTGCAACCTGCCTCGCCAATCCCAACGCCGACCCGACACATCAGCAAAATCCAGAAGGCACCAATGGTGACCGAGCCAATGGTGACGTTGGTTGCAAGCCCACAAAGCACGGTCATGAGCGACCACAGCGCAACGCAGATGGTCATAATCCACACTCGGTGGGCCGCGTCCGCATAGCGCGCCAGAGGAAGGCCAACGATCGTGTAGAGCAGGGCAAACCCAAAACCCGTTAGCAGCCCGAATTGGGTATCAGAAATACCAAGCTCTGGTACCAGGTCAGGGCCAACGACCGCGAGGAGTCCGCGGTCTACGAAGTTCAAAATATAGATCAGGGTGAGCGCTGAGAGCACATAGGTTCGGTAACGTTTCGTGCCGTATCCGGTGTTTTCGTCGGGCGCGTTGCCTGCGCTTGGTGCGGTTGCTGCAGTCATAAAGGGATCTCTTCAAAAGGGTTCAGCGGGGATCTTTGGCCCCTACTTTAAAGCTTTCGGTTCGCGTTGTCTGGCGCACATTCGGGTCATTGCAGGAGACTGTGTTGAATTCCTGAAAACGCTTTCAATGAGCGGATGATACCGTTTGGCCAAACTGACCAGATCTCAAACTGTAGCGACGGGTTTTATGAGACCCAGAACGAACGCGGCCTGCGTCAAAAAGCGCTTGTTTGGGCCCGCAGCGGTTTTGGTAGCTTTAGCATTAAGCGAACAGGGCGCGGAAGACGAGATCGAAGTGTTGAGTCCGCCGAAACAGCATCAGGCTCGGTAGCTGCGCCGCGTGGATTCGCAAGGCCCGTAAACAGTAGCAACAAACCAGGTGCTTTAGGCTTTGAAGATAGCCGCACTTAAAGGCATGCAGCGGCTAGCATCGCAGGTAACAGGGCCCTGTTACGGCCTCGAGGTGGCGCAGCGCAAGCTGATCGTTTTTGTGGTTGCCGTTTATCCCCAAAAATGGCGACGGCCATGCTATTTTGTGGCGGATTAAATGATTTCGAGTCGATGATGTTTACAGCCATGTTTTTCTTGCTGCTGATGCTTGCGGGCGCCGGGCCTGTTCACAGCGCTGCCGCGCAAGAGACGCAATTGACCCGCGTGCTGTTTGTCGGCAACAGTTATCTTTATTACAACGATAGTCTGCATAACCACGTGGAGCGGATGGCGCAGGAACGATATCCGGATACACCCAGCAGTCAGTTTCAATTTAAGTCGGCGACAATTGGTGGGGCGAGGCTCAAGCATCACAATATTGATTGGCTGCTGACACCCGGACAGATTGGCGTAGATCAACCGTTTCAGATTGTGGTGATGCAGGGCGGCAGTTTTGAACCCCTTACCGATCAGACACGCGGGGCGTTTATCGATACCGCTGTGGCGCACGCCAATAAAGTCAGAGCGGCCGGTGCTGCGCCCATGTTGTACATGACGCATGCCTATGTGCCCCCACATCAAAGCGCCGATAAAGCCATGATCCGCGTCATCAGCAAAACTTACATCGATGCAGGGCGAGCGGCGAGCGCCAAAGTGATCCCAGTTGGACTTGCTTTTGAGCGTTCTTACAAAGATCGGCCAGACTTTTCCTTACATGCGGAATTCGACGGCACACATCCGAACTTGAGCGGAACCTATCTTGCTGCCTGTGTTGTGTTTCTGTCGCTTTACGAGGACGAATTAGCCAGCCTCTCTTATGATTATTTTGGACGCCTTCCGAAAAACGATGCTTTGTATCTTCAAGGCATCGCAAGACAAACCGTTGCCGCATTTGATGGCATGTCGAAATAAGCTTTGTCTGTTATCCTTTAAGCTTTGGCAACCCCAACGGATAGACGACGTGCTGAAAGTGGTTAAACAATGGTACAACAAAAACCGAATACAGCCGGTCAAGGCCGCGCTTGCTGTATCGCGCCTCATCAAAGATCCCGACGATACTGGGCAGGTGTTTAAGGTATTGGAGGCCCTGCGAGGCGACTCCTTAAGTCGAGCGGCGCAGCGGATGCGCGCCGATGCGCAGGGTCTGCAGCTTCTACGCGATCAACCGAACATCGTTAGCGCCTTGAATGATCGTGAAACCTTAGCCAGTCTTCCTGAGGGCAGTATTGGCCACGCTTATTACAATTTCGTGCATCGAGAAGGCCTTTCGGCGGATGGTTTGATTGCCTCCAGCGATGAAGCCCCACGCGTTGAGGGTATTGGCCAAACCGAGCGCTGGTTGGGCGACCGTCTTCGAGACATTCATGATCTTCAGCACGTCATGACGGGCTATGGACGCGACCCGCTCGGAGAGCTTTGCCTGCTGTCGTTTATGACGACCCAAACGCCATCGCGAGGCATCGACTTTATTGTGTTCTTTGGTCGCAAAAAAGCCCAAAAAGATAATCCTAGGCTGGATATTCACGGCGCGATTGAGGAAGGCCGCGAAATCG
>Ga0209631_10008398_pt1 | contig 10088 bp, 8 predicted proteins | sample COG_08_FD_184752 | JGI IMG/M metagenome (GOLD analysis project Ga0209631, IMG submission 184752) | Pelagic Microbial community sample from North Sea - COGITO 998_met_08 (SPAdes) (version 2) | ecosystem: Environmental > Aquatic > Marine > Neritic zone/Coastal water | place: Helgoland, sampling...
CAAGCCCGGCGACGTCCTCCTCGGATGTTCCCTACTCGTCAACGTGGAGGACGACGACGGAGAGTTCACCCCAGAGCTACGGTGGCACGACGCCACGGCGAACGGTCCTGAACACACGCTGTCAATGCTCCTGACCCACGGCGACGCGATGAACGTGCGCACCTGCCGCGGGTACGTGGTCAAGCGGGACAAGGCGATCCGGTCCGCGTGGGCGCAGCTCGTGCCCACGTCCCCGGCGAAAGACATCCGCTCGTGCTGGAACCGGCTGCTGTACCACGTGGACGCCGAGGAGAAGCCCCGGGTGGCGGAACAAAAGAAGATTGTGCAGGATAACACGCCCAAGGGGATCTGGGGCGGGCTGGTCGGCAGGAAGGTGGTGCCGGTGGAGAATAGCGTGAGGAACGCGTGGGGCGACATCTACCCGGATATGCTCGTGCCCGTCGCTGAAGAGGAGGAGCCCGCGGCTGAGGACGAGGAGGAGGAGGTGGAGGAGGAGGAGCCCCCCGTCGCCGCCGCCGCCGCCGAGGAGGAGGAGGTGGAAGTGGACGACGACGACGATTACGTCCTTCCCGAGGAGCCCATCGACCTCGCCGCCGCGGCAGTCGCAGCCGTCGAGGAGGTCGTCGTCGAAGAGGAGGCGGTCGCGGAGGACCCCGTCGTCGAGGAGGAAGAAGAAGAAGAAGAAGAAGAAGAAGAAGAAGAAGACGAGGGGTTCTTCGGCAAGTTCAAATCCGTGGAGGGCCAGTTCGAGGTCCTCGAGGTCTCCATCGACTGCTCCCGCGGCGTCAACATGACCGGCCTCATGCTCGGCCAGAACCGCGGCGACGGCCTCCTACACGTCCGCGTGTGCCGACCCGGCGGAACCGCCAGCAAAAAGGTCAAGGTGAACGACGTCATCCTCGCAACCACCTACGTCGTCCTCACCCCGGACCCAGTCACGAACAAACCCGTCGCCACCCTCGAGTGGCTCGACGCCACGGACGGCGCGTCCAACGAGGACATCCAGGGCGCCATGATGACGCACTCGCAGGAGATGAAGCTCGTTTTAGCGCGGGGGTCCGTGGAGGACGGCCACTTCGACCAGCCCTCCCCGGCGGCGCGTGAGCGGTGCTCGGACGCGTCCATCGGCGGGGGCGTCGCGCAGCCGGAGGAATGCGTCCCGGAGGATGTCAAGGCGTGGGCGGCGCGCGTCGCGGCGGAGGCCAGGGCTGTGCAAACGCAGGCGGCACGGGAGAAGCAGGAGGCTGTCAAGGTGAAGGCGGGCGGCGGCCGGGAGGAGAAGCTCGCCAGCGAGATGTCGCCAGAGGAGATCAAGGCTTGGGCCGCGCGCATCGCCGCGGAGGCGCGCGGGGAGAAGTGATCGATCGACGCGTTCGTTCACAAAGTCATGGCATTTACGTTTCAAATAAGCACGCACGTATATTCACCGAGCCCTCCGGGTGTCACCTCGGTTTTTTCTTTTTTTAAGCCTGGGAGACTGTGAAAGACGTTGCTGACGTCAGCTTTGGAATTTGACGTTGACGGGACACTCTTTGGGGCGCGCGGGTTCTTGTCACCATGGCGCAGGCATGCGCCGCGTACTGCATCGGCAGCGCGTGCATGACCGCCACGTGCTCGTGCTGCGGCTCGTTGGGCAAGGCGGTCAGCTCCGTCTCCGCTCGCGCGATGTACACCGTGGTGTTCGGCCTCGGAATGGGTTTGGCGGCATTCGGCCGCGACTACGCCAAGCCGTTGATGATGGAGATTCCGTGGATCGGCGTGGTGCCCGGCATGACGCCGAGCGACGAGTGGTTCGGGCAGAGCGCCGTGTACCGCGTCTCCCTCGGCAACTTCATGTTCTTCGGCAGCCTGAGCGCCATGCTCATCGACTGCAAGACGCGGTCAGATCCCCGAGATCGGCACATACACCACGGATCTTGGACCCTCAAGCTCGCCGCGTGGGCGCTCTGCATGCTCGTCCCATTCCTCCTCCCCGACGGCTTCATCGACGCGTACGCGTGGCTCGCAAGGCTCGGCAGCGGCGTCTTCCTGGTCGTCCAGATGGTCATCCTACTCGACTTTGGTAAGTCTCTTTCATTTAAAAATTACCCGTACGGGCAATGTGACTGACGCTGTGTTTTGTTTATGATATCACAACAGCCTTTCTCTGGAACGAAACGTGGGTCGCGCGAGAACACGTTGGGTGGGTCGTCGGTCTCCTCGCGTCCACCCTGGCCTTATACGCCGGCAGCGTCACCCTCGTCGTGTTCCTGTACCAGTGGTATACTCCGACGGGCGTGGAGTGCACAAGGAACGTATGGCTCATAACAACATCACTCGTGCCATGCGTCGCGTTCACAGCCCTGTGCGTGCATCCAATCGGTACGTGTATTTTGTATTTGGACATTTCTATTTCCGTACGTATGGGCAATTGTACTGACGGCGTGTTTGTTCAAATTTCACAGCCAAGGAGGGATCTTTGCTGCCCTCCGCGGTGGTGACCTCGTACTGCGTCTACCTGTGCTACTCCGCGCTCGCGTCGGAGCCCACGACGTACAGGTGTAACCCGCGGGGTATCTACGCGGACGACGGGAAGGCGTCGGAGGTTACCAGCACGGTGTTGACGCTGGTGTCGGTGGCGTACAGTGCGGTTAGAGCCGGGAGCAGGTGAGTTTCTTTTCTATTTCCGTATTTCTATTTCCGTACTTACGGGCAATTAGACTGACGTCGTGTTTTGTTGACAGCGACTTTTTCGGCGGCGTGCTTGGTGAGGACTCCGACGAGACGTACGCGGCGCTGTCCGGCGCGGAGGTTGGCGGCGGGGCTGACGCGGACGCTGACGCGGATAGCGACGATGACGTGAACGGCGCGGCGTCCTACCCGAGCGGTCCCGTGAGCTACAGTTACTCGTTTTTCCATTTCATCTTCGCGCTGGCGTCGATGTTTTTGGCGATGTTGATGACGGGATGGGGCCGCGACGACTACAAGGGTGCGGAGCGCGTGGACGTTGGGTGGGCGTCGGTGTGGGTGAAGATGTGCAGCGTGTGGGTCACCGCGGGTCTGTACACGTGGAGCCTCATCGCCCCAGCGCTCTTCCCGGACAGGGAGTTCATGTGAGAAGAGTAAAACTCATAAATAGGTTGTAAACGACGAGTGTAAGATTTACCTTCGCCTCACTCGCCATGACGCCGGACGAGCGTCTCGTCGAGGCTGTTCTCGCCTCGAACGACGCGGTCGTCGCCGATCTCATCTCCCAGGGTGCGGACCCCAACGCGCAGGACCTATCGGGACGAACCCCCGTCTCCCTCGCGGCTGAGACGGGCGCGGTTGGATGCCTCCGTTTGCTGCTGGGCGCCGGCGGTTCGCCCGACGTCGGGGACGTCAAGGGCGACAGCGCGGTGAGCTACGCGGCGTCGACCGGGATGGACGAGTGCCTGCAGTTGTTACACGACGCGGGCGGGGACAGGGATAAGGTCGGGGATGCGGGTCGGAGCGCGCTGATGCGCGCGGTGCTGGGCGGGCATCAGCGATGCGTTCGGACGCTGGTCAGCCGGGCGGGTTCCTGCGACGTGAACGCGGCGGACGACGACGGCGTCACGCCGCTCGCCGCCGCCGTCGCGCTCGACCACGACGATGCCGCGAAGATCGTCGTGGTGCTCCTGGACGCGGGTGCGGACCCGAGACGCGCGGACGTGCGCGGCGTGGTCCCGACGCAGCTCGCGGCGGCGGGCGGCAAGATCGACATCCTTTCTCTGTTGTTAGCAAAGGGCGCTGGGGTCAACGACGGGAGCGTGTTCTCAACCCCGCTACACGACGCCGCGTTCATGGGTAAGGTCAAGTGCCTGCGACTGTTACTGGAGAACGGCGCGGACGTGAGTACGAAGGATGGGGACGGGCGGACCGCGATGGACCGCGCGAAGGAGGCGGGGGACTACGACGCCTGCGTGAAACTCTTAGTCCAACACGGCGCCGCGGACTTCACCGTCCTGCAGTAGCGACTCGGTGTTATTAGGTTATAGATGGCTTATTAGATGGCTATGAATGCGTCACGTACGTAGTACACCCTCACACGAAGGTAAAGTCGCGGTCGTTCGGGTCCCCGCACCAGCCGTACGCGCAGTTGTCCACGTTAGTGTACATGTTCCGCCGCGACTCTCGTAGACTTTTCCTCGTCGCCTTGGCCGACTCTAACTCCTCCACCGAATCCCTCCGTCGCCGCCATAGCGCGTTCTCCACGAACCCCCGGACGTCCGCCTTGACCCACTCCACGATCGCGCCCGCGATGGTGACCCGCTTCTCACGTCGCAGGTCCTTCACGGATCCGATGTCGTGCACCGTCACGCCGTCCTCGTCGAATGTGACACTCGATTGCCGACGCAACTCGCTATGGACAACGGGACTAACGCTTGGACTCGAGCTTGGACTCGGGGACTCTGCATCGAAGAGACCGTCGGGGCGTAGGACGGTATCGGGGCTCCACTGGGACGCGTCGTCCATGGTCATCTTGGACGCACCGTGAGTACCCGTCGGTGTCTCCGTCTCGTCGGCGTAGTAGCCGTCGTCATCTTCGGCGCTCCTGAACGAATCAGCCGAGTCGTCCAGGGCTCCGTTGGATGCGTCTGCGAACCTCGGGCTGTCCGTCCCGTCCGATGCGTCGTCATCGCACGCCAGCCCCCGGAGCGCGTCGACGAGCGCGTCCACCTCCTGGACCTCCGCGTCGACGCTCGAGGCTGCGTCGGCGGCGGCGCTCAAGGCCTCCTCCCGTTGGCGTCGAAGCGTGGCCATTTTCAAATGGTTCCGACGACTCGGACTCGTCGAGTTCTCGTCGCTCCCCTCGCGGTATCCCCGCGGCGAGCTCGATCGATCCGCGGATGACGCCAATCCGCGCATCACGAGCGCCTCTCGCGTCGCGCTGGCGTCATCGAACCGCACCTCCACCTCCACGACCCGCGCCGTGGAGGACCGTTCGTCGCCCATCGATGGACTCGGTCGTTCGCTGAACAGACGCTGACCCACCACCTTGGGCGACGATGGGGCCGAAGCCTCCCCAGCCTCCTCGAGCATGAGCCTCTCCAGCTGCCGCTTCTTGAAGCTACCGCTCGGTCGCAGGATCCCCCGCGGGGACGGAGTGACGTCGGGCGGCTCCATCGTGCCGCGGGCGCTCTGTGCGACGCCGTCGAGGCCGCGACGGGTTTTTTGAAAGCTGTCGCTCCAGGTTTTATGTTTTGGCAATGCCAAATAATTGCCAAATCTGCCCATTTCCAACTGTTTGCTAGTGCGGGTACTCGAAGATCTCCATCGCATTTAGATTTAGGCACCCCGGTTTCTAACCGTCGCTCGTACGAAGATGTCAACGGTCTTGTTGCTGACATGGCGGCCTCCGAAAGGGCAATCCATTAAAGCGCGTCGCGACGGGCGGTGGCCGTCTTCTCGTGGGCGAAACGAAGGGTATCCGATCCCCGGCGCGATCGATATGGCGTCATCACTCCCTGCAGGGTCATCCACTCCCCCCCCGCGCCGACCCTCCGCGCCGAATCCGAAGCGCACGGGCCCCGGATTCCGCGTGCGACTCGCCGAGGTGGCGAAGGGTATCCCCAAATCTTCGGTGCAGAGCGCGGCGCTGTGGGCCGCCGGTGACCTGATCTGCCAACGGCTGGAGAAGAAAGACACCGTGGACACGCGCAGGCTCGCCGTCAACGCCACGTACGGAGCCGCGATACTCGGGCCGGTGGGTCACCTATGGTACGAGGGATTGGACGTATTCGTCAAGAGGCGGGTGTCCGGGGGCGGGGCTCGGATGGTCGCGGCGAAGCTGGCGTGCGACCTGGCGGTGTTCGGCCCGACGCACCTGGCGTGTTTCCTCGGGTGGAGCGGGTTCTGGTCGAATTCGGAGGGGAACGAAGGGCGCCCGGGTGGTGTCACGAACAAGCAACAAGGTCAAGCAACAAGGCAACAAGGAAACAATAAGGTCGGGAGGGGCGGTGACAAGTCGGAGGGTAACGAGATGGGCGGTCGTTGGCGCGCCGCGCTCAGCCGCGCGCGCGCCTCCATCGGCGAGGATTTCATCTCCGGCCTCGTCGTCGACACCGGGTTCTGGGCACCTATCCAAACCTTGAACTTCGCGTTGGTGCCGGTCCGTAGGCAACTTTTGTTTGTCAACTGCGCGTGCGTGGCAGACGCGGCGCTGCTCTCGTGGATCGCGTCGCACCCAGGTGAGCTGACTCGGATGTGGGAAAACGCGGTGGGTGCGCGGAAGGGTACGTAGAGGCGTTGGGTGATGTGTAGGTATCCTAGCTAGCCAGTGGTGTATTCGCATCGTAGCGTCGGCGGCGAAGGCACAGTTTTCTCACGAGTGTTTTATAAGCCACGTGTTTTATTGGGCCGCACTCTTTATTGGGCACGTGGTCGGCACGCGCGCCTCGGGGAAAGGGACCGTAAAGCGGAGATGGAGGGTATCGCGGAGTGGTGCCGCGAGCACAAGCTGCGGGCCATCGGCGGGGTGTGGCTGACGGGGATGGGTGCGTCCATGGCTTACAACGCCACGCAGAAGAGCCTGAGCCCGTCGGTGAGGGTGATCCACAGCCGAATATACGCCCAGGCCCTGACGCTGACGTGCCTGTTGGGCTCGGCCGCCGCGGAGTGGTACGATGTGAAGTACAACAACAACAAGCGGGCGGCGGAGGACGATCCGTACGTGTACAAGCCGCCGCAAGGGACGAGGATCGCGCCGGTCGGGCGGTAGATCTAGCCGGGGCTCATTCTTTTCCTGTAGTTTGTTGGGGCGAACCCGCTTCATTGTTCAACGCATAGTAGACGTGTAGACCGTTCCTGCATGACGTCCCAGCCCGACCTGCGCGGCGCGCGGGTTCTCGACGACGAGTCCGCGTCCCCACTCCCACTCCGTGATGACACCGCGGAGTTCGTGCGCACGCTCCGGATGCGAGCCGAGGGGAAGGACCAAATCTCGAGGACCGTATGCGATGCGTTCGACTTCGATCGACCGGTGACGGTGACCCGAGCACCTGGGCGCCTGGACTTCATGGGCGGCATCGCGGACTACTCCGGCTCGCTCGTACTCCAGATGCCCATCGCGGAGGCGTGCCACGTCGCGGCGCAGGCGCGCCAGGGTCGGCAGGGTGGGCGCCTCACCATCATCTCCCCTCGTCGAGATCATCCTTCAGAATCTTCCGATGGAGACCATCATCGCGCCGAGACGTTCACGTGCGCGATGGACGACCTGCTTCGCTTAACCTACGACGACGCGCGTGAGATGTTCGCGAAGGACCCAAACACCAAGTGGGCGGCGTACATCGCCGGCACCCTGCTCGTCCTGGCCACGGAGAAGCGCGCCAAGTTCGACAAGCGCGACGTGACAATCTATGTCGGCTCTGACGTCCCAGAGGGGAAAGGGGTATCCTCGTCCGCCGCGGTCGAGGTGGCCGCCATGTACGCACTCGCCGTCTTATCGAACGTCCAGTTCGTCGGCGATGAAGGCGGACGGGAGCTGGCGATGCTGTGCCAGCTGTGCGAGAACCGAGTCGCGGGAGCGCCGTGCGGAGTTATGGATCAGATGACGTCGTCGCTCGGTCGCGAGAACCACCTTCTCGCGCTGCTCTGCCGCCCCGCGGAGGTGACCGGGCACGTCCAAGTACCGCGTGGGATGAAGATAGTGGGAATCGATAGCGGCGTGAGGCACAGCAACGACGGGGGGAGCGACTACGGGTTGGTTCGGTGCGCCGCGTTCATGTGTCGGGCTGTTATAAACAAAGCGTGGCCAGAGCTCGGCGCCAAACACCTCACCGATCTGGAGCCCCACTGGTTCGAGGCGCAGCTCGTCAACGGCGGGGTACCGGGGTCGATGACCGGGACGGACTTCCTGGCGTCGCACCCTGGCGGCCACGGCGACGACGTCACATCGATCGACCAAAGTAAGACGTACGCGACTGGGGCGTGCGGCGGGCACCCGGTGAGGGAGCACAGGCGCGTGACCCTGGTCCGCGACTGGCTTATGGGTTGCACGGAGACGTCGCCGATGGACACGCCAGTCTTGTCGCAGGTTGGTGCGTTCATGTACCAGTCGCACAGGTCGTACGGGGACTGCGGGCTCGGTTCACACGGCACGGATAGGCTGGTGGATCTGTGCGAGGGTAAGGGTAAGGGTCGGGGGGTTTTCGGCGCTAAGGTCACTGGGGGCGGTTCAGGCGGGACGGTCTGTGTTCTGACCAACACCGACGACGACGCGGCGTGCGCGGTGAAGGAGGTGTGCGAGGAGTACGGCGGGGACCCGTATGTGTTCGTGGGGTCCAGTCCGGGCGCCATGGCGTTCGGTCACCTCTCCGTGGTGGTTGGTGATCCTTAAATTCATAGAATCAGATTCACAATCGTCTCATCTTAATAGTCATCTCCTCTAGTCAGACTCCGCGCCGCCTTCCGGCCCGCCGGTGTCTCCCTTCCACGGCGTGGCCGTCTCCGTGTACTTCTGGTGGTCCTTATCCAGCAGGTGGAAGTGCTCGCGGTACCCCTTGGAGAACCCCTCGCCCTCCATCTGCGAGTCCAGCGGCGTCTTTGACTTTGATAGATCGTCCAGGTCCTCGTAGTCTTCCCCGCCCGCCATCGTGACCGGCACCGCGGACACGTCCGCGAGCGTCACCTGCTCCGTGGACGGGTGGTACGTCGCCCCCGCGGTCACCCCGTCGACGAACGCGCCGTTGACGAACGAGTATATCGAGTCCGAGTAGGCCCCTATGGCGAGCACGACGAACCCGGCGAAGATCATTGACACCGAGAAGCACACAGCCACCACGCCGCCGGGCCCGTTCCGCGACCTCGCGCCCCTCGGCGTCGCCTCGCTATCCGACGCGGACGCGGACGCGTCGCCGCCGCGGTTGGACGTCGCCAGCAGCGGCGCGCTCTCGCCGTTCTCCCGAGACGCCGCGACCATCGATGTGGGATCTTATTAGACTCTTCTTTTCTTCCGTCGCGAGCTCTCTTCCCTCGGGCTCCCTTCGCGCGGCGTTCGCGGGTCGAATGCGCGCTCGGATTCGGTGCGCGAATCGACGCCCGATGGAGTCGGTGCTCGGAGTCGCGCGTGAACGAACGGTGGAACGATACGCGGTGGTTCCCCCGCGCGCGGTTGTGAAGCTTCGCCGCCGTGTGAAGACTGATTCGTGTAACACCTAAAACTGAAGGTGACCATGTTGGGTATTTCGTAGTGGGCAAACAGTTAGGTCGAGTGTCACGCCGGTCTTTCATAACAGCCAGTGTTGCATGCGAGCTTCCCATGTTTACCGTTAACGCAGCGCAAAAAAATCGGCAAATCCAAACGCGTTGAATAAAGTTCGTCGGCACCCATCCTCGTCAGCCACAAACGCGTCCACCGAGCCCGTTCCAAGGCTCTCCATGGCGTTCCTCGCCCCGTCGGGCGTGGATCTGGCCACCCTCGGATCGCGACGGGTAAGTCTCGCACACCGACGCGGTCGCCTCGGCGATGTCACACCGACTCAAGTGCGGCCCCGTCGCCGTCGGGGCCCATCGACACTAACAATCACCACCGTCCCCCGGGCGTTCCTCGGGAACGACGCGGAGAAGGACCCGTTCAAGCGCCACCGACTCCGTGACCCGGTCCCGTTCCCACAGTCCATCGGCGTGGGGTTCCAGTGCGCGCTCGTGGGCGCCAAGACGGCGGTGACCAACCCGTCAGACGTGTGGGGACCGATGACGGGCGCGACGCTGCTCGTCGCCGTGGCGCTCGACGCGGGCGGGACGTACCTGACCGGCCAGTGGCTCAACCCGGGGGAGGACGCGGGCGCGCTGTGGACGCTGATCGAAGGACTCGCGCTCGTCGTCGTGGACGGAGCGTGGCTCCTGGTCTCACCTTTGATCGCCATCGCGGTGGTCCAGCAGTTACTGCCGCTGCTCGGCGAAAAGATCTTATTCGACGCGCTCAAGGTTCCGGTCGGTGGCTCATCATCACCCGGTGACTCACCGGTCGGTGACTCACCGCTCGTAGCCCTGCGCTCTGCTCGCGTGGCCGAGCTGGAAGGCTCCGATGGCTTGGGCCTCGGGTCCATAGGCGTCGCGGCGGCGAGAGCGCAGTCCCTCGCGGGACT
>Ga0209631_10008402_pt1 | contig 10086 bp, 12 predicted proteins | sample COG_08_FD_184752 | JGI IMG/M metagenome (GOLD analysis project Ga0209631, IMG submission 184752) | Pelagic Microbial community sample from North Sea - COGITO 998_met_08 (SPAdes) (version 2) | ecosystem: Environmental > Aquatic > Marine > Neritic zone/Coastal water | place: Helgoland, sampling...
CCCCAAAACCCCAAAACCCCAAATTAAAGAAAATTAAAATTTATATTTTATAATAATAACGAAATCTCATATTTATCATAATGACAGAGATACATTTTTAATCAATTTTACTATACGAACTAATTTCCTTGCAAACCACCCTACAGATTTTGATTTGAATTTTAATAGTTTTACTACGGCTGATGTTAATACTGCCCATTTTGGCCGTTTTAACCGATTTGACCATTTTGGTTCAAGTTGCTCTAATTAAATTGGGATGGCTGTTGTTGTGGAGCTACTCTGCATTAGCGCTGTAGCAAACAAGCCGATAAAAAGCGCAACAAGGGGTTCGCTAGTGATGCTGAAAGCCTGCTCGACCAGATCAGAACCCATCAGCTTGAAACCACTGCTCATTAGATCGAGTGAAAGCAGGAAGATTAAGAGAGTGAACAATACCAGCCAGATGCGGGGTAGCAAGGTGAGTATCTTGTTCAATATGAGTAGATATTAGTCAAGCGTCAAAGCTAGCTTGGGATGAAGGCTCCTAGTATTAAGAAAAGGGAAAGAAACTGTTATGCCTATGTGTAGTTTCCGAAGAGTAATGCTTCAAGTTTTATTGAATTTCCTGCTTGCGATAAGCGAATTTTAAAGCCTTATTCTGGAGGCAAAATTTGGGTTTACTGAGCTAGATGACAAAGCTTCTACGAAGTCAGCCATGATGAATTTGGTTTGAAAGATAGGTCGTGAATGTTTAGCCTTGATATCAACCTAGCCTTGGCGGAGGTGATTCACAGAGAACAGCGTCCGCTCATTGGCGGATGTTTGCTTAGCCTTTGTTGGGGGCAGTGCTTGGGTGATTTATCGTAGAATCAAGCTTTCTCCAGAATCCCAAAAATTGCGTGATCTTTGCCTTTCTTGATGGCCCAACCGATGTTCCCATAGTCAAAGTGCCAGTATTCTTTCATATCACACACAAAATCCTCGCTTTCGAATAAACCAATGAGCATGGTCCTGTTCTCTCTTGCCTCCTTGCTGATCTAAGGATGATGAGGATAGCATTTTCTGCCCAGCCTAATATCATAACCCTCATTGGTTCCAAAATCTACGATGCGATCACTTTTCTTATCGTAAATCAGTGCATCAATGGCACCACCGGTTGAGTGTGTCGACTTTTTTTCAGGTAAGACATAATTAGTAACTATTTCGTGGATTTTGGCTAGCTTTTTTTGCGGATGCCTTCTTTTCATGAGGGTAACAGTTCTATCCCACAGCAACTTTTGATGAGCAAAAGAGCGCCAAGCTGAGCGTATCACCAAGCTTTTGTTCTGTTGATTAAGCGCTTGACTAATTCGCGCTATTTTTTCAACTAGCTCTTCTCGCACCATGTATCTGTACCCTTTATAAACAGAGGGTTCGTAAACGAGGTCAAGTCCAACTTTTTTAAGACTTACTTGAGGAGATCCGTTGTCTTTAACTAAGAAATTTTTTCTAAGCTTTACGTTCTCAACATCTTGAGCTTCTATAAGGTCACAGTATTCCTTCGCGTTCACAGGATAGAGTCATTGATTTTTCGACATAGGGTGAAGTCATTGCGGATAGCAATGCGGCATAATTAGGCATAAACGATACCTCATCGCCTACACGCAGATCCGTATTTTTCGGATCGATTATCATTTGGTCGCTTCCGGCACCAAGGATGTCAATGTCAAGCATTGGCCTTAAACCTGAAACGTCCACATCCTGAAGTCCCATACCAAGTATTGCCCTAGGGATTTCTCCCTTATCAGTGAATTGTAAGACATGACCAAAGGCGTTTTGACCTGTTTCTCCGTAAGGTACTGAAGGCTTGATTTTCAACTCACACACCTCAGTCACCACAGTGAAAGCATCGGTGAAGAGATCGGGGATAGGATGTCTGTGCACAGGTTCTACTCCCAAAAAAATGGACTCACCGATTCTTAATTGGTTTATCCTTTCGGTGCTGTGTGTTGACTTAAACCAATTGTAGTTGGCAGAGTTCCCACCGGATACGTATCGAAATTTGAGATGAAATTTTCGTTCCACTTGATCGCTTAGCTTGGAAAGTGAGTTCATTTTTTCCTGGCTCGGCTGGATACTCCCAAAGCACGCCAGGTTTGTCCCGAGACCGATCAGTTCAATTCCCTCCAGTTTTAAGACTTCATTTACGACTTCGTCTAAGGATTCGGGCATTATTCCTTCCCTTAAGTCACCCATTTCTATCATTAGAATGATTTGGTGGTTGATACCCTTCTTCAGAGCTTGCCTTCCCAATTCTGCAATGACCGCCGGTTCTGAGTTATGGCTGATGTCTGCCCATTCGACAATTTCGGCAGCCTGACTTAATAGGGGTGTTCCGATAAGAAGAAAAGTTGCATTGATATCTCCCTTCCGCATTTTTTTCAGGTTCGCTACTTTGGAGTCTGCGATCATCGTTATACCAGCTGTGACCAAGCATTTCGCAATGGTCAGATCGCCACATACTACCTTTGTTACGGCACAAACATCGATGCTCTTTGAACCGTATAGCTGGCTAAGGACTTTGGTGTTATGGGCAATTTTATCAAGATTGATCTCTAATCTTGGGGTTGCCATAGCGAGGGTTTGATATTGATTAGGTCTGGGAAGACATCGTATAATTTCTCAATCAACTTACTGCAGTCATTCTTTAAAACATCGGTGGTAGGTAGGTGGTACTTTTCTTCGTATTCGGCGGTTACAGTTTCTATTTCTTTATCCTCCATTCCTTCATGGTTGATAGTAATCCCGATCACTTTAGCCCCACTGAATACTTCGAGCATTTTGATTTCGCTTTCAATCGTAGGCATTGGGATATTAGGGAAGTCACACCTAGCTGTTCTTTTTGGTGGATGCTGAAGGATGATGGCCTTCGGCATGGCTCCACGGATGATAGCACTTGAAGACGTAAATGCAGGATGGCTCAGCGCTCCTTGGCCTTCAACAACAATGATGTCTGGTTCCTCTTTGAGTGCTTCTAGAATGGCGTTTTCTACCTCTCCTGTGGCAAATCCTGAACTCAGCACATCTATGGCAATGCCATATTTTGAACCCTGTAGTATGCCTGTTTGACCCGTAGTAATAAATATTGCTTTCAGGCCGTCTGCTTGCAGTGCTTCCACCAACTTGAGTGCAGTAGTTCGTTTTCCAACCGCACAATCAGTGCCTAAGACCGTTATTACTGCGGTCTTTACATCTTTTATTCGTCCGGTAAAGCTGTGTAGGAATTCTTTTGAAGGTGGTTTTCTAACATCCAAAATGGATACCCCGTATTTTTTTGCCAAAGTGGCACAGTTTAGATCGTCAGAAAGGAACTCCGGTAACCCGTTTATGATATTCATTCCAGCTTTAATGGCCATATAAATCACTTCTTTTTCTTCATCACTCAACAGTGGTTTCAGAGGAGCTATTCCATAAATGAAATAGTCAGGTACAGTGTCCAACTGATCAATGGCTTGGTGGAGATCCTTAAACACAGGGATTCCACTTTTGGCGCCATCCAAGTATTCTCCGGCATCCAGCCCTTTTTTAGTGCTGTCAATAACGCCTACTATGTTGTACTTAGCTGAGTGCCGAACTAAACCGTTGGCGACCTTTCCATCCAAGTTACCAAATTCGTTCTCACTATATACTATCGCTGATGATTCCATTGTCTTGTGAGTTAATTACTTAAGTCTCCACTCTTTCTTTTTCACGCATGCCCGAGACGCTTTGATGAGGAACACTAGAAAGTCCATTCTCATAGATTCTGTCGAGTTAGGGGCAATGATACTCGAGGTATTCCGACTCATTTAAGGAGTAGCCGAATTGAGATAATGATGATCGAAGCTTTAGGCTGCATTCTTGATCAAAGCGTGGGAGAGGAGTTTATTCCAGCCTCCTTTTTTCAGAACGTTTGGCTGCTTTGGCGGCCCTTTTCTCTTTGAGATTTTTCTCTGGCGCTTTTTTCCCCGACTTGGCCTTACCTTCTTTTTCTTTCGACATGAATATTGACTTAATAATGCGATAAAGACAGACCTTTCTGTGCGCTTTATCTTTAAACAAAAGTCGAGACATGGGGCAGTTATAGCATTACATAGCGAAAGAGCATTGTTACACATATCTCATGTTTATGTGTAGTAAATGTTTTTAACCCGATGATTAAGAACCAAAGTACAAGAATTGGCTTACAAATCTTCCAGATTTGCCTTGCGTTTATCTTTCAATTGTTTGTAGAATGAAGGAGTTAACCCGGTGACTTTTTTAAATTGATTGGATAAATGCCCTACGCTGCTATAGTGCATTTTGAAGGCGATTTGCGTCAGATTAAGCTCGTCATAAATAAGTAGCTCTTTGACCCGTTCGATTTTGTGTATGATTATAAATTGCTGAATAGTCATTCCCTTAACCTCAGAAAACGTATTGGCAAGGTAGGTGTAGTCATTACCCACTTTCTCACTGATATAATCGGAGTAATTCACCTTGGGTAATTCATCCGAATAATGAATCATTCCGGTAATCACGGTTTTAATTTTTTCAATTAGAATACTCTTTTTATCATCCAATAATTCAAGCCCTGATTTTAACAAGTTTTCTTTCAGTTGCTTCCGCTGTTCTGTAGTTATGCTTTCCAATATTTCCACCATTCCAAGCTCCAAACTCACATACTTAACCCCAATCTTCAGGAGCTCATCTCTAACCAACATTTTGCAACGAAGACTAACCATGTATTTGATATATATTCTCATGAGATTTCCGGATTTCCTTTCAATACCACCAACGGTTTGGCTAAAATGCCGTGAACGGTTTAGTTGGTTGGGTATGTATTTTAGCTCTTATTGTTTACCGTTTTATTCATTTCTTTAATAATCGCTTTTCTCCTTTTCTTAGTCAGTCCAATTTTAGACCAAGCAACTACAATTGCATCGAACCCACCACTTTTTTCCTTTTCTTCATCAGCCAAGATAACGAGGTAGTTTACCATATCTTTTCCATCTTTCAAATATGGCTTTACAAGTCTTTGAAAGTAGTCACACTTCGTAATTATTCTAGCACTTTTTCCTTCAGAAAGAATTACTTTTTTACCGTTAAAATCAAAGGCTCCTAATTGGATTCCAACAGATTTATTTAAATATTTAGCCTCTTCAGAATTCAGGATATAGTCATCATTGATTCCCAAGCTGTCAAGATTTTGGGCTTGCAAAGCTGTGCTAACTGATATTAGTAGTATTAGTAAAAAGTTTTTCATTCTTTCAGTGGTAGACAAGGTTCCTTGCTATGGCTATTGTGAGTTTGGAACTGTTTCCGTTCTCGCTCGCCTTCGCGAAGCTTCAGCGGAGCAAGGCCAGCGGGATGATTATTGAAAGTACAAAATATAATTTTTTAATTTCAAGCCAGCATGAGCTATAGGCAATGCTGGGCACCGTTTTTTTAAATTATTTGATCAATGTCTTGTTTGCCTATAATGGCTACAACCAAGATAAGTTCTTTGTCCAACTTGTAGTATATGCTGTCAACACCACAAACGCATCTTCTGTACCCTTTCTTTATGTAATCTACGGCTTCAAAAGAATAGGGTTACTCGGTTATTATTTCGAAATAATCGAAGAAGGTATTATAGTATTTATCTGCTTGAGTAGCTCCAAAACGTTGAATTCCATATTGATGGATTCTAATTAGGCCCTCCTTGGCAGCCTTAGTAAGCTTGTATTTATTCATTTAAACGACGCTTGGATTCAGCCAGGATCTCCTTTTGGCCATCTTTTGTAATGCCGCTTTTTTCTGCCTTATCCAATTTTGCCCTGATCCAATCTATCTGCTTTTGTTGTTGACGAGCTTGTCTTATCAGATCATTGACTAATTCACTTTTACTGGAGTATTCTTTGCTCTCAACTTGCAGTTTGAGCCATTCATCGTTAGGCTCCGAAAACGAAATGCTTTGTCTTGCCATAGTGGTTCGAAAATACATCAAATACGCACCGCAACCAACCAGAATAATGAATATTTTTTTAATGGTGCCCAACGGTTTTGTGTATGAGTAGTAGCGGATCTAATCTTACTAAATTGTCAGGTGTCAAGATACTTATTGAAATGTAAAAACGGTTCAAGTATGCACTCAAATCGCTATTACTTATACATATTGTTGTGTGTAGTTGCATTACGCCATCTGTTGAAAAAAAATGACCATTGTACACAATGGTCATTTTTTACAAATGGGAATACTTTTATGCGAATTCTTGCTTACTCAGAAGGAGCATTCCACATCATCAGCATTGTTCGTGCAATTGTATTTGGATTGGTAATATTACCTTTCCCCATGGTTTCGAACATTTTTCCAAATTCAGGAGCTTGCATTAGTCTATTTTGAGCTTTTAAGTAATGCGCATAGCTCTTATGACTTTCTACAGCGTAGTGTGTAACTCCTCTATCGTCTCCAGCAATATGTTGATGCAAAGACATTTCTGCAGAAACTTCATTAAGCAACGGCTGCATTGTTTTTACCAAGTTTTGAAATGTCTGTGTGATGGGCATTATCTGGTCAAATGGCACGTTCATGGAATAAATTATCTGGAAACCATTTCCTTTTTGGGAAGACTGTGCTACAGGCATTCCAGTGAAAGAACGAAGAGGTAGAGTACCTAAATCAGTCATGGCTTGGCCCATTGCTTGGTAGTCTTCGTTTTTTTGCCAATTGGATGGATCTAGCATTTTACCTATTGCATCTACATCCTCACTTATAACGCTTACATGGTGAGTTACTTCGTTGTTTCCCAAAGTTTGTTCAGTCAAGTAGGCCATAGGCAATTTCTTTCCTGTTTCACTAGTAAAGAAAGTATTTAACGCTCCAACAAAAGCTTCTTGTTTTTGAGGTGGCACGTTAAATTCCCAATTAATCCAGCTAGTTTGAGCTTGGGCAGTAAATACAGCGCAAGCAATAATCATTGATGTTAAAAAATGTTTCATGTTTTTATTTTTATTAATTAATAAAGCGAAGTTATTTTAAAGTGTATTATTTGTTATGAAAAAATTAATTCATTTCTATGTTTAAGATTTAGCGGTTCGTGAGGTGTAAATTGATAATGCTGCGAATATTGCTATCACTACTAATGCGGGTATGGGCACAATGACTGGGGTAGTGAAATTCTGCAATAAACCGTTAATTAAGAAAAATACGTAGGCAAATCCTATATAGAGTAAAACCTTTTTTGCTTCCAATAGCCCTAGACCTCTAATTGAGAGAAGTATGATCCCTGTGACTATAAAAGCGACACCTAACGGCCAATGCATTGCTGAACCAACTTGAATGGACTCTTCCGTAAGCATGTCTTTCGGAAAAGATTGTTTTGTGAGTGATTCACCCCCTAAGACAAATCCTATTCCTTGAAGAATATTTAAAACTGCAATAATGGTAATTGTAAATTTAGTTTTCATGATTTTGTTATTATGTCAAATATAGTTTATGGGCAAACTAAAATAATTGTACGAATGTCCCATTTTTAAAAAGTTCATTCTGAAAAGGGTAAAACTAGAGTTTCTTGATCCTCAAGTTTTGGTGCTTTTATATAAGCAGTAGGAGTCATATCGGCAAATTGTTTGAACTTTCGTATAAAGTGGGACTGATCGTAGTAGTTATGATCGAAAGATCTATTTGACAAGCTTATTGATTGATTTAGAGAAAAAGCCGTATTTCTAAACTGCTGCAATTGAATATGAGAATAGTAAGACATACCCAGCCAGTCATTACATAGTCTGTGAAAATGGGATTTTGAAAAATTTATATGATCTAAATTCACTTTGGTGTATTGCCAGGAATAATTTCCTTGTCTGTTCAAGATGTCTATTTGTTTTAATAGCTTACTCATCATGAAAGCATCAGAAAATTCTTGGATTTTCTGAAAAAGAAACTTTTCTAAAAACCATGCTCTCTCTTTAAATGTTGACAATGTATTTAGCTTATCCTGAATTTTATTTAATGAATTTTTAAGAAATGTAGGTTCTATGCAGTTATTTTTGAGCTCTTTGGCGGGAAGGCCTAATAAGATTTTTGCCGCAATTGGACTCATAATTATTAGTACCACATTTATTTTTTTAAATGATGGATAATGAGGTTTTGAGGTTGCTGAGAATATATAGGCAAATTGGCTGTTGTTCCCTGAAGACTCTGCTAATTTGTTATCCAATACATCACTCCCTTCTAGTAAAAATTGCAATTCAATCTTTCCATTGGGAAGCACCTTATAAGATTGAGGTATGTTTGATTGGAATTGAACAATAACATCTACAATACCAAAAAGTGACTTTGGAACATAAGTCTGGAAGACCGAACCGTTTCCATCTGTTTCCATAATGTTACTCGGTTTAGTGTTTGTATACTCCATAAAAGTTTCGAGGTCTTTGTTCTTTAATAATTACGCACAACGACCGCGTATATGACACGTAGAAACCATCTGGAATGCTCTGCAGGGTTGGCTGGCGCCTTTAGCGAGAGCATGGAAGATGATGGGCCCGGAGCCATACCGCAACAGTTCGTTTGCGAAGCAAATTACGAAAAGATGTTGGCGCAGGGATCTATGTGTAATATGCGCTTGTTAGGGCACGTTTTTTATTTCGAATTATGAATCATCTGGGCAGCTTGTTCCTGGTGATCCTGGAAATCTGGAATGACTTCAGAAACTTTACTCTCAGTGAATTGAATTGCACTTGCGATTTCACCATTTGACTCATAGTGCCAAATTTCCACTGTTCCATCTGGACCTTCAGCTAATTCAATTTTTTCTGAAGGAGTTCCAAGTACTTCCTCAACCTCAGCTGAAGTCATACCAACAGCTATGTGGTCTATTTTACCAGTATTGTCGTTGCATGCAGTGATTAACGAACTGATAATGATGCTTAGATAAATCAACTTCTTGATAATTCAGTTTTGTTTTAAATGTGCCCTAACGGTCATGTGTATGATTAGTTACGTGGTTAAACAACTAAGCTATCAAACAAATTACAGACAGAAAAATCCTAGCCTAATTTTCGTAAGTCTGCCGTGATCCAGTAATTAATTATACACGGTGTTATATGCTGGCTGTTTCTTTTGAATGATGTCATAGATTGCATCCCAAAGAGAAATTCTCTTTTCTAAAGATTGTTTTGCAATTACTAAAGCTTCTGCCCATTTTGTACTATCATTACCACATAATTCAGAAATCATTTCTAGGGATAACGGACCGTGTTCGTCCCCATCTAACTCGATGTGCCTTTGAAGATAGTAGGTTAGTTTGTTGTATTTTAAGTTTTCAGAATCAGCCTTTTTGAGAATTTCAATGAACATATCGGGTATAAGGTCTTCACGTCCGAATGTAAATGCAGAAGCAACAAGGTAAGGTTTATTCATGTTTATTACAGAAAAGGTGAACTTTACGAAGTCTTTCACTCTTTCATCAATTGCAGTTTCATTTAAAGAATAGTTCAGAGGGTAACCTGATTCCATCAACTTTATGAAACGATCAATTTCATTTGTGTCTGCACTGATTTGCTTCATAGCATCCAAATACATTTCAAAATGACTCTTTGGTTCTCCTAATTCATTAATGTCACTTTCTTCTCCATGTACAATTTCATTTATGAATCTTGAAATAGTTGGATTTTTCGCAGGTGTCCATGGAACTTCAACATTTGTCAACGCAATTTGAAGTGATTTTAATAATGACATAAAGTCCCAAACAGCATAGACGTGATTTTCCATAAATACCTTTATGTCTTCAATAGTATTTAAATTTTTATATAAAATGTGGTTTTGTAACTCCCTTCTTAAGTTTTGGACCTCTTTTTTTAAATGCTCTATACTATGCATTCTGTATAAATATTGAATAAAATTTTAATCAAAAATACAAACATCAATTGAAAAAAAGAATTATTCAATTGTTAAAATTTGTTTTGTCAAGAATTCATTAAGTTATGGATTAAACCAGATTTTTTATAGGCTTGCATATAACGTTTAGCTAAACTGCGTTTTAATGCTGTTTAGGTTTTGTTATGCACTTTTATTTTGTTTTTATCAGTCTTATAGATTGATTTTCAATATTCAAAATATAAACATTAGGA